>Ga0209039_10001776_pt1 | contig 19506 bp, 17 predicted proteins | sample BogFormECP12_OM1_FD_188238 | JGI IMG/M metagenome (GOLD analysis project Ga0209039, IMG submission 188238) | Bog forest soil microbial communities from Calvert Island, British Columbia, Canada - ECP12_OM1 (SPAdes) (version 2) | ecosystem: Environmental > Aquatic > Freshwater > Wetlands > Bog ...
AACCACCTGCGCGAGCGCTCCGAGAGCATCCGAGTCGGAAGTTTTCCCGATCGCATCGAGGACGCGGCCGAGCGCGGCCTGCGCCTGCTCTGCTGTTAGCTTCGGGGCAAGCGCCTGAACCGCCCGCGCGAGCGCTCCGAGGGGATCCGAGCCGGTCGTTTTCCCGATCGCATCGAGGACGTGCCCGAGCGCGGCCTGCGCCTGCTCTGCTGTTTGGGGCCAACCCAGCCCGATTGCACGAGAGATGATCGCCGCATAGGTGCCGAACCGGGCTGCGAGATCTGGATCTTCGGAAAGCCATCCGACGAACTTCTCTCGCACCCTCGGTTCACTACCTGCGACCTGCCAAAACGCGTTCCGCTGCCTAGGCGTTAAAAAATAGGTATCGGAGCTAGAACCGATCTCGCTCCAGATAACCTTCGCCTGCTCTGCATACAGTTCGTCCAGGGCTTGTGTTACATTACGGTATACTATTAATCCTCCACAAAGTGCTCCAATGATAAGTAGCGCAACAACGCCGAGCAAGATACTAAGTAATCGGGCATTACGACGCAGTCGGTACGCGTATGCTCGGCTTGCATCCATTAGCGTTGCGACTTTGTCCCAACTGTCTCCATAGCGTGCCGCCCATGCTTCTGTCCTTGAGCTCAGCCACAGGCCGCGATCATCGGTTGTCGGCGGTGAAAGGACATTTCGATTATCCTTGAGGAACAGCTCGGCTTGCGCGAGCAGCGACTGCCACGTAAGGCCTTGCCGAAACTCATCCCATAGCCAACCCGTCGCGCGATCGGCAAGGCGCTTCCAGCAGCGCATCAGCGCTTCGTGAGCTATATCGACCGGTTTCCTTTCGTCCAGCCGTTCCCGTCCATAGGGTTTTAGAAACGACACGCCGTCGGCGCGAAACGCGTCGATGACGGCGCGCACGCGGTTCTCAGTAGCACCCGTAACGGCAATTAGCTCTTTCAGCGTCTGCGGCCGTCGTATCGGCTGACCGGCGTCGTTCAAGTCGCTCAGCGCTCGGAATATGCCGCTTGTAAGCGGCAGCTGGTCATTACCGGACTCCGCCCTCCGCGCGATTTCTTCGGCGTGTTCGTCCAGAATGCGCGTCAGCGGCCCGTGCTTCTCGTAAAGAGTCATATCCAGGCGGCGTGTTCCATCTGTCACCGTCGCCAAATCCCACAGCCGCATCAGCCCATGCTGGATCAGCGGCAATTGGTCCTGCTCGCCTTGAGCGTCGGCGATCATGCGGTCGGCCAGCGCGGGATTGATCTTGCCCTGATAAAGTTCTGCCGGGCGGCAGATAGCATCGCGCAGCGCGGCCGGCCCCATTGGAGGGAGCAGGTATTGTGCCCGATTCACGGCTCCAGCCAGGTTCGGCCAGCGTACGCACTCACCAAGGTAATCCGACCGCATTGTCAAAATAACGCGGAGAGGCGAAGTTGTGTCGTCTTCGAGTGTCGATGCGATCAGATCGACGAAGAGTGTTGCCTCCTCCAGGCTGTGTTCACGGACGTATTGGAACAGTTCCTCGAACTGGTCCACCAGCAGACAGAGGCGGCGGTCCGCCATGTCCGGCAGATCGCTCACGATCGACTTGAGGTTCGCTCCCCCCTCGTCGAAACGGCGCCGCAGTGCATCGACCTCCTGAGCGTTAGCTGCTCTCCTGTCGCGTGCTACCAGCGCCTCGGCAAGATTCCACAATGGCCCACCCGCGGGTCGCAGGGCCGCGGTACTCCAGCCGAGCCGGTTCCGCCGGTGTTGCCTTTCCAGGCGCGGGAGAATGCCGGCGCGAATCAGCGATGACTTGCCCGATCCCGAACTTCCGTGGACCAGCAGCAAGCATCGCTCGGCTAGATGATCGATCACCTCGTCGATCATCTCTTCTCGACCAAAGAAGATCGGCCACTCGTCGGCCTCGAAAGGGCGAAGGCCAGGATAGGGACGCGCCGGGAGGCTTGGCGTCACCGCCTCATACGAAACGGTCGCCAACGTCGTCATGCCCTCGCTGCGACGAGCCAAGTCCTGAATGCGGGACGCCACGCTGGATCACTCAGGTCAAAAAGTGCAACACCGCTTCGCTTTGCATAGTCGGCCAGCTCGAAGGTTGTCCTGGATCGGTCGAGGACGGCGCAGGGAAGCGGACGGTCCCTTCGAGCGGCATTAATCCGAGAGAGCTCGTCGGCTCCAACCTCCAGGAATTCGTCGTTAAAGCTCGGATCATCGGTCGGCCGCAACAGCGTGAGCACGTCGCATTTCTGTGCGACTTGCACCCTTAGGCTGACCTCGGCTTGCCATTCGGAGAGTGTATTGCCAGCCGCCCGCGGAACAGCGGGGACGATGCTATAACCATCGTCACGCAACTCGTTTTCGACCTCCGCCCGAACATCGTCCGGACCCGGCGGGGCGTGAAGATATAAGAGTGGCGGCCGTGTTGGTATGTGCGCGGCCGGTCCCGCCCGAATCACGGGAACGGGCTGCATGCTGGCTTTGATCGCCTCAAGGCGTTTGATGAGCGTCGTGCGCAGCGTAGCGAATATTGCGTTGAACTCTCGTGTCCGCTCTTTCACATCTGGCCAGCCGTAAGGCTCGATGCCTACATCGGTGGTCTCCTGATGGAACTGAAAGCCGATGTCGGGTTGACCGCTCGAATCTTTTAAGAAATTAGGCCAAAGATCAGTATTCGTGGAGACCGCGCGAACCACGAAAACGCGACCAGGAGACCCACGCCTACCCAAAAATTGTGACTTGAACCAGTCAAGTTCTTTGGTGCACCACTCGGAGGAAAGATATGCCGGCGACATGATAATCAGGAGCACTCCGGAGCGCTCAACTTTCATCTTGATGCCGTCCGTCAACGCGGCAGTGGGATCAATACTTCGATCGTCCCAGAAATCGACTACCCCGATGTCAGGTCGCAACGCATAAATTTCGTCGCCTAATAGATCGATGAATCTCTGCGACCAGTCTCTTAACGGGGCGTCGGGCCGGCCTGGACGACGCCCATGCGCGTAGCTCATAAAGACGTCGTGGTCGAAATGGGGCGCAAGGTAGGAACGCATGAACGCCCGAGCCGCTAAAGGTTCAGCGCTTTCGCCATTATCTATAATGCCGTAGTCTCGTCACCTTGCCGAGCGCATCTATCGAGCAATTTTGACGATAAGCCCTCGACTGAGGTGTTACCTACCCCCCTTCGAGCTTGGGGATGAAGAAGACCTCGCAGCCCGGGCGGATCGGCTGGAAATAGGCGGTCTCGTGGATCGCGCCATCGATCGCGACGGTGGTTTCTTCGACGAGATGCTCGCCGAGGCCGGGGTAGAGCCGGTCCATCTCCTTGATGACGCCGCGCAGGTTCCGAGCCTCGATCGTGAACTCGCGCACGCCGCCGGTGTACCGGCGGCTGAAGCCGGCGGTGAAGACTACCCGCGCGGCCATTCTTCAACTCCTCCTTAGCCGCAAACCCTCACCCCCCAGCCCTGGCGGGCTGGGTCCCCCCTCTCCCGCGGTGCGGGAGAGGGTGCCGAGCGCAACGAGGCGGGTGAGGGCTCGTCACCGCACTCATAGCTAATCGTCGGCCTGGCCGGCATCGAGCGCTGCCACGATCTTCGGCGGCGACATCGGCAATTCGGTCAGGCGGCGGTGGATGGCACTGTCGATCGCATTCGCGATCGCGGCCATCGGCGGCACGATGTTGACCTCGCCGACCCCCTTGGCGCCGTAGGGGTGGGCCGGGTTCGGCACCTCGACCAGCACCGCGTCGATCATCGGCATGTCGGAGGCCACCGGCACCCGGTAGTCGAGGAAGCCGGCATTATCGAGCCGGCCCCTCGTGTCGTAGATGTACTCTTCGTTCAGGGCCCAGCCGATGCCTTGCGCGACGCCTCCCTGGATCTGGCCTTCGACATAGGAGGGGTGGATCGCGCAACCGACATCTTGGGCCGCGACAAAGCGCAATATCGTCACCTTGCCGGTCTCGGGATCGACCTCGACATCGCAGAACTGGGTCGAGAAGCCGGGCGCCTGGCCGCCGGCATTGACCGAGGCCGCGGCGGTGATCGGGCCGCCGGTCAATGCCTTCTTGGCGGCAATCTCCTTAAACGACATCGGCTGAAAATCGCCGACGTTGCTGCTCGCCGGCTTGGCGTGGCCGTCCTCCCAGATGACGCCGTCGACATCGACGTCCCAAATCATCGCCGCGCGGCCGCGCAATTCGTCGACGATCTTCTTGCTGGCCTCGACGACCGCCATGCCGGTCGCGAAAGTAACCCGCGAGCCGCCGGTCACATGGGTGTAGCCGACCGATGAGGTGTCGGCGACGATCGAACGGATCTGGTGGTAGTCGATCCCCAGGGTCTCGGCCGCCATCAATGCCATCGAGGCGCGCGAGCCGCCGATGTCCGGGCTGCCGGTCGCGATGATGACGGTGCCGTCCTCGTTGACCTGCACGCTGGCGCTCGATTCACCGCCGCCGTTGAACCAATAGCCCGAGGCCACACCGCGCCCCTGGTTCGGGCCGAGTGGCGTCTTGTAGGCCGGGTGGTTGACCAATGCCTCGACGGTCTCGACATAGCCGCCATGGGCGAGCTTTGGCCCGTAGATCATCGGCGTGCCGGGCCGGGCCGCGTTTTTCAGGCGCAGCTGCAACGGGTCCATGCCGATCTTTTTCGCCAGTATATCGAGCACGCTCTCGACCGCGAAAGCCGAGATCGGCGAGCCGGGCGCGCGGTAGGCGGCCGATTTCGGCCGGTTACACACGACATCGTAGCCGACGGCTTGCTGATTTGGGATGTTGTAGGGCGCAAAACCGCACATGCAGGCGTTCATGACCGGCGAGCCGGGGAAGGCACCGGCCTGGAATTTGTAGACGCCTTGGGCGGCGGTGATCGTGCCGTCCTTCTTGACGCCGATCTTGACCCGCATCGACGAGCCCGAGGTCGGCCCCGAGGCCTTGAACACCTCGTCGCGGCTCATCACGATCTTGACCGGCCGCCCGGACTTCTTGGCGAGCAGGGTGGCAACCGGCTCGAGATAGACGATGGTTTTGCCACCGAACCCGCCGCCGATTTCCGCCGGAGTAACGCGAATGTTGCCAACTGGCATGCCGAGAAGCTTCGCGGTCAATGCGCGGATCACAAAATGCCCCTGGCTCGAGGCCCAGATCTCGGCCTGGCCGTCGGCGTCGAAGCGGGCGACGCAGGCATGCGGCTCGATATAGGCCTGATGCACGGCGGCGGTCTTGAACTCCTTCTCGACGATCTCGTCGGCCTCGGCAAAGCCCTCATCGAGGTCGCCGATCTTGAACTCGACCCGCTTGGCGATGTTCGAGGGCTTGATCGGCGCCGGCTCGACGCCGCGCGTGATCTGGTCCTCGAAGAGGAGCGGCGCGTCGGGCTTCATCGCCTCGTCGACATCGATGACGTGCGGCAACACCTCGTAATCGATCTCGATCAGCGCGGCTGCTTCCTCGGCGACCGATTTGCTGATCGCCGCTACTGCGGCGACGGCATGCCCCTCGTAGAGCGCCTTCTCGCGCGCCATGACGTTGCGGGTCATGTGCCAGAAATTCTGCTGGACCCGCTCCGGACCCTGATACTCATTTTTCTGGTCGGGGATGTCCTTAGCGGTGACCACCGCCTTGACGCCGGGCAATGCCTCGGCCTTTGCGGTATCGATCGAGCGGATGCGCGCATGCGCATGCGGCGAGCGGATGACCTTGCCGTAGAGCGTGCCCGCCGTCGCGAAATCGGCGCCGTACATCGCGCGCCCGGTCACCTTCGGCACGCCGTCCGGACGGATCGGCCGCGTCCCCACCCACTTGAACCGTGTCGGCGCTATGTCGTTCATCGCTGTCTCCGTCGTGGCGTTGTACCGGCTGATCTCAGATTAGCGTGACGCGGCGCGCGCTCAAAAGCAAAACCGTCGGCCCGAGGCTCCGCTCGCGGGGCTCGTCAACCGCACGTCGCCATCTCGGCGACAAGATCGAGGTGTATCATCGGCGCCTTGTAAAGGAGCTTGTTATGCATTCTCTGCCGCGATATTCGCGGCCGGATTTGGGCGTCAAAAGTTTGTCAAAAATTCCCGGTTACATTCAGCTTGGTTCCCATAAGTAACTGATTCAATGTATATATTTAGATTTGATCATGATTTTCTCCCGGTTTTTCCCGGTTTAACCGGGAAATCCGTGAGGGTACCGGCTCCCTGCTCGGTTGAACTCCGTGGTGGAATCCGCGCGATCCGAAGTACGATGCAGCACCGGCTGTCGGCAAACGCGGAGGGCCTGATGGCAACACAATACGATCGCAAGGCCGAGGATCTGGGCAACGTCGTGATGCTCGAACACGTCAACCTGCAGATCCCCGACCAGGTGATGGCGACCTCGTTTTACGTCTCCGGCCTCGGGCTGACCCGCGACCCGTATCTGAATACCGGGATCAGGAACATCTGGATCAATGTGGGTAAGAGCCAGTTCCATTTGCCGACCGGCGATCCGTGGCTGTTGCGCGGCACGATCGGCCTGGTGACGCCCGACCGCGCCGCACTGCTCGATCGGCTTGCCGGTGTCAGGAAAGAGCTCGACGGCAGCAAGTTCGGCTTCACCGAGCGCGACGACCACATCGAGGCGACTTGCCCCTGGGGCAATCGGTTCCGGCTCCATAGCCCCGACGAGGGTCGGTTCGGTGCGGCCAATCTCGGTATGCCTTATGTCGAGTTCGACACTCCGGCGGGCACCGCCGACGGGATCGCGCGGTTCTACCGGGAGATCCTTGGAGCGCTGACCCGGGTCGAGGCGAACGGCGAAGGGCGCGTCGCCCAAATTGCCGTCGGCCACAAGCAGGAGCTGTTGTTCCGCGAGACCGAGGGCGAGTTGCCTCCCTATGACGGGCACCACATCCAGGTCTATGTCCAGGACTTCTCGGGCCCGCATGACGAGCTCGCCAAGTGCGAGTTGATCACCGAAGAAAGCAACCCCTACCAGTACCGCTTCGAGGACATCGTCGATGTCGAGACCGACGAGACGCTGTTCGAGATCGAGCACGAAATCCGCAGCCTGACCCATCCGCTCTACGCACGGCCGCTGGTCAACCGCAATCCGGCACAGAGCCAGCGAAACTATCGAAGGGGCGGCGACGAGTGGGAGTGGGAATTGCCGCGATCGAATGCTCCGCTGCCCGGCGTGGCGCCGGTCGTGTCGGCGAAGGCGGCAGCACTGGCGGAGCGCCGCGCCCGCCGGATGGGTCAACGGAGAATGTGAGGCAGGGCTGGCGTTAGTATCGGGATGTTAGGAACTAACCTCGCAGTCTAAAGAGCCCATAGACGAAGCCTGTGGCGGAAAATGGTGCCCGGGTGCCACCGGGTGCCGGGGACAAAACCGAGGAGTTGATGCACAAGCCCGTTCGCAAAGCCGTTTTCCCGGTCGCCGGGTTGGGAACCCGCTTCCTGCCGGCGACCAAGGCGATGCCGAAGGAGATGCTGCCGATCGTCGACAAGCCGCTCATTCATTACGCGGTCGAGGAGGCCAAGGCTGCGGGGATCGAGCAGTTCTTCTTTGTCACGAGCCGCGGCAAGAGTGCCATCGACGATCATTTCGACCGCGCCTTCGAGCTCGAGGCGACCTTGCGGGAGCGCGGCAAGGCGGACGTGCTCGCCGAGCTCGAAGCGCGGCTGCCCGAGCCCGGACAGATCGCCTATACCCGGCAGCAGACCCCTCTCGGGCTCGGCCATGCCGTCTGGTGTGCGCGCGAACTCGTCGGCGACGAGCCCTTTGCCGTCTTGCTGGCCGACGACCTGATGGTCTGCGAGGTGCCCTGCCTCGCCCAGATGGTCGAAGCCTATGGCGAAACCGGCGGTAACCTCGCGGCGATCATCGAGGTGCCGCGCGCCGATACCAAACGCTATGGGGTGCTCGACGTCGTCCGCGACGACGGAAGGCTGGTGCTGGCACGGGGCGTGGTGGAGAAACCGGAGCCTGCGGCGGCGCCCTCGACCTTGACCATCATCGGCCGCTACATCATCCAGCCGGAGGTCTTTGGCCACCTCGCCCGAGGGGAACCCGGCAGCGGCGGCGAGATCCAGCTGACCGATGCCCTGGCCCGCCTGATCGAGGACGGCCAGGCCTTTCACGGGATGCGCTTCGCGGGCAAACGCTTTGATTGCGGCGACAAGCTCGGTTTTCTCGAAGCGTCGATCGCGCTCGGTCTCGAGCACCCGGACCTCGGGCCGGGGCTGCGGCAGATTTTGGCTACCTACCTCTGAATCCCAAATGGGCCATCGCTTCGACTCGACGATCCTGCGCGAATACGACATCCGCGGCATCGTCGGAAAGACCTTGTCTGTCGCGGACGCGCGGGCGATCGGAAGGGCCTACGCTTTGACTCTTGTCGAGGCGGGGGGACGCCGAGTCGCGGTCGGCTATGATGGGCGCCTGAGCTCGCCCGAACTCGAGGCGGCGCTGGTCGACGGTCTGGTCATCGAGGGCGCCGAAGTTGTGCGGGTCGGCCGCGGGCCGACGCCGATGCTTTATTACGCGGCGGCCACACTCGCCGTCGATGGCGGCGTCATGGTGACAGGATCGCACAATCCGCCCGACCACAACGGCTTCAAATTCGTCTTCCAGGGCAAGCCGTTTTATGGAGCCGCGATACAGCGTCTAGGCGAGATTGCGCTGGAGCTCGGCGTTTCTGGTCGCGCACGCGGCCTGATCGCCGAGCGATCGATCCGCAATGACTACGTCGAGAGGCTGGCGCGTGACTACGACGGCGCGCGCCCGCTGACTGTCGCGTGGGACGCCGGAAACGGCGCCACCGGCGAGGTGGTCCAGGAGCTGACCGCCCGCCTGCCAGGCCGGCACATCCTGCTGAACGAAACGATCGACGGTACCTTTCCGGCGCATCATCCCGATCCGACGATCCCGGAGAACCTCGTTCAGCTGCAACAAGTGGTGGCGCGCGAGCGCTGCGACCTCGGTATTGCCTTCGACGGCGACGGCGATCGGATCGGGGTCGTCGATGAACGCGGGCGTATCCTGTGGGGCGATCAGCTGATGGTGGTGCTGGCGCAAGATGTGCTGGCCCGTCATCCCGGGGCGCCGATCATCGCCGACGTCAAGGCGAGCCAGGTATTGTTCGACGAGATCTCCCGGATGGGCGGCCGCCCAGTAATGGCGGCGACCGGTCATTCGTTGATCAAGGCCAAGCTCGCCGAGACCGGGGCGCCGCTCGCCGGCGAGATGAGCGGGCACATCTTCTTTGCGGACGGCTATTACGGCTTTGACGACGCCGTCTATGTCGCTGTCCGGCTGCTCAGCGTTCTCAGTCGCTCGCAAGAGAGCCTGGCCGAGCTGGGCGATCGGCTGCCTGCCGTGGTCAACACGCCTGAACTGCGCTTTCCGTGCGACGAATCCCGCAAGTTTGAGGTCGTGGGCGAGGTCCGCGAGCGATTGCGCAAGGCGGGGGCGGAGATGACCGACATCGACGGCGTGCGCGTGCGCACCGCCGACGGATGGTGGCTGTTGCGCGCCTCGAACACGCAGGCCGTCCTCGTCGCCCGTGCCGAATCAACAACCCAGGACGGTCTGGTGCGTCTCAAGGGAGCGCTCGCGGCGGAACTCGCCGCGAGCGGGGTCGCTCTGCCCGACACCTGACCAATGGCGCCGGTCGCACCGGGGTCGCAACGTCCAAAACTATCGCGCAGCGACCTTCAGGCCCGCCACCGGAACAACCGAGCACTCGATCTTCTTTTTGTGGAGCGCGACGCAAGCGCTCCATGCCTCCTGAGGCGTGAAGTTCAGGAGCCGTACGCGATAGAGGCGCTCTTTGTCGGCCTTGGCCGGCTCGACGATCTGCAGCGGCTTACCCTTGGCTCCTGCCACGCTGGCGGCGGCGTGAGCCGCTTTCACGGCCGCGGTCTCGGCGTGGAAAGCGCCGAGTTGAATGCTCCAATGCTCGCCGGCCGGTTGGGTGTGCTGCTCGTGTACGAGCGGCGCCGCCTCCGCCTTGCTCAAGGGCGATAGATGGGCGGCGAGCCGAGAGGCGGCTTTGCTGATCATTCCGGGCTTCTCTCGCGGGGTCGGCGACGGAGCCTGCTCTGCTTCGGCGACCGCCGGCTGGGGCACGTCGCGATGCGCGACCATGGTGGTCCCGGCACCGACTTCTTGGAAGCCTTGGTCGAGCAACGCGGCCATCTCGCGATCGCGCGTTCCGGCCGTCGGCCCACCCATGATCACGCCGATCAGTCGGTGTCCGTTACGCACGGCAGAGGCCGCCAGATTGAAGCCGGAGGCGCCGATATATCCGGTCTTGATCCCATCGGCCCCTTCGTACCAGTCGAGCAAATGGTTGTGATTGTGGATGACGTTGCCCCGAAAGTAGAACTGCCGAGTCGCGAAATAACGATACTCGCGCGGGAAGTCGCGATAGAGCGCAAGCGCCAGTTGGGCCTCGTCCCGCGCCGTCGTGTACTGGTCGGGATCAGGGAGGCCCGAAGCATTGCGATAGACGGTGCTGGTCATCCCGATCTGCCGGGCCTTCCGGCTCATCTGTTCGGCAAAAGCCGAATCGCTGCCGCCGAGCCCCTCCGCGAGAACCGAGGCGGCATCGTTCGCTGAGCGGGTGACGAGGCCCAGGATCAGGTCCTGCACCGCGACCGATTCGCCGGGTCTGAGACCGAGCTTCGTTGGCGCCCGGCTCGCCGCTTCATACGAGACCGGGAGATATTGACCGAGCTGAAGCCTGCCTGCGTTCAACGCCTCGAACGTCAAATAGAGCGTCATCATTTTGGTGAGCGATGCAGGATAGGTTATCGCGTCGGCGTTCACCTGGCTCAGGACCTGGCCGGTTTCGACATCGATCACGATCGATTCGCTGACCAGGGCCGGGGCAAACCCAACGGCCGAATGATGTGCATGCGCGTGGTAGCGCGGGTGCCGGGCCGCCTCGGCCTGGCTCGCAGCGAACATCATGAGAGCAGTAATGGCGCCGGCGCTGCCGCAGGCAAGAATTCGCGACACACGAGCGACAACGATACGGGGCGCATTACGCCCCTTGCACGCGAAGGCTCTCACTCTACAACCCCCCTATTCCCCCGTCGACTGCAAGGCATTCCCGATACCCGCGCAGTCATCGTCCGATAGATTAGAAAAAAACCATACCGCTGTCCACGATCCGGCGCGGGTGAGCAGAATGCCGGCAGCGACTTCGGCCCCGGGTTTCGATTCAAGCGCAGACTCGCGCGGTGCTTGAATGCCCGGCGACCTATCTTCCGCTCATCGAAATGAACGGTGGAACAGTGCCATGCTCAGCCCTTTTACCATCTTTGTCATCCTCATTGTCGTGTTCGCCGTGATCTTTGTCGCGATGGCGGTCAAATCGGTCCCGCAAGGATACGAATGGACAGTCGAGCGATTCGGTCGCTACGTCCGTACGCTCGAGCCCGGCCTTGCTCTGCTGATACCTATCGTCGACCGAGTCGGTGCACGTCTAAACATGATGGAGACAGTACTCGAAGTTCCTCAGCAAAGTGTCATCACCAGAGACAACGCCGCTGCGACCGTTGACGCGATTGTTTTCTATCAGGTGCTCGACGCCGCCAAGGCGGCCTATGAGGTAGGCAATCTACAGCTCGCGATTCTCAACCTCGCGATGACCAATATTCGCACTGTGATGGGGTCGATGACGCTCGACGAGCTGTTGTCCGAGCGCGATCGTATCAACACGCAACTGCTCTCCGTCGTCGATAGCGCGACCACCCCTTGGGGCGTCAAGGTGCAGCGGGTCGAGATCAAGGACATCGCGCCGCCGCCGGAGCTGGTAGCGGCGATGGCGCGGCAAATGAAGGCCGAGCGCGAGAAGCGCGCCAACGTGCTCGATGCCGAGGGGTTTAAGCAGGCAGCCGTGCTTAAGGCCGAGGGGGAAAAGCAGGCGGTGATCCTCGCCGCCGAAGGCCGGCGCGAGGCCGCTTTCCGGGCGGCCGAAGCGCGCGAAAGGCAAGCCGAAGCAGAGGCCAAGGCGACAACGTTCGTCTCCGAGGCAATCGGCCGCGGCAGCATCCAGGCGATAAACTACTTCGTGGCGCAGCGCTATATCGATGCGATCGGCCGTCTCGCCGGGACCCCGAACCAGAAGGTGATCTTGATGCCGCTAGAGAGCGCGTCGATGATCGGATCGCTCGCAGGCATTGCCGAGATCGTGCGTGAAAGCTTCAGCACTACCCCCGCCGCGTCCAATGCTGTGATAGCGGGACCGCCGGCGGCCGCTGGTAGCGATTGAGGTAGGACCTTCAGCGGGAAGGAGCCCGCGGACGATGGTGTTTTGGCATTGGCTCGTCCTGGCGGCGGTGTTTGCGGTGATCGAGGTCGCCGTGCCGGCGATGGTGTGCATTTGGCTCGCTGCCGCCGCGCTCGGCACCGCCGCGATCGCTTGGTTCGCCCCCGGCCTCGGGTGGGAGCACCTGGCGCTGATCTTTGCCGCCCTCGCTATTGTGAGCGTCGCGATCGGCCGGATGGCGTTCGCCCGCCCTCGACCGCAATCGAGTCCGACCCATCTTAATAGGCGAGCAGAGACCTATATCGGCCGCACGTTCACCCTTGAGCGGCCAATCGTCGACGGTCGCGGCCGGCTCAAAGTCGACGACACGGTGTGGCTCGTCGAGGGACCCGACCTCCCGGCCGGGACGCGCGTGCAGGTGACGGGCGTCGCCAACACGCTGCTGCGCGTCGCGCAGCTCTGACCCTTCCTTGTGCAATGCACAAGGACCCTTGTGAGATTAGCGCACATAGCTTATTTTCCGCGTTGTGCGGCGCAATAGGCGGCGCGGTTCGAGCAGACGAGGATCAGGGCGATGGAATCGAAGGGAAGGCGCGCCCCGCGCGCGGCGGCGCCGAGCACAACTCCGGTAGAAGCCGCAGCCCCGGCCGGAGCCTCGCCTGAAGCAGCAATGCCGGTCGAAGGCCTCGTCGAAAAAATGGCACTGGCCGAACCCCCGGAGGAAGTCGTGGTGCCCGCCGCAATTTCTATGGCTCCGCCGACCGTCGAAACGCTCGCTGCGACGGCGAAGCGCGCATCGTCTGAGGATCTTGCCGATTTCGGCCGCGAGGCCTTTGCGGCCTTCGTCCAATCACAGACGGCAGTGGCTCGTGGGCTGGAGGCGCTCAGCGCGGAGATGGCAGGGCTCGCGCTTTCGGGGATCGACGCGGCGGCGCGCACGGCGACCGACATGCTCGGGGTCAAGACGCTTTCCGACGCGATCGAGGTAAATGCCGGGTTCACCCGCAGCAGCTTCGATGCGCTTGTTGGTGGTTCGGCTAAGCTCTCGGAGCTCGGCGTGAAGCTCGCTGCCGAGGCGTCGCAGCCGATCCTGACGCAGCTGGGCAAGAATTGGATCAAAGCCGCACGCCGCGCGTTCTGACCGGTCTTTTGCCGTGCTTCCGAGGCTGCCCACTGCTACTCGATCTTGGCCAGGAACGCCCGGATCTGCTGATCGATAAAATGGCCTTCAGGGGTCTCGGCGGCGGCGTGCCCGGCGCTGTGGCCGAGATCGGAGGGGATCTCGGCATAGCTCGCATGCTTGATGCCGTCGCGGATCCGTCGGGCACCATCCAGCCCGAGCAGCCGGTCGCTGGCGCTGGGCAGAATCAGGGTGGGGGCGGAGATTTGCGACAGCGCCGTGGTCATGTCGCCGCCAAAGGGTGCTGCGACATCGTGCGCGCGGCTTGCGGCGTAGCGAAAAACGAGAGAGTTCGCATCCCAGTCGCCGTAAGAGCGCGCGCTCCTTTCGAGCTCCTGTGCCAGCCGCGGTGCCGGGATTCGATCGAGATAGGCGGCTGACACCACCCAGGGATAATAGAGCATGCCGGCCAGCCGCAGTCCCTCGATCGGGTTGTGGGCGTAGCGGCCGCCCTGCCATTCCGGGTCGAGCGCAATAACGGAGGTCAGCAGATCGACGGTAAGCTGGAAGTTGGCTTCGGCCTTGGGGCTCGGGACCAGGAGGATCAGGCTGCGTACCATCTCGGGATGGTGGATGCCCCATTCGAGACTGACGAAAGACCCCATAGAGCTGCCGCCGACCGCCCGCAATGTCGAGAGTTCGAGCCCGCGGGTGACGAGCGCGTGCTGTGCGGCCATCATGTCGCGGATCGTGTAGCGCGGGAAATCCTGCCCCAGCCCATCCTTTGGTGAAGACGACTCGCCGCCGCCGATGGCATCGACCGTGATCACGAAGTATTTGTTTGTATCGAAGGTCCTGCCCGGCCCGATGACCGGGTCGAAGGCGTGTCGGTCGCCGCTCGTCCCGTGCACGAGCAGGATGGCGTTGTCGCGGCCGGGAGCGAGATTACCGTAAGTCTCGTAGGCGACCCGCAGTTCGGGTAAGACCGACCCGTTCTCGAACTCGAAATCGTAAGTGAGAAAGCTCTGAGTCTCGGCGCGCGCGGTGAAGGTAGTGCCAAGCGCGAGCGCGCAAAGGAACAGCGTCTTCATCCCTTTCCTCCCGCGCGGAACCCTATGGTTAACGATTCCGTTCGACATCAGAAGCAAGTCCTGGCTACACTGAAACCCCAAGCTGGAGGGGCGGCGCCATGCGTATGCTTCGGTCGGCCTATGTTTCGCGGATCATGTCCGATTCGGCGCGAGGGCACACCATCCTCGCTATCTTGCTGTGGGGCGGGGTCACGATCTTCATATTCGGCATCCTCGTCGATGTGATCCGCTGACGGTCAGTCCGCTAATGGCCGCAGCCATCGTTCGAGGCGGCCAAACAGCATATCGGTGAAGATCGCGAAGAGCGCGACGAGGACCGCACCTTCGATCACAAAAGGGATCTTGTTGGCGACCAGCCCGTCGAAGATCGGGGTGCCGAGCGTCAATGCGCCGACCGTCGACCCGATCGTCGCCGTCCCGATGGCGATTGTCACCGAGACGCGGATCCCCGCGAGGATGACGGGGGCGGCTAATGGCAGATCGACTTGCTGCAACCTTTGCCAGGCCGACAGCCCCATCCCTTCGGCCGCCTCGCGTACACCTTGGGGCACCCCCTCCAGCCCGGCGACCGCGTTTTCGATGATCGGCAGGAGGCCATAAAGAAACAGCGCGATGACGGTCGGTCGCGCGCCAAAACCGACCATCGGTACTGCAATTGCCAGGACAGCAGCCGGTGGAAAGGTTTGACCGACGGTGGCGAGCGCGTTGACCATCGCCCGGAAATCGCGTCCCGCCGGGCGGGTGACAAAGACCGCGAGTGCCACGCCGACCAGGCTCGCCGCGAGGCTCGCGACAGCGACCAGTCCGAGCTGCGACAGAAACAGTGCGAGAAAGCTGTCGCGGTTGTAGACGACCGGCTCGACACCGGGAAATACCCGCTGCAGCAACGGCCGCAATGCGTCCATGCGCAGCAGCAGCGCGGCGAAGAGCAGCCCGACCCAAAGGACGGGACTTCCGAGAAGCCCCCGGCCGCGCATCACCGCACGAGATCGGCCAGCGCGATGACCCCGATCCTGCGGCCCTCGGCGTCGCACACCGGCAGCCGGTCGGCGCGGCGCGCGGTCATTGCGGAAAGGGCGTCGGCCAGGGAGGCGTCGAGCGATAGCGGCTCGCCCTCGGTGGTCTCGCCGCGGCGCAGGCGATCGCCGATCCTGCGTACCGACAAGAGCTTGAGCCCGAGGCCCTGATGCCCGACGAAATCGCGCACGAAGTCGTTCGCCGGATGTTCGAGAATGTCGAGCGGTGCGCCGAGCTGAACGATTCGGCCGCTATCCATGATCGCGATCACGGTGGCCAGGCGCAGCGCCTCTTCGATGTCGTGGGTCACGAACACGATTGTTTTCCCGGTCGCCCGATGGATATGGGCGAGCTCGACTTGCAGCGCGTCGCGGGTGATCGGGTCGACCGCGGCGAACGGCTCGTCCATCAACAGCACCTCGGGATCGGCTGCGAGCGCCCTCGCCACGCCGACGCGCTGCTGTTCGCCGCCCGACAGCTGGTGCGGATATTTGCGGCGATAAGTCTCGGGATCGAGCCGAAACAGTTCGAGCAGCTCGGTGACCCGCTCGCGTACCTGTGCCAGCCGCCATTTAAGGAGCCGCGGCACAGTCGCAATGTTGTCCTCGACGGTCCAATGCGGAAAGAGCCCGATCGACTGGATGGCGTAGCCGATGCGGCGCCGCAACGCCTCGGCGGGGACACGCGTCACGTCCTCGCCTCCGACCCGGATCGATCCCGCATCGGTCGGGATCAGCCGGTTGATCATCCGGAGCGTCGTCGATTTGCCGCAACCGGAGGAGCCGAGCAGCACGCAGAGCTCCCCGGCGCCGACGGTCACCGACAAACTGTCGACGACGCGGCGGTCGCCGTAGGATTTGGTGACCCTGTCGATCTCGATCATGACGCGAGGCGCTGGCGCAGCACGGCGGAGAGGGTCTGCAGGATAAAGTCGGCGGCGAGCGCCAGGAAGATCGCCGGCAAGGCGCCGAGCAAAACGAGATCGACCGCATACTGGCCGAGCCCCTCGAAGACAAAGGTGCCGAGACCGCCGGCGCCGATCAGTGCCGCGACGACCGCGAGCCCGATCGCCTGCACGATCACGATGCGCAGCCCGGCGAGCAACACCGGAAGGGCCAGCGGGAATTCGACCTGCAGGAAGATCTGCCGCGATGTCAGCCCCATCCCGCGCCCGGCTTCGATGACCGCGGCATCGACACTGGCCAACCCGGCCGCCGTGTTGCGCACGACCGGGAGCAGCGCATAGAGCACGAGTGCCACGATCGCCGGCGCCACGCCGATGCCGCCGACCCCGAGTGCTGCAAGTTGCGGCACCGCTGTCGCCAGTGCGGCGAGCGGGACGATCAGCAATCCGAAGAGGGCGATCGAGGGGATCGTCTGCAGCATGTTCAGGATCGCGAAGACCGGACCCTGTAGACGCGGCCTCCTCGCGGCGGCCATCCCGAGCGGAAAACCGATCACAATCGCCGGTCCGACCGATCCGGCGACGAGTGCGATGTGGCGGAGAATCGCATCGCCGAAGAGCTGCCGGCGGCTCGCATATTCGCGGGCGATCGACAACCCGTCGAAGGTACCGGCGAGCGCCAGGACAACGACACCGGCACCTATCGCCGCCACCGCCAGCACCCGTGCAGCGGGGCCGGCGCCGAGGCGCTGCAAAGCATCGACGACGGCGAGCGCAGCGCAGGCGGCGAGCACCCAGAACGCCGCACCGAGCGAGATGCGAACCGCGGGTTTGGCACCCAGCGCAAGGGTGCTCGCCGCCTGCCCGGCCGCGACCAGCACGAGCAGCAGCAGCACCGTCGCTAAACTCCCCTGGGCAGAGTGCAGCGTCTTACCCGGGCTCGTGAAGCACATGGCCAGCAGCATCCCACCAAGAAGCGCAACGCCGGTCGTCGAGGGCCCGCCGGCGGCTTCCCACAGCGCGATCGGCTTGCCCGAGACCAGCCGGTTCGGCGCGTAACCGACGAAACCTGCCACTACGACAGCCGCGACCGAGGCGATCACCAAGGTGAACAGCACCTGGTTGCGGATTTGGGTCACGGCAGGAAATGCTGCGACTTCAGATAGGCCGCCGCAACCGCCCCGGCATCCTCGCCCTCAACGGCAATCTCGGCGTTGAGCTTCTGCAATGTCTCGAGCGTCAGGGTGGCAAAGACCGGATCGAGCAGTTTCGCGATCTCAGGGTGCTGCTGCAGAACGCTTTCGCGAACGACCGGCGCCGGGGCGTAGACAACCTGCGCCCCATTCTCGTCCTCGAGCGCGACGAGGCCGAGTGCCGCGAGCGCACCGTCGGTGCCGTAGGCCATCGCGGCGTTGACCCCCGACATCCCCTCGGCTGCGGCGCGCAACGTGGCCGAGGTGTTGCCGCCCGACAAGGTCAGCAATTGCGCGTCCGAGAGCCGGAAGCCGTAGGTCGCCTCGAAGGCCGGCAATGCCGACGGGCTTTCGACGAACTCCGCCGAGGCGGCGAGCTTGATCCGCCCGCCCTCCGCCAGGTAAGTGGCGAAGTCGCCCATGGTCTTGAGGCCGTGGCGCTCGGCCAGGTCCCGGCGCACGGCGATGACCCAGGTGTTGTTGGCTGGTGCGGCGGCGAGCCACACGAGGTGGTTCTTCTCGCGGTCGAGGGCCGCGACTTTGGCGGCACCCCGCGCCCAATCCTTCCACACGGGGTCCTGCTCCAGGTGGAAGAACAAGGCACCGTTCCCGGTGTATTCGGGGTAGACGTCGATCTGCCCCGCCAGGATCGCGGCGCGCACGATGTTCGTCGGACCCAGCTGCAATTTGTTGTCGACCGCGATGCCGTGGGCTTCGAGCAAGGACACGATCATGTTGCCGAGCAACGCGCCCTCGGTGTCGATCTTCGATGCGACGACGATCCTTCCCTCCGCCGCACCGACGACAGGAAGCAGCGCCACGATCGCGCCGAGGAGAAACCCGACCGGCCTCGACAGCAACGATGCCGGGGTCGGCTGGTCGCTGAGCCGGCTCTCCCAGTTCCCGGATTCACGGGAAAATACCCGCAAAAAAAAGAATCGTATACGTAAAATCGCTCGAATCATGACCGAAACTCTATATTATTCAGGTGCTTAGGAGCCCATGGCCAGTTCGCAAAGCCGGGAATTCGGGTAAGTTGAAACCGGGAAAAAAACCAATAACCGGGAAATAAGCGGGAATCGCGAAATTCGGCATGTCTGGAACCTGCGTTGGAGCTCGGCGCGAGGGCAAAATGGCAAGGTTGGCGTGAGCGACCCGCCGGCTCGTGAACCACCGGCGTCGCTGTGTTAACCTCATCCCAGTTTGTTTGGAAGGGGTCCGGAATGGCCGAGCGCATCGCCTTCGAGCTGAACGGGGAGACGCGAAGCGTCGAGGTCGCCCCGGATACGCCGCTCTTATACGTGCTGCGCAACGAGCTCGGGCTCAGCAACCCGCATTTCGGCTGCGGGCTCGCGCAATGCGGCGCGTGCACGGTCCATGTCGACGGCACGCCGACGCGGTCCTGCTCCTTGCCGGTATCGGCGGCGGCCGGGACAAGGGTCACGACCTTGGCTGGGCTCGGCACACTCGACAAACCACACCCGCTGCAGGCGGCCTTCATCGCCGAGCAGGTGCCGCAATGCGGCTATTGCCTCAACGGCTGGATCATGACCGCGGCGGCGTTGCTGCGCGACACCCCGCACCCCTCGGAGCAGCAGATCCGCGACGGGCTCTCCGGTCTCAAATGCCGGTGCGGGACGCATATGGCGATCCTCCGCGCCGTCCGGCGCGCGGCCCAAGCGGCATAGGGGAGGGGGCGATGACCCAATTCGCGATCGGCCAATTATCGGTTGATCGGCGCAACCTCCTCAAAACCACCGGCGCGCTGGTCGTTTCGTTCGGCATCCCCGGCGGGTTCGCCGAAGCTCAAATCGGCAGCACCGTCAAGCCGCCGCTCTCCCCCGACCGGCTCGACAGCTGGCTCGCCATCAAAGGTGACGGCAATGTCGTCGCCTATTTCGGCAAGATGGATATGGGCCAGGGC
>Ga0209039_10001777_pt1 | contig 19490 bp, 9 predicted proteins | sample BogFormECP12_OM1_FD_188238 | JGI IMG/M metagenome (GOLD analysis project Ga0209039, IMG submission 188238) | Bog forest soil microbial communities from Calvert Island, British Columbia, Canada - ECP12_OM1 (SPAdes) (version 2) | ecosystem: Environmental > Aquatic > Freshwater > Wetlands > Bog ...
CTGTCGGCACTGTCTGCCTAAGTCGAAGTATTTTACCCAGAGCTTTATAAGATTTTGCCTCCTCTGTTCGCCCTAATTGGCGGAGGACCTCAGCGTAAGTCTCAATCGCTTCTACAACTCGATCATGGTTCAGTGGGAACAGCTTCTTGGTCATGTCGATGACTTGCCTAAACAGCGGTTCGGCTTCCGGGAGTTTGCCTTGCATTCGCAAGAAGTCAGCAGTCGTGTTCGTCCTTCTCAGGTCAAACTCACCTTCGGATTCATTACTCTTTCTCATTGGCTCTGGCATCTGAAATGGCTTGCTGGGCTTGGCGGCACGTCCCCCTTTTCTCTTGCGACCTTTTCCTTTGCGACCGCCAGAACCAACTTTGCCACTCTGCTGGAATCGCTCAATTCTCTGCTCATACCACTTGGCATTCCCCATTAGAGGCTCACCCAGATCAAGTCTGATTAGAAACGAGCTTTCCTCATGTGTATCTATCGTAATCTTGTTGCCTATTCGTGGGCGTTCGATCCATGGAACCGCAGCAAACCCTTCCCTTCTATTGTTCGAGATAAGCCTCGTGCTCCAGACCCTTGATGTAGGCGAGCACTTCATCGAGGGTCTCGACCACCATTCCGGGGACGCGGCCGGCGTCGTCCAGCTCTCGCAGCAACTTGAGGTCTTCGAGGTATTCCGAGGCCTCGAGCTCGCGTCGAAGCCGTGCGCTGAGCCCTCGCTCGCGGGCGATCAGCAGATCCATGTGGTGCCCGATCAGCCAGAGCGTCCGCTCGGTGATGGCGCCGCGCAGGGCCTCGGCTCCGGCGTCGGCATGATCTTGAGGGTCAATGGCCTTGCCCACGTCGTGCAGCAGGGCCGCCAGCAAGAACTCCTCATCATAGGGCCGCGCCTCGCGCGCCAGGTGAAATACCTGAAGGCTGTGATAGAGTACGTCACCCTCGGGATGGAACTTCGGGTTCTGCTTGACGGCTTCCAGGGGAACCAGGCGCATCCGGTAGACGGCGAACCGGTCGAGGTGCTCGGCCAGTGCAGCCACGCCTTCGCCCTCTGCGGGCTCGGGCATCGCCGGCACTTCGCCGGCATCGTCCTGACCCCGACGCGACCGCCAGAGAGTCACGAGCTGGTCGCGAACCTCGCTGTCGGAGGGCAGGTCTCCCGGCCTTACGCGGTGCCCGAGCACCGCCGCGGCCTTGCGTTTGGCCACGTAGAAATCGTTCTCGCCGGTACGGTCAAGCCAGTCCAGAGTGCTCGCCGTCTCAAGATCTCCGGCCCCGTCCAGTAAGCGCCGCGCCGCCTCGAGTGCGATCTGCTGCCGGAGCCGCTCCGTCGCGGCCGGGAGGCGATACTTCTTGCGAAACTTGTCATGCATCACTTCTCCATCCCCCGGCCCGATTCTACGTGGTACGGCGGCTGCTGGGAATGCAGGCCCATTCTCCGGGCGCAGGCGATCCCGAGGGAATGATCAATCGAGCGGCACCCGGTTTCGTGGGTCACAGATGACGTCCGTCATCGTCAGCAAGACCCCGCGACGAGCGAATTCGGTCAGGATGCCGGCCTCGGCCTCAGTGTCGATCGCACGGATGGCGTCGACCGCCAGCGCGATCCGGCAATGCCGGGCCAGTAAACCCACGACGGCCGCGTGCACGCAGTAATCGGTAGCCACGCCATAGACCACGAAGATCGGCTGGCCCGCAGCGTAGAGTGCGATCAGCTCATCGGCACGAGGATGAGTGAAGAGATCGCACTGCCGCTTCAGCAGCGTGAGATGAGCCGGAGCTTCTGCGGGCACCTGTGCCTGCTCGTCGAATATCACACTTTTGGCACAGAAGGTCGCCTCGACTCGCTCTTGCCCGGCGGTGCCGATCATGCAGTGCGGGGGGAATGTCTTCAGTTCCGGGTCGTCGGGCGTGTGGGCGCAGGCGGTGGCCAGAACGGGAATTCGCTGGTCGCTCGCGAACCGAGTGAGCCGCGCGAGATGGGGAACGATCGCGGTCGAGCCAGGGACGAAAAGGGCTCCGGTTGGTTCGAGAAAATCGCGCTGGGTGTCGATGTCGACAAAGACCTGCGGGCCTTCGAGCATGAGCCAGACTCCCCTGCTGACAAACAATGGATGAATACGCGGCTCGGTCGCCGCAAGCGGCCGAGTGTCGTGGTCCCATTGTGCAACGGCCCCGACCGCTCAGCCAAGAGCCGAGAAGTCATTGACGGGTGTTCATGAAGTGTGATGTGCGTAATAATCCTATCTTGATTGAAAAGACATAGCGGAGGGATGACGCGGCCGCCTGCGCCCCGGGCGTCCAGTCCCTTGCCGCCAGTGTTCGATCCGATGCCGATCAATGACTTCGCCGACACGAGGAGAGATGCTTATGAAGATCAGGATTTCGATGACTTCCTTCAGCCGCCCAAGAAGGGCTTGGCATGTGCCCGCGACCGCCCGCAAACACCGACCCGCTTCATGGCACTTTCCGTTGAGCTTGCAATCACGGGCACTTGTTGGGAATCATTGCAGCGGAGGACGATCATGGCTGCGGTGCTCTATGTCGCCGACAGAGGCATGCCCTTCTTTGAGACGGCTCGTCTATCGGCTGATGTCGTCTGTGCGGGTGACAGCATCACCGGCTGGAACAACTTCGGGGGCGTGAGGGACTGGCCGTACCGCACTTACCCGGAGTTCCTCCAAGGGCTTTGCGAGCGCCTGGGTCTGACCGTCGCCAACGGCGGCATCGCCGGGGAGGTCAGCCCGAACGGTCTCGGTCAGGTCCGGGACTATCTGAGCTTGTTCCCGAACGCAGGCTACTTCGTGGTCGGCTACGGCACGAACGACCTCGGGAGCTGGCCCGAGGTCGAACGGACCAGCCCCCGAATCATTGAGAACCTCGGCCGGATGGTGCGCTCCATCCGGGACTGCGGACGACAGCCCATCTTCCTCAACGTGCCGTATGCGAACGAGTCGATGTTCCCCCGGAAGGTCGCCGGGGACCTGCACCGCACGAGGGACTTCCACAACGAACGTCTGACGGCGTACTGCCTGGAGAACCACGTCCCGCTCGTCGATATCGCCTCGAAGCTCCGGGACGAGCATTTCGCTGACGAGTTGCACCCGAGCGACGAGGGGGCGCAGGTCATCGCCCAGGAGGTTTTTGGGGTGTTGAGCGCGGTGCGGAGGGAGACTACCAGCCCTTTGTTTCCCTCGTGAAACACTCAGTCCGACACTTCGGGCTTCTTGACCCCGCGGAAGTATGGACCCCACCGGGTTGAGACATTCCTCAACGAAGCGCGTCTTGCCCTGATTCTTGGTGGCTGTCCTGGGCATCTGAGTCTCTCCCGCTTGGTGAACCTCTGTGGGTTCGATTGTGAACCTGAAACCAACGATCGTTAAGTGTGGAATTCACTCGAACCTCTGGAGAAAGAGCGGGAACTTTGGTGGACTGGTCATATCAAGAGGAAACTAGTCTATCGGTTGGGCATCTTCACTTTTCGGATGCCAGGCCGGAATCCGGAGGCAGGGTTTGATGATTGTGGTGCTGATGGGGGTGACGGGGTCGGGAAAGACAACCGTCGGCAAGGTCCTGGCGAAGCAGCTCGGCTGGAAGTTCCATGACGCCGACGACTACCATCCACCGGCAAACATCGAGAAGATGCGCCGGGGGGTTCCGCTGACTGACGAGGACCGCAAACCCTGGCTCCAGACTCTTGCCAGTCTGATCCACGATGCCCGGGACCGTGGGGAAAATATCGTGCTTGGCTGTTCCGCCCTCAAGCATGTCTACCAGGAGTACCTGCGGCATGACCTGGATGTCGTTCATTACGTCTGCCTGTGTGGACCGGAGGAAGTGATTCAGAAGCGGCTGGCTGCTCGGAAGGGTCATTTCATGAATCCAGGTTTGCTGGACAGCCAGTTCGAGACTCTGGAGCCGCCTGAAGATGCAATCCGGGTGGATGTGAGTGGAACTCCCGAGGAGATTGCAGATGAGATTCGACGCCGGCTGGGACTATGATCGGGTCGTCGAAGGAGAGTTGGACCGACGCTGGCATTCATGGCAGGGATCAGCATTTTGATCTGGATCACCACGTTCACCCTGTTTTCATTCATTTCGCTTGCCCGGATCTTCTGGACTCCGGTCTCCCCAGTAGCACGGCGTGAACGCCCACATCGAGCGGAGCAGGCGGACGTCGCTGATCGTTGGCTGGATGGACCCGTCTGACGGACACGGGCAGCCAGGGCTGGGAGAGACTGGAATGTGGGCGAAGAAAACACCGGGCGAGATCGCTATCGAGAAGCTCGATATTCTCGCCACGTGAACGTGCTCCCGATCGCTCGTGGACGGAGACAACAACGACGCCAGGCGGCGGGGCATGGCGGCGGCGATCATGGGTGGCAGAGCAGGGGCGGGTCACTCGGAACCATTGCAGCCCTCGATTGTCGGGACCGGAATCGCCTGCCCGCCATCTTGACCGATCCAGAGTGATCGGACGAATGAATTCGCCCGGACAGAATCCCTCAGTCCCCTTGACCATCGAGTTGGCTTGGTCGCTTCTGCGGACCAACGAAGCCGCCGTGTACTTGATTGGCCGCTGGTCGGCGGTTGGATGCTTGACATGCGATTTTACGAATGTGACCGAGGGATTCCAGTTTTCGCCATCTCCGTGCGATAGTCGGATCTGGCTTATCGCGTGGGAGGGCCTCGGGCCTGACCAGAAACTTTTGGCAGGACGGGGAGAGAAATGGGCCTCAATCTTTGCTAGGATTCATTGTCAGCTCGTCTCGGTGTGATTGCCTGTTCACCGGCTGTGGTGTTCTCCGGAGAGAGAATTCCGGGCGACCAGTCGGTCCGGCAGAGTGAGGAGAGCGAGGTCGATTATGCCCAGCGGGGAAGTTCACTGGTACGAAGGTATGTTTCTGCGCCAGCACCATTTCCTCACCGAACATCGGCTGATGCAGCAACTGATGCAACTCGATGGCAGGTGGACCCTCCACCACAACTGGGGGCTTCGTTCAATTCGCCTGAACACCGACGCCTTGGGGAACTTCAGGTTCTCGGTCACCGCCCTGGAGGCCCGTCTCAGGGATGGGACACTCATTGAAGTGCCCCGGGACGGCAGTCTCCCGGATCTGGACCTCAAGGCCACGCTCGAGAGTCATCGCAAGGTGACGATACACCTGGGGGTTCCAGTGCTGAAATCGAGCCAGCAGAACGTGAGTGACAATGCCCCAGTAGGTGGAATGCGTTACTATGTGACCAATCAGCAGCTCGAGGACGAGAATCTGGGAGTTAACCCCCAGCCGATCCCGATCCGTCGGTTGAACCTCAAGCTCCTGCTCTCGACGGAAAGCCTGGCGGGCTACGAGACGGTGCCAATCGCCCGGATCGAGAAATCGGAGCGCGCTGAGGCGACCCCCCAGCTCGATGCAAACTACTTCCCTCCTATCTTGGCCTGCGACGCCTGGCGCGACCTGGCGGTCGGAATCCTCCAGGCGGTGTACGATCGGATCGGGCGGAAGATCGAAAAGCTGGCTGGGCAGGCCGTTTCCCGTGGACTTAGTCTGGATAGCACGACACCGGGCGACGCCTTGATCTTCGCCCAGCTGCGCGAACTCAACGAAGCCTACGCAACCTTCACGAACATCGCGTTTGTCGAGGGAATTCACCCGTTCGTGGCGTATCAGGAACTTTGCCGGCTGGTGGGACAGCTGGCCATCTTCAAACAGGAGACGCGGCGTACCCCGCCGATTCCCCGTTATAATCATGATGACCTGGGGGATTGCTTCTATAAGCTCAAGAACTACCTGGACGACCTGCTCTCGATCCTCCCCGAGCCCGACTACAAGGAGATCCCCTTCGTAGGCGACGGCTTGCAACTGAAAGTGGAGCTGCAGCGGCCCTGGCTCGAGCAGAACGTTCAACTCTTCATCGGCGTCCGCAGCCCACTCGAGCCCGATCGATGCGTCGAGCTCATGGGCATGGGCGGGATCGACATGAAAGTCGGCAGTTCCGACCGCATCGAGAAGATCTATGCACTCGGGGACATCGGTCTGAAGCTTGTCCATGTGCCGACCTCAAGGCTCCCACAAGCACTTCCCCGGGAGAAGGGCCTGACGTATTTTCAGATTAATCGGGAGCAGCAGCAGGCGGAATGGCAGCACGTGGTGCGATCATCGACGCTCGCAATTCGGTTCAACGAGACGAAGATAGTGGGCAACATCGACCGCCAGGAAGTGGTCAATCTGCGGCTGACCACGGAGATGCGGTTCCGGTTCTCCTTGTTCCTGGTAGGCGCCAGCGCCGGGAGCTCGCCTCCAAGCGAGTGAATCGCCGCATCTCTGGTTTATCCCGAGCAGAATCGATCTCGAACGCTGTCAACAAATCCAGCGATTTAATCCAGGCTTTCCCGGATCTGCCCATGACGCCGGAGTTCAGCGATCTGGTTTACAAGGTGATCTCCTATACCGTGGACCTGAAGGACCGGGTGGAGGGAGAGACCGCGCCCGATCTCGAGACGGAGCGGGGTCGATTGATCGAACTGCTGCCGGCAAATGCCGGAGTGGGGCTCCAATCCGATTACTCCGGAGACGGGCGAACGTTCCTGGGCGCTCGTTATGCGTTGACCTGCTGGATCGACGAGCTCTTCATCGTCCATTCGATCTGGGCTGATCGCTGGAAGCCGCTCGTACTGGAGCAGGCACTTTTCGGGACCCGGTTGCGTGCCGAGAGATTCTGGGAGCAGGCGGAGATCGTGCTCCGTCGACCCAATGCGCCTCGGCCCTCGAACCCGCCAGGCCCCGACGCCCTGGAAACCTACTTCCTGTGCATTATCCTCGGGTTCCGAGGCTCATACAGGGAAGCCCCAAAGAAAATCCGTGAGTACATCGAGGAAATGCGGCCTCAGGTCACAAGAGCCGTCGACTGGCCTTACCCCGGCGACTCAGGGGTGAAGACCAACATCGAACCCCTCCTCGGCCGCGAGACCCTCCGCCGGGTCGTGGCCGTCTACGGCGGCCTGTCCCTCCTGGTCATCCTGGTGCTGCTGATCCTGTTACGGATCCTCTTTTGAGAAAATCCGGCCCTGATCCCGAGTCATCGATAGATCAATGCTAAATATCCTCGCGAAGCCCTGGGAGCTGATCAAATCGCTGTTTGTCCTGGCCTTTCCGATGGTCCGCGGAGGGCTACAGGGCAGGGCTGACACCGCCAGCTCGCCTGGGATCTGGGCGGCGCGGGGTATTCTGCTGCTGGCGGTCCTGGCGGGGCTGACCGTGCTCAACCAGGCTGAGATCCTCGGCTTGAAACGGTGGATTCCCTACGGCAGGATCGGCGGGTACTGGCTGTCCCTGTTCGCCTTCTGTCTTTACGCCATGCTCTGGATAGGCTGGTGGCTCTACGGCCTCATCAGTCTTGACGTCCCGCAGGTCGCCTCCGAGTATCCAGACATCGATCGGGCCTGGGGCGAAGCCATCGAGGCATTGAATCGTGCCGACATCCACCTCGACCGCACGCCCCTGTTCCTGATCCTGGGGGGAATCTCCAATGGCGAAGAGTCCCTGTTCCAGGCCGCCGGGATCAAGGCCCAGGTCAAGCAAGTTCCGAGAGATCCGGCTGAACCGCTTCATGTTACGGCCAGCAACGAGGGGATCTGGGTTACCTGTCCGGGGGCCTCGGTCCTGGGGCAGCAGCTCCTCGCTCTGGGGCGAGGAGCTGAGGGCCCCGGCGACGTAACACTCGATACGCTCTCGAGAGAATCAGCCGACCCGTTCAAGACCATGGGAATGGGGGCAGGAGAGACCCTGAGGATCGAGGACTTCATGGCCTCGTTCAAGAAGGCCCAGGCCCAACAACCAGGTTCCCAGAAGTCCAGGAAGGCCGTTGACGCTGAGAAGTACGCGACACGTCTCCGCTACCTTTGCCACCTGATTGCCCGAGACCGTCGGGGACTTTGCCCGATCAACGGCGTTCTGGTCGTCTTGCCAATCAGTGCCGCTGACCCAGGAAGCTCTCTCGCCGAGATTTGTTCCGCGAGTAAGACCGACCTGGCTCACGCGTTCGAGGTTCTTCGGATGCGCTGTCCCGTTCTGTTTCTGATCTCCGACCTGAACAAACTCCAGGGATTTGCAGACCTGGTCGAGCGACTGCCCTCCGACCAGCGGAGCAAGCGGATGGGCCAGCGCTTCCCTCTGGTCCCCGACCTCGATCCCGACGCAGTACCCGCCCGGATCAAAGATTCGGTTTCCTGGATCGGCACCACTCTGTTCCCCTCGATGGTCTATTCGCTCTTTCGGATCGAAGCCCCTGGAGGTGAGGACGTCAGGGAGGTGGTGCGAGCCAATTCTGAGCTTTACCGGTTCCTCGCCGCCATGCGCGAACGCCGCGACCGATTGTCGCAGCTCGTGAAGGATTGCATCCCCGCGCTAGCGGGCGAGCCGATGCTTTTCCGCGGCTGCTACGTTGCCGGCACCGGTGGTGATTCGGCCACCGAACAGGCCTTCGCCCCGGGGGTCCTCAGGCTCCTGATCCGGGAACAGGACAACGTCACCTGGACCTCCAGCGCCGAGCTCCAGGACGCGACCTTCTCGCGGCTGGCGCGAGGGCTCAAGGTCCTTCTCATCTGCGTCATCGCTCTGGGACTTGGGATCATCCTGGGTCTGATCGTCTGGAGAGCGTTCTTCTACTCTCCAGACGAGAACGCGAGTTGAAACACAGCCGGCTCGGGCCTGCTGTCACTGCGTGCCGCGGGAAGGCGGTCCGCTGGTACAGACACCAGTCGAGTGTTCAGGGCAAGAGCAGGTCGAGATCCTGTCGCAGGGTCTTGCCGGACTCGACCGTCAAATCCTTGGTCGCGCGCCGGTTGGTGGCTTCCTTCACGCAGAAGACACGATAGAGTCCCGGTTTGAGTTCCGGGAACGAGTAGGTCCCGTCGGGGGCGGTTTTCGTCTGGCCCTTGACCGGGTTTTCGTTGTCCTTGGCTTTGGGGTCGATCAAATAGATCACCAGCCCGGGCTGAGCCACATCGTTTTCGGTCACCTTCCCTTCGATAGCGCCCGGCTTGTCCGGCATCGGCTTGGCGGCGTCGGGTGGCGGCGTCGGGGGAGGCGGCTCGCGGACAACGACGTCTCCGCTGACGAGCGCGGTCAGTCCCACACCACTGGTGAACCGGGCGGTGACGACGAGCTTACCAGTCGCGTCTTTGGGGAGAGGCAGGGTCGCCTGCCAGGCGCGCTGGTCGTCCCCCATGGGCTTTCCCGGGAGGGTCTTTCCCTCGGCCTCGGCCTTGGCGAAATCCGCCTTGGAACCCACGATGAAGGCCACGTCCTTGATACCCGAGTGAGGTGGGGTGACGGTGGCCTTGACCTCCAGCCGACTTGTCCCCTTCTCGACCTCGCCGGGGAGCTCGATGGCCGCGTCTTGGGGTGAGAGGTCGTCCAGGACCAAGTCCATCCCCCAGGTTGTGAGCACGGCGCGGCTGCGAGGGTCGATCAAGGAAGCTTGGAGCCGGCGTGGGCCGCGGATCTGGGCAATGTCGAACTCCTTGGTCCAATCCTCCACGGCTGCCTCGAACAAGAGGGCTCCGGCTTCGCCCTTGGGGTCGAAACCGAGGTGTCGCCGCTTCGCCTCCGCCTCCCATCGGGGAATATCCGTCACCATTTCACCACCCTTGGAGCGCCCCAGCTCGAAGACAAGTTTGGAGCCGGCAGGGGCGTTATCGACCACGAACATGACACGCAGCTTGGCACGCTCTCCCGGCTTGACCAGGAGTTCGGGCTGGAAACGCACGCGGGGTACGTGGACCACAGTTGCCAGTTGCGGTTTCGCTCCTTGCGAGAGGAACCGGGTCTGATACCAGATCACACGCTGGAGGCCGTCAATGGTGAGCTGGAACAGCCCTTCCTCGTCAGCGTCCGGGTTGAGCTTGATGTCCTCGGCGTACAGGTCCAGTCTTTCACCACCGGATTTGAGTTCTCCCTCGAGCCGGCCCTTGGGTGGCTCTCGGAAGGCAGGAAAGAGCTCCTTGTCCGAGGGAATAATCAGCTCGACAGAACAAGGAGGGCCGATCATCTGGGGCAGCGACCGGAGGGAAACCTCGAGGCGATTCGGCACGCCAGGGCCGGCCGGAATGAAACGAGCCTGGGTCACTTCCAGATACTCGGCAGGCGCTGCGATGGCCGGCTGCAAGGGTTGCTCGTCGAGCACCTTGTCGGCCACGCCGTCGCGCAACCGCACTCTCAGTCCAGCAGGTGCCTCCGGCAGAGGCTCATTGGGCTTCGGGGGAGGAGTGCCGAAGCTCGGAACCGGAACCGTCGATCCCCCTTTGACCGGAAATGCCTTTCCGCTACTGGCGATGACGTTGGCCCCCGCGAGAATCTCGACGATGACATCACGCGCGACCGGGGAGGGATTCTTCACCAGCACGAAATAGCCAAAGCGCGCGGCTACGGCCCGCAGGCGAAGTCGGTCGAAGGGAAGGTCGTCGGGCTGGGTCGGATCAGTACGGAGCACGAGTCGAGGCATGCTGCTTACAGGGCGGATGGCCAGGGGGACGAGAAGATGGAAGGAGCGTTGGTTCGGCAACCGCGCTTGGACGATCAATCCCGCTGGAGGAGCTCCGCTCACATCACCGCCTCCATCCTCGGCCCATTCCACGCGACAGGCCGCCGTACCGGGCGTTTGGGGGGGAAGTTCGAGTTCCGGAGGCAGAACCCCGGCCACACGGAGTCGGGGATCACCCGGCTCGAGGGCTCCCAGGGCCACTTTCTGGGGTGCCGTCCCGGTTCCACGGACAAGAAGTCGAATACTCACCTCGGCCTGGTTCTCCCGGCCAGATAGGCTCAAGCTCGACGCGGATCCCTCGGCCAGACCCAGTTCCAGCGAGGTGTCGGTCGTCAACTGATCTGAGCGGGAACATTCCAGCGCCGCCGTTTCGAAGAACTTGTCGATGTCGACCAGGTCGTGGAGGTCAAGGCTCTCGTGCTGATAGTGCTTGCCGAGCCATGCCCGGGCGGTGCTGTAGGCGCGGTCTCGGCGCTGCCGGGCTGGATCCGATCCCGATTCGAGAGTGAAGGCCGGCGCGATCCAGCCCGGTCGATCGTCCTGGTCCTGGCTCGCCAGGTCAAGGAGTCGGTTGTGAACGACGCTCGAGGCCCTTGCCAGCAGACTCCAGGTCCGCGCCACCGCCGCCAGATCGGCGGCCGCATCACCGATCGATGATCGGCTCGGGGCGTTCAGCTCGGGAGCCAGATCGGCCGTGGTTCCGGGACGGTCGCTGGCCGCTGCGGGACCGGCCAGTTGCAGCATTGCGGAGAGTCGGCTGACCCGGCGAGCGGCGATTTCCCGCACAACCTCTTTCCTGTCCGAGTTGGTTGCCGGGGAGTCGCTCGCCGACCCGGACGTGCGGAAGTTCAGCTCGCCGAGGCGCCGGTCGAGGACCAGGCCGGCCCTCCAGAGCAGTGGGCGGTCCGCGGCGGGTGGGAACGGGGTGGCCAGGATCGATTCGATTTCCTCCGCCAGTCCCGCTCCGGGCCGGTCCGACTCACACTGGCGCACCAGCCCACGGAGGGCTTCGGACTGGAACGGCCGGAGGAGTCCGGTCAACTGGGTCTCGAGCTTCTGTGTGGTGTCGGCGAGCTCGCCGCTGAGCTGGCCCAGGCGCTCACGAGTCAGAGGCTCGGATTCCGAGGAGGTCGCGGATTGCTCGACAAGGAGGTCGAGTTGATGAGCGATCTGGGCCGCCGTGTGCCAGTCGCTCTCGCGACCGGCCCGGCCGGTCCCCTCCAGGTAGGGGAGATACGCAGGCAGCACCGCACGAGCACGGTTGAGGATCGTCTGGGCGTGACGGATCTTCCTCTGACCGTTGTCGATGATGCCGTACGCGTCCGCGACGCGTTGCCAGGCCTGGGAGATCTGGGCCGGCGACGCGTAGGCGTAGGCTTGCGGGAGGAGCAGGATCTCGGCCTCGTGCCGCAGGGCATCGGCCTCGTCGAGCAGGCCACGAACCCAGGGTAAGGTGAACGGGCGGTTGTTGGCCTCCTCGGCCAGCAAGACGGTATCCCAGATCATCTTCGCCACCTCATCGTCCCAATCACCGCCTCGGGCCGATGCTGCGCGGAGGGCAAGCTGTCGAAGGATCCGGAGCTCGATCACATCCAGCTTGGGCGCACTCCCGACGACCAGGGAATCCAGGAACTTGACCGTCTCGGGGTCGAACCGCAAATCCCCGCTCGCGTCGGCGATCGTGTGGGCCAGGTCGAGACTGGTCTTCCCTTTGTTCATGGTCCCGAGGAACCCTTGAACGGCCGCTGCAAGCTGCGCCTTGATCTGCTCGGGAGGCGCGAACGGTTGGGGTTTCCGCCGTTCCAGAAGCTCCTTCAGTTCCTTCTCGAGGACCGGGTCGGCCGGGCGCTCGAAGGCCCGCGCCTGGCCCACCGAATGCACCGGCGGGAGCGTCACGCGACGGGCTTGCTCCATCTCGGCCTTGAGCGCGCGGAGGTCGTCGCTCAGCCGGGCCTGAACCGCCTGCTCCTTCCCGACCCGCCATTCCAGCTCGGCTCGCAAGAGGAGTGTCTCCAGACGGCGGAGCACGCGCGGAGCGTCCTGCGTCTCGCCCCCATTCACCCAGTGCTCGCGCAGTCCCCAGCCTTCAGCGAGCCATTGGGGGTAGATGCCCTCCTCCCCACTCCGTTGGGTCGATCCCTCTTTCGATGCTTTGTCCTTGTCCGCGGCTTTGTCTTTGTCCGCGGCTTTGTCCTTATCCGCGGCTTTGTCCGTATCCGCGGCTTTGTCCGTATCCGCGGCTTTGTCCTTATCTGCGGCACCTTCCGAGCTCGTGCCTCTGGAAAGGAATCGGGCTCTTCGTTGATCGACTGTGGCAAGCAGGAAGTCCTTCTTCGACCCGGTCAGGAAGGGACGCTGATGGCGTCCCCGGTGCTGGAGCGCCCATTGGTCCACATGTTTCGCCAGATACTTGGCCAGCTCATTGACAGAGACAGCTCGATCGTGGTCGGTATCGGCCTCCGGGTCAGCGAAGGCCTGGACGAAAAAGTGGCCGAAAATCGACTGGCCTTGCGGTTCTGACCAGAGTGTCGTCTCACCGGGGGAGCAGGCCGCCAGAACGGCAAGCTGAGGGTCAGTGGGCTGACTGGGATCTTCGTCCTTGTTCAGCTCCTTGCGGATCAGATCAGCCACGCCGTCCGATGTGCCCCCCAGGTCGAGGAGGTTTGGCGGGGCAGACATGATGTCAAGGATCAGGAGCTTATTCCGAGCGGGGCATTTCTTCAACGAAGCCAGTACACTGCGCAGTGGCAGCAGGGTCTTGGGGGCGTAAGGGTCCGAGTCGGCGGCCACGACCTGGATGGTTCCTGCGTCATCGATCATGGCACGGGCCGACAGGTAGACGATCACCGCCCCATCGGCTTGGCTTTTCTCCAGTCTCGCCAGCCTATCGCCCATGACTTCGCGGGTGAGTTCTTCGCCGGGTTTCCCATCAGTGTCGGTTCGGGTGAACACTTGCGCCTGCTTGATGGCCTGCCGGTCGGTCTCGGCCCAGGGAAGAGGGGGAACCTGTGGTTTCTGGTACTCGCTGATCAGGAAGGGTACGAATTCGGACTTGGGTCCGCTGGGAAAGATCCACTGCCAGACAATCCAGGCCACGGTCGCCGCGGTGATCGCGAGCAAACCGGAGAGAAACATGGCTCCCACCCACTTCACCGTCGAGATCCGGGCTCGGGACGGGCTGGAACGGGCTGGCCTTCCCTCATGCCATCGCCCCAGGCCTGGTGTCGTTTCACGCGTCATCACTTGGTCTCCTGTACTGTCCCTGCCCTGTACCTGAAGGATGAATCAGTATCTGTCAAGCTCTCGATGATCGAACTTCACGAATCGAACGCACGCGCCCTGGAGTCTTATTTCCCTTTGACGATCGCAACCGGCGGGTCGGGGAGTTGGTCCTCGACGCGCGGCGGGGGAAGCTTGATCTCGAGGGTGCATTTCTCTTTTTTAGCCTGGTTCCGGAACGCGTCCAGTGCGATCAGACTCACACCGCTGAGCTTCTCGAGCTTGGGCTGGTTCACCGGCCAGAAGAGCCCGGTGTACTTGCTGGCCCGGGAGTACAGATGGTGCTCGTATCCGACGATCTTCAATTCGGTCAGGCGCTCCGTGTCGACGATGTACGGGCTGTTCTCGGGGAGCGCCAGCCGGATGACCAGGCACGGCTGGGTTTGCAGGGGCTCACCGGGCTGGACCTCGACATGATGGTCCTCAATGCCCAGCGACTCGATCGTCACCGTCTTGCCGTCCTCGACCTCGCGCGACCGGGGAAGTACACCGGGGTCTCCGGGAGGATTGAATGGGAATGCGTGAGCACGGAGGATCTCGGTTTCGGGGCCGCGCCACCACGCTTTGAGAATTGGTTTGGCGAGCCCTCCACCGGCCGGGGCGTCAATCCAGCGCGGCACGTCAAAGTGCCAGGCCGGCCCTGGAAAATAGATCCGCTCACGCCACCGCATCGAAAACGCCGCTTCGGGATGCTCGACGTCCTCGGCATCGAGCCGGAACCAAGCCCTGCGGGGCTTGACTTGCTGAAGCCTCTCCGGTCCTGGCTCGCCCGGTTTCCGTTCCAGGGTGGCAAAGAGCTGGAGCCGTTCGTCCTCTCCCTGGCGCCGTCGCTGGTTGGCCAGGACGGCCAGCCGCCACGCTTCAGTCTCCTGGGGCACGCGCTTGCCGAACTCAACCTGATCGCTGTACAAGGCCCGCTGGAAAGCAATACCTCCGCCCGGGCCCTCAACGAGCTGGATGACGATCCGGTCGCCTTTCTTGAGATCGATCTCCTGCTCGTAAGGCTTGTCGGCGTGGACTCGCAGCTTGTACGTTCCGGGCTCCAGCCCGCTGGTCCACCACTTGTCGGCGTCACCCGGACCCGTCGCTTCGAGCGGCTCTTCACCCACCTGAGTCCAGTCAGGCGGCTTGAGAATCTCGCAGGTCAGTTTTTGCCGGATCCCTCGCTTGAGGGTCGCGATCAGCTCGCCCAGGTTGTTCGCCAAGACGAAGTTCCCGGGTGGTTCGAGTTGCCTGAGGGCCCCCTCGAAGTTTTCCCTAGCCCGCGCGATCTCCAACTTGTCGCCCGCCGGCGTGAAAAAGATCATGTTGACGCGGATGTTCAGCGGTTTGAAACCCGCGACGACGAAGTCGTGGATTGACATTTTGTTGGGGTTGTACTTGGGATTATTCCCAAGCCGGTTATCGTCACCGTCGGTAAGAACCAGCAGGGTCTTGAGACCCTTAGCATTTGCAAGGTCGCTGTTCGCCGCCTTCCACATGGCCCACACCAGGGGCGTGTCAAAGAACGGGTGAAGCTGTCTGATCTCCTGGACCAGGGCGTCGGTTTGATTCGGGTCCCAGGGTCTCGGGATCAGGAGCGGCTTGATCGTCAGCTCAGGCTCTTCGCGGAGTCCCAGTGGTAGGAACCCCGGATCGACCCCTCCACCAGGAAGCAATGGGACATTGACAGGCAACTGGCTGAACGTCCAGAGACTGAGCATGGTGCTTTGAGGCACGAGCTTCAAGACTTGGCCAAGGGCCGTCTGGGCATCGTCAAATTTCGTGGCCCGGCCGATCCCCGACGGGTCCATCATGCTCCCTGAGCAGTCCAGGACAATCGCGATCGACCCGGTTCCCGCGCCAAAGCGATCGATGATTTCCTGACTGGCGCGGATGGCAATACTGGCGTCGGGCGGCTCGGGAGGCGGCGGACCAATCGCAATCGTGTCGGGCACGGGGTGAAGCTGAACCTCGGTGGAGTAAGGGAGGGGTTGACCCCGGAAGGATCCCTCCAGCCTCAGCGACGTCGGTTCGATCGTGGGGTGAGTAAGCTTCGGGTTGGTCTCCGCCTGGCGGATGAGGGGGCTGCTCACGAAAAATTCGATTTTGTCACTTCCCGTGGCTCGCTCCACCGCGCGGAAGCCCGCCCTGTCTCCTTCGAGTTCGAGCAACCGGTCAGGAACCGGCCTGACCACGGGGAGTCCTTCGGGCACGGTGCCCGCGGTGAGGATCTTGTAAGCGAGGCTTGCGGATGGCTCACTGGTGAGGACCAGTCGCCGGGGGCCCGAAAGCTCCAGATTCCCCTTAACGTTCAGGCGTCCCTGGGTGATTCCCACCAGGGGGCTGTTGGGGAATAACTTGCTCGCGTCGCTGACGAACCCCGAGCCGGCGACCTGGTAGTAGGGAGTCTCTTTCGGCTTCTCGTTGTACCAGTGGTCAAGCCAGGCGCGCTCTGCCATCGCCAGCAAGAGATCGTGGACCCTCGCCTGGCGGAGCCGGGCGGTTGCCTCGAGCGCCGGCTCCTCGAGCCGGGGAGCCGCCCCATCAATCTGGCGGCCAAGGCGATCGGCCCTCGTCAACCGGTCCTCGAAGCCGCGGAAGTCCGAGATGCCGCTCTCCTCGCTGCTCAGGCGATCGATGACCGGAGCCATCCGCTGCCAGCTCTGACCGATCAGCTTTCCCGCGACGGCGAGTTCTCTCTGCCACGTCTCTGCACGCTCGTCCTCTTTCTCGGAAACGCGGCGAAGTCCCTTGCTCGTCGAGTCGAAGTCACCCTGGTCCTGAACCTTGGAACCATCGTTGTCGTCGAACCACCGAGCGCCCAGTGTGGAGAGGGCCATCAGGCCCTGAATCTGGGCCCGGCGCCGGACGTGCCTGACCTCCTGAAGCCGATCGTGCTCCGAAAGACGGCTGAGGCTTGAGTTGTCGGATGAGGGATCGCGATCATGATCCCGGATGTTTTCCAGGCGGGCCCAGATGCTGGAGCGGAGAGTTAGCTCACCGGTCTCAGGGAAGGGGACCGCGGCCGCGGCCGTCGCCGCTTCCCAGTCTTCCTTCGACCGGGCCCCGTTGATCCGGGAGACCTGGTCGGCGAAGTTCCGTGCCAGCAAGTCCAGCTTCAGGGACAGCGTCTTCGCGGTTTCTTCGAAGGAATCAACCTCCGCGTCGGACTGCGGTTTTTCCAGCCGATCGGTCAATGCGTGGGTCATCTCCCAAAGCTGCTCAACGGTCGGGACCAGGTCGTTCTGGAGTTCGTCGGAGTAGCGGTGGGCAAGCCATTGCGAGTAGTCGGGCAAGGTGGCCAGGGACCGGTCGCGGGCGGCAAAGGCGGCCCGGATGATGCCTGCACGGTGGACCGCCTCTTGATACATCAGGCGAGCTTGATTCAAGGCCTTCTCGGAACGGTCCCATGCCGCCCTTTCCGAAGAGAAGAGCAGGTCTTCGCTGAGTCGCCGCTGCTGGTCGGCGGCTTCAATTTGAGCTTTGATCCAGGGATAGACTTGCTCGCTGTACGAGTAGTCGCTCACTCTCGCGGAGGCGCCCACCGCGGCCCGTTCGGCCAACTGGCGAACCGTGAGTGCTTGACTGGCCAGGCCCCAAACCCGGGGAAGGCGGCTGGGCAAAGCCTCTGGCCAGAGCGCAAGCATCCTCAGAAAGTGCACCTCCGCCGGCTGGTGAGAACTGCTTTCTTTCGCGGTGATCAAGAGTCTGTCGGCGGCGGACTGAAGGTTCTTGACCGGGTCCTCGATCGCCCGTTCCAGCAGAAAGCCATCGATCCGCATCCGCAACGAGGGGCGCGAACCGCCGGCCAGGACTTCAGAAGCCCTGAGTGCGTCCCAGATCCTGACGGCTTCCGAACCCCGCGGCGCGTTCCAGAACCGGAGAAACTGCTCGGGCGCGGCAGACGCGGCCTCGAGCGTGCCCCCCGCCACCACGTTCATCGCCAGGGTGTTCTCGGCCGATGTTGGCAGGCTCCTCAGGATCCGTTCGCTTTCGAGCCGGCGAGCCAGCGCGTCGATCCGCTCGCGAACCGGCCCGGCCTTCGCCGCCCCACCGACGCGGATGAGCTCCTCATAACGGACCAGCTCGGCACGGTACTGGCGCCATCGCCTGGGCGAATAGACCATCGGGTGGGGGACCATGGCGTCGAGCTGGTGAAATCTTTGCCAGACCTTATGTAGACTCTCGAGATCCGGTGGAGCCGGGGCTTCGGGAGCCGGTGCGTGCTCGACCGAAGCCAGGAAAACCTTGCTGGGCAGCTTCGGGACGGGCGGCTTGCCCACTTTCTCCTCGCGCTTGGGGTCCTCCTCGGTCTGACCGACTCGACTCTCGCGTCCCGTCCTGGGAAGCAGTACCGGTTCTTGAATCGCTGCGCGCGCGTTCCAGACCCAGTTCCGCACGTTTTCGCGAACATAGTTGTGCAGCTCATCGAGCGTCAGTTGAGCGTCGGAGCCGGCGGCCTTCCCCCGCAAGCCCTCGATCATGAAGTGGCTGAACACGGTTCGCCCCAGTCCTTCCGAGGTCCAGCACCGCTGGTCGACGCCGCACGCACTCAGGACCCAGAGGTTCTTGATCGCGCGGATCTTGGGCTCCAGGTCCTCGAGCCGGCGGGCAAAGTCGTTATGAAGCATGCCCAGCCGCCAGTTCGACGGAGCCTGCACAGCTTCAAGTACCAGGATCTTCTGTTTCTCTGGGGGAAGCTTGGCCATCGACTCGATAACGTGCGACAGCTCGAGCCGTTCCTCGGGCCGAGCCATCCTGTCAGGAATCAGATACGCACCATCAGGATTGGAGCCCCCGTGCAGTCCCAGCACGATGAGAATGGTCTGTTGCTTGAAGCCGGTCTTCACCAGGTCGTCGATCAGCGCATCCCATCGCTCGGGTTGGTCGAGAATCTGGGGAGGCCGGATCAAATGGAGAGCCGCGGGTTTGAAAAGCGCCCACAGTCGGGGAGTCTTGGCGACCGCCTCGATTCCTTCGATCCCCTTCCAGCCCAGGATGTTGTGGGGAACCATCAAGTTATCGGCGTAGTCGGCGCCGACCAGGACGACGCCCACCGGCGAGGGCGGCCAGATCAGGATGACCAGGACCACGATGGCCAAGAGGCAGGCGAGGAAACCCACCACGGCGCCGGCCACCTTGAAGATTCCCGAGCTGGGAAGCTTGACCTCTCCGGCCGGTTTGGGACTCTGCTCGGTCCATTTATGCCTCGGCCTTTCCGCCCGAGGCGCAGGGCCAGCCTTGCGTCTCCACGAGGGGCGTGATGGTTCGGTGCGTTCGTCCGGCATGACCTGAAATCCCAAACCAATGCTTCACTTGGCTTCCAGTTGGATATAGTTGCAGCATAACCCGTTTTCGACCCGAAATCGAAGCGGAATCCTTCCGTTTGCCAAGCCTATTATCATAACGATCACTCTCAGGGCCGAGTTGCCCGAAATGCGTTCGCGGATTCCCGCGGACCGGAAGCGATACGTGAATTGGTATTCCAAGTGACACGAGCCTCTTCTTGGCCTTGCGAGCTGCGCTTGAAAACGAAACGAACACGAGGAGGAGGACCTCCTCGTGTTCGCCATGTCCTGCAAGTTTGAGTCTCATGCCCGACGGTTCGGGCCGGGCTGAGCGGTTGGAGTCGTGGGATTCGCTCAGAACAGGAACCTGACCTCAAACCGGAACCAGGGCTGGGCCCA
>Ga0209039_10001778_pt1 | contig 19487 bp, 18 predicted proteins | sample BogFormECP12_OM1_FD_188238 | JGI IMG/M metagenome (GOLD analysis project Ga0209039, IMG submission 188238) | Bog forest soil microbial communities from Calvert Island, British Columbia, Canada - ECP12_OM1 (SPAdes) (version 2) | ecosystem: Environmental > Aquatic > Freshwater > Wetlands > Bog ...
TAGATAGCGTTCGTGTAAGGGTGTATGTGTTCGCAGCATTTTGAGATCCGGACATCTCGGCGGGAGATCCGCCAGTTGAATACCCCGTTCCGCCATAGAGAACGGTCAAATCTCCCGTAGATGGGACCGATCCGCCACCACCAATCGTATTGACCCGAACCCAAGCGTCTCTGTTCCCCGCCTGGACGATCAAAACGTCCCCCACGGCGTATCCGGTTCCAGCCGTTGCGATGGCCAAAAAGCTACTGAGAACGCCACCAGAAGAGAAGGGAACGACCGTCAAACCAGAACCGAGAGATTGAAGATTGTAAGTTCCTCCCGTGACATTTAGAGGGACAGTCGATTTTGAACGAATAATCGCCGACTGAACGAACGCATCGTTTGATATAAATGTTGTATTATCCAGAGTTATTTTCGTTGGCGTTGTCGCTGGAGGGCTGACCATAGGAGATTGCTGACAGAAAGCGCCAGAGATAAATCCAAACGAAACGAGAATTCCAAAAATGATTTGTTTTATCATTTGTAAATCTCCGTTACCGCCGTTGACGCTGAAGCGATGCAGGTTATCGCGCTGACCGGGAGAAGAGCGCCGGTCACATTCCAGGTTATGGTTTGACCAGGCTGAAGATCAAAACTTGGAGCCGCCTGAACAGCTGTCGCACCAGCAAAATTTAACCAAACAGGATTTGCCGCAGTTGCCGCAAGATGAAAACTTTCGCTTTGGAGAGCGCTATTGGCCGCAAGAATTGTGCTGGATGACGTTGAACATGTTGCGCTTACCTGATTTGGGGTTTGTCCCGCACCAACCATCCCGGTAATAACTACCGGAAACGGATTGGCGAGAGACGATATGGTGGCCCCATCCGTCCCTAAAACTCCAGATAGCTGAGACCCGTTGGTTTGGTTTGCCGATGTCGCGGCGCCAGTTGGTAATGCGCTGCTTGAGACCGTTATGCTGGGAAGCGTGGTTACGCTACCGATGTTCCATGTTCCGCTCTGAGTCGCCGCAACCGTTCCGCTGACCGGAAATGTTGATCCCGTCCCTGGTGTCACTGGAACTGGATTGGTTAATCCAACCGCAGAACCTCCAAGGTATTGTTGAACAAACCATGTGCTGCCATCTGCCGATGCCGCTTGCGTTCCCTGGTTCGCGGTTGACGATCCGCCGCCGCCTCCGGTTACGGTGACAAAGCAGGGGACGGATGAGGTGCATTGAGATCCAGGCCCTATCTGTGCATAAGCTGCGGCGCAGTAGGATAGAAAAAAAATTGATAAGACAAGAATTCTGTTCACGGCGAATCTCCTGATTATCCGGCCCATGCAAGAAAAAATGTCGATCCTGGAGTGGCGCAGAACACCGCAATCTGGTCTGTCCCACACCATGTACCGTTGATGGTTTCCGATTGACCAGATCCGAGTTCAAAACCGCTTCCGACAGAGCCGAAAAACGGATCAATGCAACCGTACCTGTCGCTGTCGGCGTTCCGAATATCCACGAAAGGCGCGAACGCATACCCCGCACCAGGATCGTCAATCACGATGGAAGTCACCACCCCGACCGTCAAAACCGTGTGCGCGATTGCGGGACGATACCCGGCATTATTTGGAAAATTATTAGGCGCGGCATATCCAGGAAATCCCGCGCCGCTCGGACCGAGACCGGTCAACGGGCAGTATGCGGCGCCGCCTAAAAATTCAATGATTGGCGCTGCGGTGAATCCAAATCCACCGTTTACGATTGTGCATCCAGTCACCGCGCCACCAGAAATTGTTGCCGTCGCCAGAGCGCTTCCGAATCCAAACCACATTGTCGCGGATGAATTGTTTTGAAAAAACAGAAACGCGCGAGAGGTTGGAATCGGTGAAATCAACTGAGACGCCGTTCCGCTCGCGATTGTGCCGTAAATCCGGTAAAGGCGATCCGCTGATTGTTGACCCTTGGTCCCCGTGAGATACATTTTGGAATTCCCTCAATTGAATTCGTAGACGATGATTTCGCCGCCGCTTGGGTTTCCGCCGGTTACTGCGGCACCGCTGTTAGCACTTGATCCGCCGCTTCCTCCGGCCCCAAAGCCTCTCCCTGGCGCGCCGTTGTTGGTTGCTCTCTCCTGGACTCCCCCAGTGCCTAATGGAGAATTAGCACCTGCCCCCGAAAAATTTGAATTTAGGGCGGCATTAATGATGCTGTATTGCGGTGGTGCCCCAGGAATATCATCAAGGCTTGTTCCTCCCGAGATGGTGCAGTCTGCGGGCAATGATCCTGTTATTGTACCAAAACCGACTAATGTGTCTGCTATAGCTGTATTTCCTTGCCCAGCCGCCCCACCACTGCATGAAACAAGAGCTCCAAATGATACTGTGCTTCCATCTGTGCCAGCGTTATCTCCAGCGCTTCCACCAGCACCAGCAGTTCCGATAGTAATGGTTTCCGGTGAAAATCCGCTGGTATAATAAACTTTGGCGTAAGATCCTGATCCACCAGAACCCGCAGAGCAATTTTGAGATGATGATGTAGAAGCGCACCCACCACCGCCACCGCCTTGTCCGACAACTTCAACGATAATCTGTTGCGTTCCTGCGTCTTCCGTGTAGGTTCCGCTCGCGGTAAAAACCTGGATTCCAACGAGACCTGGCGAAGAGGAGGCAAGGGTGTTGCATCCAAAACCGGTCCCGCTGGTCCAGCTTAGTGCGTCATTCGATAGGCTGCATGAGGGGAGGGACAAACCGCTTGGCGTCGTCGCGGTGACGGAACCCAAGACTTGGTTGGCGGAAAGCGCTGGTAAATGAGCGTAGGTAATTCCTGTAATTCCAGAGCCGCTCCCAGTTATGGTTGTGAACGATCCAGCGAAGGTTGTTGCCTGCCCTATGCTTCCGTTTAGCGCGCCGCTGGTTGAATTCAGAATTGAGAATGTGGCATTTCCGCCGACGAGGGAATAAATTCCGGTCGTGGCGTCGTTCTCAATAAGCATAGGCGCGGAATTGTTCGTCCCCTGCGGGATAATGACCGTTGGTCCGCCGTTGCAAGCGTCTGAACCGTTACTCTGGCAAAGGGTGGTCGCGAACGAACCGGTTGTATTATTGTAAACCGCAACCTGGTCAGAGTTTCCGATACCGGTTCCATTCGGGAGAATGACCGTTAAATTGCTGGTCAGAATTCCAGTGTTTATGAAAACCGCGGGGAAGGGGGTTGGAAGGCTTACTGTTTGATTGGTGCCGCTGACATATCCCGTGCCGCCATATAGGATCATATCTCCCGTGACGGCGGTTCCAGAGACGGTTGTTACCTCGACATAGTCGTCATTATTTCCTTGGAACGAGGTATTGTTCGGAAATGTGACAACATCCCCCACCTTGTATCCTGAACCGCCATTGAAAATGGTGCCAAGAGAGGTGATAACGCCGCCAGATGCCGTAAATGTTTGGGTTAATCCGACGCCGTTGGTGGCAAACGAAAGGGTTCCACCGGCTGTGCTCCCCAGCGCAATATATATCGTGGCTTTCCGAAAATTGGTGACGTTTTGAGTGAACCCGGTTGTCGCAAGCTGGGTTGTGTTCGTGGTGGATGGCGCGGTTGGGGCGAGAGGAACGAGGGTAAACGTCGGTGAGGCAGCAAGGACAACCGCCCCGCTTCCCGTGGTGCCGTTGGAGAGGTTGGAGGCGGCGATTTGAGATCCTGCGACCTCGAAAATTCCGCTGATATTCACGTCCCCGGTTGGTGGAACGCTCTCGTTGACGCCTAGCGCCGTGAGGCCACCAATCCCCGAGCTTGTCCATGTGCTGGAGTCGGGACCAGTGACGGTTCCGGTGAATGTCGGATTGTTGAACGAGCCCCCGGAGGTTGTCGCCAGAGTTCCAGAGGTTGGCAGGGTGACGTTTGTTGGCCCTGTGGTTGTAAAAGTTAGGGAGTTTGCCCCGGAGGTTGCGAAATTTCCCCCGAGCGTGATGGTGTATCCGAACAGATTGACCTGTGCGGTTGCGGTCGTTCCATTTTGGGTAATCTCGTCAAGATTATTTTGCGCCTGGAGTGGACCAATAATCGGCTGCCCCATAGCAGGGAGCGTCATCGACAGAAGAATGATCGTGGTCCAGATTTTTTTCATCATGACACGAGCCACTTTGTTAAAGTGATAAGCGTGAATGTCGCTACGCCATTGGCGGAAATCCCAGATGGAGAGTTCGTTGATAGGGATTCAATCTGAGATCCAACGGGCGGATAAACGCTTAGCAAATTAGCGCCTCGATTGAAAACTTGGATTGACGTACCCACGGAAATCGGTTGACTGTCGAGATTTAGGGTTGGAAGTATAACGCCGGTTCCGGAAGAAACGGTGGTTACGTCATTGATCTGAGAGACCAGGAGAGTCGCGGTTCCTTGTGAGACTCCCGCAGCCGTAACCGAGGGAGAAACCGTGAGAACGACAAATCCGGTTGCCGTGCTCGTTGATATTATCCCAACTCTAACCCATTCACCCGTCCCCGTTCCTTCTGGGACGATGTAATTCAGATTGTCGTCAGAGTGTGTTCCTGCTGGATTCCACCAGAAAAAACCACCAAAACCGTCATTCGGTACAGTAATTCCCTGCAAGAATACCGTCATACCAGGAAGGCCGGTAAAATCGCGCAGCTGAGACGCCATTTGCGCGCCTTGAAGAAATGTATTCAGATTATCGGCTGAGACGGTCCCTTGACCTTGAATTTGCGCTGCGAGTTGAGGGGCTGACATTTCGCGTTCCCCTAAAAACTGTAGCTCGAAATAGCGATGGCAAAGGTTCCCGTTCCCGCAGACACCGATGAACTATAAAAAAGCTCTTGCGGCGTTGAAATTTGAAGAAGACTGAATGGAATGTTGATTGATGCTCCCGCGCTGATCGCAACAAAACTGCTGATGGCCCCAAAGTTTACGATTGTCGGATACATGTTCAATTGAGCCGAATCGCCTGATGTGTTGTTCGCGACGTTCAAAAAACCGTTTATGGAATTGGCGTTCATCGGGACCGCGCTGGAGATTGAGAGCGCGGTGATTGATGCTTGAGGTGTGGTTGTCGATAGAACCGTGACGGCATTCCGGCTTATCATTCGACCGGTCTGATACCCAGTAATAAATTGTTTGCTGGAATTTGTTGTCCAAACGCTGACGAGAGCGGATGCTGTGTAACCAGCTGGAGCGTTCACGCCGCCATAAATGCTTGGCGCAACTGACGAGGTGGCGTTTACCCCAAGAAGGGCGGTGGCTCCTGAAGATGGATTATAAATTGCGTAGAGCGCCACATACCCGCTGGTTGGTGCCGTTCCGGTGTCCATACCGTTGGCGCCGACTGTCGCGAGATTTATGGTTTCGCTGAAACTCCCAATTTTATACGCCAATCCACCCAAAATGGACTCAACAATAATCTCGTCCGCAGTCAGGGTTGCGGTGGCGGAGGCGGCGGAAACCGACATCACAACATTTCTGGATGAGCCAACGACGCCTGGACCGATGTTGAATCCGCCGATGAGCATAACCCATGCCCCGGCAACGCCCGGTTGGGGGACAATAATGGTTGTTCCGTTGTCGGGTCCAATTGAGGTTGCGTTCCAATAGAATAACCCCTGCCCCCCATCGCCTGGTGAACTACTCCCCTCCACAAAAACCATCATCCCGGTAAGGCCAATGAACGCGCGAAGCTGCGTTATGTTCACGCACCATTGGGTATAGGTGTTCAGGTTGTCCGCTGAGACGGTTCCTTGACCCTGGATCTGAGCAAATAGCTGGGGCGCGGTCATGTCACTTCCTGACCGGTGGGCGAGGGGGGCGGTGCGGTAGGGGAAACCAGCGCCAGGGGGGAATCCAACGCCACATTAACGCTTCGACTTCCGGCCTTTTCGACCGGTTTTTCTGGCATTTGAGAGTGCAATTGCCACCGCTTGTTTTTGCGGTCTTTTTCCACCCCGCATTAACTCGCGAATGTTCGAGCTTACAACCTCTCTGCCGCTACCGGATTCTAGAGGCATAACACCACCTTACCGACGATAGCCCATACCACGGGAGGATCTGCGCTTTTTCGATCCACCCATGCGGTTCATGCCCATGTATCCCATAGAACGACCGGCCATTTTACCCTCCTGGTTTGAATTTGTGGCCGTACTCAATCAGCGCCACGGGAAATAAGATGAGGACAGAATATGCGATGAGCACCCAAACGCTGATTCCGGTTTGATGACCCATCGCGACCGACGCGAGGTAAAAACCCCCGGCGAGAACAAAAAATAGCGCCACCCGAATGGAAAGAATAAGGGCAAGGGCCTTGAATACGCCGAGAGTCGCGGCGTTGGCGGTTTCGAGTGAACGAGAGCGTATTGTCGCCTGTTGAACTTGCGCCAGCTCATTCTGCCGCTCCTCTAGGCGGTTCAGTTGGAGTTGTAGAATAGACGTGTCCATTGACGGTAAAGGGGTCTGCGCCGTCTGGGGGTAATGGATCTCGGAGGGGGATGACGTTTGATTCATCTGCTGAGCCGGAAACGCCAGAACGCTTTCGACCTCTGGTTTTTTGGCTTGAATTGGCGTTACCGCTAGTCTTTCCACGGAGTTCACTCAAAACCTCCTCAAATTCGCTGGGTTGGTCCGGTTCATCAGCCATGATTTTGGCTCTTGTCGCCAGAAAACCACTCGCCGTCGCGGCAACCTTCAATTTTTCCGAAAAACTCGGACCTTCCTCTATTGTCATCCCATCTGGATTTTTCAAATCACCAATGGTTGCCTCCCGGATTAACCCAATGAGAAGCTTTTCCACATCAGACATGAGCCTGTCGGATCGGGATACCTTAGCCATGGAGTCTTGTAGCAATCTTATTGGATTGCCGGGTTAAGTACGAAAAAATGCAACACTTTTATTGCGTCTGCTGGTCATCCCCGATTGGAACAATAGGCGTGGATGGAAGGAACGGGGTCGATGGCGCAGGGGGTTGGAACATCGGCAAAACCTGACCGGGTTCGGCTTTTGAAAGAAGCTCTGGATCGGTCAAAATCTTTGCGACCTCTTCATTCAACGCCTGGTTTTGGATCAATCCAAGGTTTCTTTTGGCTCTCAGAAACGCCATCCCTCCGGAAAGTAAATCTCCATGTGCGGTATGTGCTATCCCTTGCGCCACATCCAAATATGGAGCGATATTGTGGGTAGCATCCTCGACAACGCGGCGTGCCGTCGCTGAATTACCGACGACATGATGATATGCGTCCCGAATCGCTCTTTCACCCGACGCTGAGTCGATGAAATTTTCAAATTGTTTCTTGGTTTTGAAGATAGGTTTTATTCTCTGCCTTGCCCAAGCCTCATCCTCATCTTTTGAAATATCTCTAATCTCTGAGGCAGTAGATCCTTTTGGACCAAGTTTGTCTAAATAGGCTTGCGCCGCTCCAATTCGGAAATGCTCTTGTTGGGATGGCGTCATCTTACTGAAAATATCTTTTACATCCTCTGGATGAGTCCTAAGAATCGCCTCCCCCTGTTTCATCGCCCCTTTGCTTGCGGCAGGACCAGCCCATGCCGCTCGCGCGATTTTATAATTTGGATTTATCCGGTCCAACTCATTGACTAGAGATACGCGAAGTTTTTCGATTGATCTGCCGTATTCATCTAAATTTAGTCGTCCGGTAACTGGATCACGGTATTCCTCAAGCATATTGTCCAGACCTTTTTTTGCAGCATCAAGGAGCCTCATGTTTGGAGTCTTGATCAATTTTGGATTCCCTTCGGCATCCAATTCAACCGCATAATCTGTTGGATCAAATCTAACGTTGTCGGCATGAGCCTCGTTTCTCTGAATTTTAAGTCCGTGCGCTATTCCTTTTTGTATGTCCGGATTTTTTTTCAGCAAACGAGCGATATACGGGCTGTAAACGGCAGCGCCTTTACCCTTAGATTCCGCCGTTTGGGCGGTCTTTAATTGCTTCAAAATATCAGCATGATCGTCTTCAACCGATTGTACTCTTGCTTCAGCCTCATCAACCAAACGTTGCGCTTGGTTCATTTGTTGTCTAGCGAGTTTGTTGGTTTTTATATCTCGTCCAACATTTATCATCCTTGCGGCAGTCTGGTTAAGATTTTGATAGGCTGAGTTCAGAGCCTTACCCGCGTCTTTTCGTTCCTTTGAAATCCGGTTGAATTCCGAGGTAAACTGTTCCTGGATTGGCTTCATGCTTCCAGGTTCAAAAGCTTTTTCATATAGCGGTTTTGAAGACGTTCTCTGGCTTTCGCTCAAAGCCTCTCCAACCTCGCGGCGAGTGTTCGGGGAATTGAAGTTTGACCGTACCGATGCAGTAAGCCTTGAAGCGGAATTTCTCAGTCGATTTAAGAAACTCTGGGTGATTATTGTTCGGCTTGCTCCTTGTGAGCGATGCAATCGACCAGCTAAACCTTTGAGATTTTCTCCGCCGATCTCCATCAATGTCGATGGGACTCCGGCAGCATGGGATTTGTGAAACATATCAATGATATGTTCAGCCGTTGGACCCCCACCTTTTTCATCCGCAGCAAGAGTCCTCGCGACCGCTTGAACCGCTTGGGATCTCAAAGCCTCCGGTTTGTTTTTCATCATGTACCGGCCAACACCACTTTTGGCGAAGTTCGCTCCCTCCAGGACTCCACCGGTTGCCACGGCACCCTCGACGTTTTCAGCGGTTTCCCTCTCTTTCCCGCTCCAATAATCCGGACCAGAGACCGGTTGTTCTTCGCCGGCAGTCAAACCTCCGCGAATCGCTTGCCCCATTCGCCCGATCAAGCCGCGAGCGGCTGAAATATCCCCCATAGCACCTTCCGGTCCCATGGCTGCGGCCATCTGACCAGCGATATTACCGGCTCCATATAGTTCCGGATGTTCTTGTTCGTATGGTTGGGTCTGTCCACTAAGCCAATCCAACCCGCGTTGCGATCCGGCGGTGAGCGTTGGTCCGGAAATACCTTGCGCTCTCCCGATGTCCGAGAGGGTCTTGCTGATAAACTGCAAGGGGGCAGGTTCAGAAGGTGAGGGAGTGAGTGCTTGACCGGCGAGCTGTGCTGTACCCAAAACCGCGCTTCCCAGACCACTCACAAGCCCTGCGCCAACCGATGCTCCAGGTCCACCAATCGGGTTTTGAGGCGAAGGTTTTGGTGTGGGGGTCAAAGGCGCAAGGCTTGGAGATTTTGGCTGGTGACTTAGGGCATAATCCTTCATAACCTTGCCGATGACAGCCGAATTGGTTCCGTCCGGAAAAACATGGGACACGCCATCAGCTGAAACAGCGGTAATACTCACGGGACAAGGTTTCCTTGCGCGTCATAGTGAAGCGTGCTTCCCGGCTTTGGGATAGATTCTCCGTTTTCGGGTTGCGCTGGCGTATATTGAATCGGAGGCGCCGGCATTCCTCCTTGTGGTGTTTCTTGAAGAAGTTGTTGAGCCTGTGGAGACAGGTATCTTTGGGCAAAACTATTTCCGACGTCATCAGTATTCGTTCCTGAATAGTATTCGGTTTGTAGGCCCTGCATTTGAGCCGCCGCAAGATCCTGGAATGTTTTAATAACCCCAGCCAACTGTGCGGGAGAGTTTGCCGAATTGACTTGAGCGGCGGCTTCATCACGATCACCCAAGGCACCGGACCCGGAACCGACGATAGCTTTGACAACCTCATCAGCCACAATTTGTTTTGCGGCGTTGAAATTGGTTATTGACGTTCCGCCAGACCATATTGAAGCGGCGTTCGACAATTGATTTACCGTCCTAATGTCTGAATTTTGAAGAGCTGTAGTCAATTTACCCAGCGTATCCAAATGTGAAAGCATGACATTGAAGGATCTTACGGACCTTCCCTCTACGCCAGTTGTAAAAGCTTCCCTGGTTTTTGATATTGGAGCGTAATACGTGGCGTCATAATTTGGATTTATTGACTGAACCGCAGCCATGAGTTTTTCGCCGCCCCCTTGAGAAGACGAATACGACGACACCGGAGCCGCTTCATAATGAGCGATTTTCCACGCCGACGAATATAGCGCGGGGTCAGAGAGTCTTAACGCCTTCAGATTTATGGAAGCGGGAGGCGGCGCCGGGGGAGCGGTGGTGATTCCTGGATCGGGTTGGGTCGTTGTCCCATCTGATGAAGGCGGTTGCGTTGTTGTGCCTCCACCGTTTGTTGTTGGTGGTTGTGAAGTCCCGTCAGGGAGGAGGGGTAAGGCAGGTCCACCAGCTCCGGCGCTGGAAGAGAAAATAGTCTTCGCGGCGGCGGTTGCCGATTGTGTATAAGCGGGCATTTCCGCTGGATCGGATGGCGGCGGATTCGCGGCTTGCCACTCTTCCCATGATTGTTCTTCCAATTGGGCGAGAACAAGCTTGTTGGATTGACCAGCGAGGGACGCAGCGCTTGCGGTTCTTTTGGCTAAAAACGTCATCAACCCCTGATTTCCGCCCTGTTGCCATGCGGCGTATGCGGCACCGTCCTTGAACGCCGAAAATAGCGCAAGAAGTCTCCCGGTTTGAGCTTTGCTGCTATCGGTCGTATTTTTCCAAACCTCATTGTATTGGTCGTTCTGAAACTTAAAAAGCGTCAAAGCGTTGGTGGTTTGAGTTTTCCAAATTTCATATTGCTGCTTTGCCGTCGCTGAATTGGCAGCGCTGGTGTTTATGGTGCTCATAACCTGCGCTCCGGCATTTAGAGCGCTTGTGAGGGGGTGTCTGGTTAAAGACGACGCCAAGAGACCAAAAACCATAGCCGTCGCTCCCCAAGCATGACCAGGATTTGCCGGAGGTTGCGGGGGAGGTGGAGTCAACATCGGCGGGACCGGGGCTGGACCCATGGACATTTGAACAGGTTGCATGTCCGCCGCTTGCTGTGCGAGTTGCTGATTTAGCGTTGAGAGAGCATCAGCGGGAGCCGGATTGCTCCCGTCTTGAGGTGGCGGCGAAGGTATTGACGCTGCCGGGGGAGGGGTTTTCTGCGGGACGTTTGTGGGGGTTTGGACACTGGCCACGGGAGTCGCGGCACCAGAACTCTTTCCGAGGAGCGCTTGAGAGACCGGACCAGGGGGATTATCGAGGGGCATTTTAATCTCCTATCCCGTTGACAGGGCGGCGTTAGCGGCGGCGGCGGCGGGGGTTGTTGGACCAGCTGCCATTGCAGCGAAATTTCCTATCGCGCTGGATAGGTCCTGATCTTCCTGCATGGATTGGTTCATGATGTTTTGGTAAATCTGGTCCGCCACCTGAGACTCCTGGATTCCGCTGTTTAGCAGAGTTGTCGCCATGTTCGTTGCTTGGGTGACTCCCTGCAATTGCGCGTTCTGGAGATCCTGTTGCTCTGCCGATGAACCGGACCCGCCCATTGAAGCGTATTGGCTCCTGATTGCCGCCTGAGACGACGCAACCGCTTGGTTGATAGCCGCTTGCGCGCCAGGTGGGAGCGTTCCGGTTTGCAGGTAACTTTGGAGTTGTGCGCCTTGCGTCCCCATCTGCGCGGCGGATTGTTGAAGCTGGGTCTCCCCCTTGTAGGGCTGATTTCCCTTCAGAACATCGAGCGCAATCGGAGCCGCAGAGAACAGCGCTTCTAGGGGGCTTCCACCAAACAATCCCTTTCCTCCGGCGCCATCTCCACCGGTAAGAGCGCTTAAGAGTCCGCCGCCACCTTGAGAGACTACGGGGGCGTTTGCCGCGTTGCTCACAACATTTTCACCGATATTAGCCGCAAGTTTTGATTCCAAACCGGCATTTGATGCCGCAGGTCCACCGCCAACCGCTTGCGTGGCGGTTCCGCCCCCCAGAAGGTTGCTTGCTCCACCGGTCAACTGATTCCAGCCGCTTGAAATTTCGCTCGTAAGACCTCCCGGTCCCGTAAGTCCGAGGCTGGTTCCAAGATTGCTCGCGCCGGTTGAAATATTCGTCCCGATACCGCTAAGGGCAGGTCCAATTCCACCCAAGCCGACGCTCTGAAGTCCAGATGAAATGTCGCTCCCGATACCGCTAAGAATTCCGCTGCCGGCGGCACCGCCCGCACCAGCTCCGGCACCGGCACTAGTTAAACCGGCAGCGTTCGCGCCAGCACTTAAAAGGTCGCTTGCACCGTAGACCTCGCCTCCCGTCTCCAAAGCGCCAAGGGTTGCTTGTCCGAATGGTTTTCCTTTGGCGAGCCCCTGGCCCTCGCTCCCCAACCCCGCGCCGATGGCAGTTCCGATTCCAGGGGCGACAAGCGTTCCCAGGGTTCCGCCGACGATCGGGCCAATGTTGTGGCCTAAAAAACTGCCTATGGTATGAAAAACATGTGACACGTCACTGAATCCCGCCGTTTAATTTCTTGAAAAAATACTGGCTTGTGCGGTCATATCCGCGCTTTCGCGCAATGGGGGTCAAATCCTCCCCATTGATGTTCCCCCAGCCGCATTCAACGGCGCCGATCCTTCGAGACCATGCTTCCATAGCGTCCAAAGCCGAAAGAACCTCGCGTAAATTTGGGTTTTTCGTGAACAACCAGATTCCGCCCACCGTAATTTCAGGTTCAATAAACGTCCGGATCGCTGTGGCGCAGAAAAACACATCATTCCCGCGAATCATGAGGTAATTTTGGTTTTGTTCTACCATTTGGCAAAACGCCAATGCGTTTTCATAAGTAAGACGAGGATGAAGATGGCGGTATTTTTCCAAAGCCAATTCAATCGCCTCCGGAAAATCAACGGAGGTCATCGGCCTTAGCGGGGTTGAAAAATTTGTGCCGTCCATGATTTTATTCGTTCGGAAGGTAGCCTGTTAAAACGCTTCGGGCATTTAGGTGGTCCTGAACATGCTCAAAAATGAATTCCTCCAAGTCTTCCTGGTCCGAATTGGCGAAATCTATACTCTCCAAATCGCTGCTTTGCTGACCGGTTGCGTTGAGCATATCCTGGTGCGTCTCCTGGTGGAGAACATTCCATTGCGCCATGTCAAAAACAGGGATTGGATCTAGCTGGTATTGAGTGAGAGCGATGTAATTTACGGTCGCGACAACTTCCAATCCCGTGCCGCCGCCACCCGTCACCGTCACTGTCGGCGCGCGGATATATCCAAGCCCTGGATTCGTCAGGGTAAGCTGTAGTTTCATTGAAACGATGGTAAAGATCGCGGTTGCCTGAATGCCGTATAACAAATTTGGCGGTCCAATGGTGACTGTTGGCGCGCTGGTATATCCAGATCCAGCGGCGGTGACTGTCAATCCTGCAATGACGCTACTCTTCTTGGAAATTGCGTTCAAAATGTCCTGATGATCGATGCGATTCGCCAACCCCCAAACCGCTATGTCTTCAGGAGTTTTCGGAGGATTCCAGAGTTGACTTGTGCTCATTTCTTCAGTTTTCGAGAAAACGGAAGCATGTACGGGACAGGCTGGAATTCATCAGGGCATTGATGTTGAGGTATGGGATTTCCGTTCCATTTTTGTCCATCGGCAATATTCCCGTTGTACTGGCATCCATCACCGCCAAATCCGCCGTCTGCGTTCGCGTATATCGTTCCCGCAGGGGCATGAGAAACGTGGCCCATTGGATTCATAACGCGCGTTGCGTTGGAGGGCACGTCTTCTTGCGTTACCTGGACCATTCCAGGGAAATTCATGGTCCCTTTGCGATTGAATTTTACCATGTCTATCTCCTATGACTGATCCGGAACCATGAGGCCGACGCTTCCAACTTGGAAGCCTGTCGGCGTGTAGGTAATCGCCAAATATTGTATCGCGTCATCCGGATCTGTCGTTGTGACCGTCAATCCGAGGAAAATTCCAGCCGCATCATTCAGGCCCGTGACCATCATTGGATAGCCCAAAATGTACTGACTTGCGAGAGAAAATGTCGCCGGAGACGGTAGGACCGGAAATGTGCCTCCATCTGTATCCATAGAGATCGTATAATTGACTGGATCTCCAAAGACATTGAAATTGTTCGATTGGATCATGACCGAATATACCTGTTTGGCTATGATCGGTTGATTTCCCCCAAATAATTTCGTGGTGAAGGTTTTGACGAGAGTAGAACTTGGCGTGGTGAACAGGGGGTAGAGAGATGTCCCGTCAGAACCCCAAGCCATAAGATTTGATGTGACCTCTTGCGTACAAATGAATGTCAGATTTACCGTTTGAGACGCCAGGAACCAATTTTGCTCGTCCCAAAGCAGCATTTTATTTGCCGGTTCAAGGCTGATAGGGTCGAGTATGGTCAGGTTCAGGACGTAATATTTTCCCCCGTACAGATTCACAACCGCTGAGGTTGGCGTCAATGCTCCATCTGCCGGAGGGAATAGCGCGAAAGAAAATAGGGGGTCGAGATCCTGACTGATTTTTGTGACCGATCCTCCATAGAGGCCGTAAACCCCTAGCTGATTGGCGAAAAGGATCGTTCGACCAAAATCTTGGCAGCTATCTCGCCATGAGACCCCGATTTGCGGGTCTGTGTTCTGATAATTAAATGTTGTGCTGGACGGGTTGCCGCTGGTTGAGACGCCAGAGATGATTGAAACCGAAGAATCCCCAAATGGGTATAGATACCCATTAGATTGCTGCATGGCCACATATTGGACGCGCAAAAACCGGTCTGTTGAGGTGAATAGAACGCCGCCATCGCTGGTTGAAAAATCAGAAAATGATCCGGGAGCTGAAACCTGGAATTTGTTTGAATTGTTGTTTGCGTCTGGGTTTCCTGGTGGCGTGTATGGAGAGGCAATCCAGATTCGAGACTGAAATTCCTCCATTGTCGTCCCGCTCACACCATAGGGCATTAACTGAACGGTTGCCGAGGCGGATTTGTTGATTCCAGACTCAATAATGACCGCTGGACGGTTGACGTATCCGGCCCCGTCAGTGACCATCGTGACAGAGGTAATTGCGCCTCCAGAGACAACTGCGGTCGCGGTCGCTCCAGATCCTTGGCTCCCAACAATCGTCAAGGTTGGGGCTACGGTATATCCGCTTCCCCCGCTGATGACCGCGATTGATACGACACCACTGGCAGTTATAGCTGCATAAGCCGACGCTCCTGACCCACCACCGCCCGAGAATGAAACGGTTGGGGCGCCGACATACCCGCTTCCGCCCGCGGTGACGTTTATCGCCGTGACCACCCCGCCGCTGACTATCGCGGTGGCCATAGCTCCAGATCCATTGGCGCCGGTAATCATCACGGACGGCGCGCTTCCGTATCCTATGCCTCCGTTGGTGACGACAATTGAAATTACCGCGCTTGCGGTCAGGTTTGCTTGAAGGAACGCTTCGCTATCCGTGTTTCCGCCCGAGAAAACCAGAACAGGGGAATCTATTGGCTGATAACCGGTCCCTGGATTTGTGACCGCGACAGTGACGACTGAGCCATTTTGGATTGTGGCAACAAAGGTTGCTCCTGTCCCTTCACCAGATTCAATCGTTACCGTTGGAACCGATGAATATCCGGTTCCGCCATCGGTTATGACGATTTGAGGGGAAATCGTTCCTGCCGTGTAGAGGATCTCCCCATCCCAAACCCAATAAGCATCCTGATTTTGGTTGTTGCAGATTATGAGGTATTGAGATCCCCATTGGATGCATCCGGGGATATTTCCGCCACTGACATAGAATGTATTTGCGGAGGACGAGATCGTTGTTACTGCGCCGTTTGAAACCTGGACTTGATAAGACGTACCGTCGCTAAGAAATACAACTGTATATTGTGTTTTGGCGATGTTATAGAAAAATGCACTGATAATAGTTTTTCCACCGGTCGCCGTATAGAGCGCTGGTCCATGGTCCCATAGAGTTCGCAAAAATCCATCGCCAATTCGGACCCAATTTTCAATGTTGTAGAATTCCTGGTCTCGGATTGCCGGTCGACTGGACGCAAGATTTAATCCCGCAAATGGGAATGACGAATATACGTTTAGACCTGGCGGGATTCCAAGGTCATCACCTCCACCTTTCTTGGCCATCAGTAACCCCAGCCATTATACCAATCGACCACGCGCCCATGATCCGTAGCGCCACGAGCGCGCCCAAGTGACGCTTGGAACATTTGAAGGTAAATTCCCGCCTGTTGGTGTTGCTGCATACCCAATTTCGACAGGTACGCAGCATAAAATTTCACGGCATTTTGGAACGGATGCGGAATTGCATCATAATCACTATCCGTCTCCAACGGAGATGGTGTGCAGCAACATTTCCATTCCATTTCGAGCGCTTGGCTTGGAACGGGCCACAGCCAAAGATTTGCATTCGCTCCGTCGCCATCGGTTGCCCACACGAGAGGATAACTGGAAACGATGTAATTATATGAGCGCGCATAAGCCTGAAAATCATCCCACGGCATGTAATTCAGCGCTGGACGCATTGATCCCCAAGAGATAGCGATAGAGGTAATATCCGTGACATATTGGATTCCAGCATTCGCATTTTGAATTTGCGCGAGTGCCATGGAGAATGGATATTTTTCTTGATTGACAATGGTGTTGAAAGGTGGCGTTGGCGCGCTTCCGGGAGTGAACCCGCCAGGAACCATCGTTCCAGGTTGCGCGGCGTTCCCGTTTGGAGACATACCGGTTGCGATGAGGTTGATGCAGCCCGTCCCATACGCAACTTGACGCCGCGCCTCGTTTATCCAACTTGTCAGCTGCAAAACCGGAGTCAGAAGCCCCAAATTGTCGTGCAGCAAACTTTGGGTGTCAGTAATATACTGAGACAGCTGCACGACAATTTATCCATTCATTAGGACGGATAGATATAGCACTCATTATCTGGAAGACCGCCGACCGCGACACTCAGAACCGCAGCAGTCGTGATAATGCCGTTGGAGAGGACGTTCAGAGACCCAACGGCTGGAATTGTTTCGTAAGATCCACCATCAATGACGGTTTGATTGGTGATCGAGAGCGCGCCAGCAGAGCTGGTAGTAGTTGCAACAATTGCTGGCCGCATGGTCACAATATCGACCTGAGAGCTGGGGTTTAGGTATGCGCTGGCCGTACCAAGAGCAACCGGCGTTGGGGTTGCGCTCAATGTTACAAACCCCGCTGCGGCGGTGTATCCGGCGCCCGCAGTCGAGATGCCAAAAGACGTGATGGCAAAATTCATAATCGCCGTCGCTGCGGCACTCGTTCCTCCGCCACCGGAAAAGGTGAGGGTAGGGACTGAAGTGGTCGGATTTCCGTGGTTGCTCACCAGAACCGCCGTAACCGTTCCGGCTCCAGTCAGGGTGGCAACAGCGGATGCGTTGGCTCCCGTGCTGTCGCGTGGATCATTGAAGAAGCTGACGGTAGGTGGGAAAGTGTAACCAGCTCCCTGGTTGGTCACGGTCACACTCGTCACCACGCCGCCAGAGATCGTGCAATATCCAGTTGCAGGAACACCGGGAGCTGGGGGCGCACTGAAAAAGACGTTGGGCGGCTGTGTATAGTTGGTTCCGCCATAGGAAACTGTGACTGTGGTATTCACCGCGCCACCGACGATAGCGAAAAGGGTGGCACCAGTGGTTGTGGTGACTGTGGGAGGGGAGGTGTAACCAGATCCGGCATTGGTGAGATAGGCACCAACAACGCATCCGGAGGTGTTGGCAAAACGCATATTTACGCCGTCAGCGGAAAAGAATGTGTGGTTCTTGACGCCTGAGATCGGTTGCCAGGTCGTGGTAATCGGATCGTATTCCTGGAGCTGTGAGTAGCGCCCAAGATTGACCCAATAGCCATTTGCCGGAGGCATCCAAACACCACCCGCTTGCAGCGCAAACTGGTTACTGGTCAGGTCTGCGAGGGTGTTTGTTACCCCAGGACCACCGAAACGAATAGGCATGTGTCAAACTCCTGATTGACCGAGGGTAAAGTTATAAAACAGCCGGGGGACCGGGGACGTTTGGCCATGCGGGAGCCGCAAGGCCGGTAATGTGGGCGCCAGAGGATGGTTTCGAGCAAACGAGGTCGAGAGCGGTTAAGAGAACGCCAATTGACGCCAACTGACCGAGCGGAATCATCGACTCAAAGCCCGTGAAGATGAACGGCGCCGCCTCGGAAACGTACATCGCGAGATAGCGCGAATTGATCATATACATTTCACCGCGGGGGCACCAAGGATCGGGGAAGATCGGCGTGTTCAAAACCTGGATGGCGCGGAAGCCGGAATTGACCACATCCCCTTTGCCGTATCGGCTGCGCGGGGAGGTCTGATACTGCTCAAATCCCATGAAATCCGCCATGAGAGTTGCCCAATCGGCGGGGTTCATCACGGCAAAATCGCAATCCTCGCCACCAGCACCGGTCGCAACGCGTGTCAGCATCGTCGCCATACCGACGCGGGAAGCGATGTTGGATATACCGCCCTGGTTGGGATAATATTGCCCCTGCCAGAACGCGTTGGTTTTGCTAATTCCACCGTAGGCCGCGACGTTGGTTCCGTTGTCGTAGGCCATATAAAGAGAATCGAGCGCGTTCAGATTGTTTGAGTTATTCGAGAACATGTAACTTGCGAGGGCCTGTTTGATGACCACCGCAGCATCCGCCGTAACTGCCCTGAGTTTTGGAATAATCACGTCCGACGACTGGACGATTGCTTCAAGGTTGAAGAATCCAATCGGAACCATGCCAATTTTGAGGTTGAACGAGGCGTCGTTGATTGCCGCCTGATCTTCCGGCATCGGGAAATCACCAGCGAAACTTCCCCAATTAAACGTTGTGAACGACGATCCCTGAGTCGGGACCGTGATTTGCGAGGCACCACCGCGGGCGGACTGCGCGTTGCTCAAAAGCAAAGATAGCAGAGGATGAGACTGATAAATCTGCACGAAAAGCGACGGTATAACGGCGCGGTTGGTAATGTTTGTGAGCTGTTGACCTAGTGCCCCACCGGGCATTAACCCGCCAGATACGCCAGACGTGAAAAATGTTTGGGACACGGGTTATACTCCTCACGCCGCCTGGTTGGTTTCGTTGTAGATTTTCAGAGCTTCCTGATCGAACCATTTGATCGGGTCGCGGTGGAGAGCGGCGATATTTTCATCAGTTCCCCGGTCATCTCCCGTTCCAAACAGATTTGCCGATGTTGGCATGAAGCTATTTGGTTTGATCGGAGCCGGGGGTTTCGGCAGGGTTTCGAGATAGGCCGGAGCTGCAAGTTCAGCGTCCGCCACCCCCTTTTCCTGCATGAACTTTATCAGGTTGTCGGTTGCTTCCTGACTCAGTTTATACTTGTCTTTCGCGCGCCCGATTGAATCTCGGAGACCGCGTTCCAGTTTGTAGTTCTCTGCCGCCTCTTTTTCCTTGGCGCGTTCTGCAATCAAGGCGTCCAGCTGCGCTCTCGTTGAGGTAAGTTCCTCACGGATCGGAGCCACCACCGCATCTCCAACGTCGATTCCAGGAAGATTGAGCGACGGGTCAATCTCTTTCAGCTTCCTCTGAATCCCGAGACCGTCTTTCTTGTCGCCCGTGAGCTTATCAAGAAGAGACATCGCCTTTTTATATGCGGCAAGATCCGCGGCGGGAATTTCAACGGTTTCCATTAGGGAGCGCCTTTTCCGGGA
>Ga0209039_10001779_pt1 | contig 19485 bp, 18 predicted proteins | sample BogFormECP12_OM1_FD_188238 | JGI IMG/M metagenome (GOLD analysis project Ga0209039, IMG submission 188238) | Bog forest soil microbial communities from Calvert Island, British Columbia, Canada - ECP12_OM1 (SPAdes) (version 2) | ecosystem: Environmental > Aquatic > Freshwater > Wetlands > Bog ...
TTTGGTAATGGCGTTGTGGGATTTTTTCACAAAATAAGATTACCACGCTTTACGTCATTACCGCTTTCTTTATCTAATCCAGTTAGCGGAAACTAAAGATAAAGATTGTTAAGTTATTCAGTATGGGATGTTAGGGTTCGTTTCCAGAACCGGCAGATTTGCTCTATAATACTGGATGATTGTTGTTTTTTCTGGGCACTTAGTGTACACTTTGCTTGTGGCAAAGAAAGGTCGAGGAATTATGTTGGAGGGTTGAAATTATGTATTCTCTAACAATTACTAACCCTAACAGTGAACCACTCCAGATCAAATTAACGTCCGGGAAAATGGTGATTGGACGGGCGGTCACCAGCGATATTGTAATTAATGATTCTGCTGCCTCCCGACGACATGCTGAGATATTTTATGATTCGGTCACTGAAATGGTAACCATCAATGATCTGAAAAGCTCCAATGGCACTTATGTCAATCGCCAGAGAATCACTAGGCTATCTCGCTTGCAGAACGGTGATGTGATTCGTATAGGTCAGACTGTAATGCATCTGGATAAGGTTACCAACACTTCAACCGACCAGAAAGGCATTGTTGGTACGCGCCTGTTTACTCGTGAATTAGTTCTGGAGGCTGTTGACGAGCACCCTATCCCATTAAACGAAATTACTGAGAAACTAAACACGGTGGTTGATATCGACTCGGCCATAGGCCTGGTTATCGACCTGATCAAACGCAGCTTGCGCGTTGATGTTTGCGAGATCATTCTAGCCCAGAACTTTAACAAAATAGATATGGAGAATACAGAAAATCCGATGGTACGGGCCATCCGGAATTCTTCTATTGAAGCCAGCCCGTTAGCGCTGTGCGTTCCGGTAATTAGCGGGGAAAAACCCTTTGCGCTAATCTATTTGGAAAGAAATCGGCCAGAGGCGCAGCCCTTTGATAAACGAGAAATGCAATTAGCCGTTGGAATCAGCCATCAAACTGCCCTGGCTTTGCAAAGAATAGAATTACTTGAAAGGATTCATAGAGAGACACAGGTCAAGCAACTCTTGTTGCGCTTTGTCTCGCCCATCGAAGCCGAGGACGTATTAAAGGACTATTTGAAGACAGGGAATTTGCCGGATCTTGCTGAAAAAAAGGTCACAGTTCTATTTGTCGAAATTGCTGATTCGACTGGATTGGCAACACGAATTGGCCTTAAGGTGTTTTCAATATTCCTTAATGCTTTTTATCAATACGCAACCCAGATTGTGTTCAAGAAAGGTGGGATGGTTAAATATCTGGGAGATGGACTATTAGCGGTTTTCATGGAAGCCAAGGATAAACTGGATCCTGAAGAAAGGGCTGCCATGGTCGCGCGAGATATTATTGACTTTGTGAAAAAGGCAGATCCTCCAGAGCCTGACCGAGCTTGGGTTGTTGGCGTAGCTATCAACACTGGGAAAGCAATGGTCGGTTATCTAGGTACTCAGGAACGGGCAGAGTTTAACGTTATGGGCAATTTGATCAAAATGACTTATCGCATGCAGGAATATGCCATTCCCAATCGCATCTTTGTTGGCGCTTCGACGGCGGAAGCAATTCGCAACAAATATCTGGTTCAAAAAGTTGGCAGCTTGGCTATGAGAGGTAGTGAACAGCCAATCCAAGTCTATGAGGTTTCTTTTGTGAAGACGGCACCATTTGTCCATACAGAAGAAGATGGCGAAATGTCAACAGCTTTCAAAGCCATTGCCCAAAAGATGAAATCGCTGGGAAAATGAGATTGGAACGGGGGTCACCAAAAGGCGAACGCTCTCCCAAAAGCTCTATTCGTGAATCGTTGCTGAAATAAAGATACCTTAATAAGAACGAGCGGGCTCTCTGATTTGCACGCCCCTATATCTAGGTGTGGATGGATAAAAAGCGCCCTATGATCGGGTTAGTTTTTGTGTTTATAAAACCCGCTGTGCAGGTATATAATTTGCAAAGGTTTATCATAAGATACGGCTTATATGATCAATGAATAATAAATTTGTCTCAGTTAGCCAGGTCTTGCAACAGGCCAAAGAAGCCCTGGAACGCGGCGAAAAACATGAAGCCCGCTACTGGGCGCAGATTGCTACGTCGATGGCGCCAAACATGGAGGAACCCTGGCTGATTCTTGCAGCGGTTGCTAGTAGCCGCGCCAATATTGCCTACCTCGAACGGGCACTAGAGGTCAACCCGAAGAGCGAGCGTGCCCAAAAAGAATTGGATTTGGCGCGCCGGAGGCAGCTGAACGAGGAGATGCTACCGATCATTCGGGAAGCAGAGACCCCTCCCGCTCAAGTGGAGGCGTATACCCGACCCAAACCAGTTGTTCAAAAGGGAAGGCACTTTCTTTATGTCTCAACCCCGCTGCGGTTCCTGATTCTTGCCCTGTTTCTCATCGCCGCCTCTGCATATTTCTGGACGGGCTCAAGTTTCTCGGCGTTAGCCGCCGCGCACAACCGCATCAGCACTTCTTCGCAGGACAGCCAGCTCCATTACTGGTCGCAGGCTTACCTGTCAAAACCCACCTATACGCCGTCGCCTGCGGCGACCTTTGCCCCGACCCTGAGCCCATCTCTAACTCCAAGCCTGACCGCCACATCCACCTTCACAGCTACCCCATTCCCAACCAACACTTCCCAACCTTCAAATAGGCCACTACAAGGACAGAGATCGGCGCCGAGCGGGGAAAAACTGATCGTCGTCTCTATACACGAACAACACCTGTATGCCTATCAAGGCAGCAAGCTTGTCTACAGCTTTGTCGTTTCAACTGGCGGCAACAACAGCACGGAAGCGGGCACGTATCACATCCTCGACAAAATCCCCAACGCTTACGGCGCAGACTGGAACTTCTGGATGCCGGATTGGATGGGGATCTATTACGTTGGGAATTTAGAAAACGGCTTCCACGCCTTACCGCTCCTAGCCAATGGCCAGCGATTATGGGGCGACGAAATTGGTATGCCTGTCACGTATGGTTGCGTTGTGCTTGATATTGCGGATGCTCAAACGCTTTACGCTTGGGCAGATGTTGGCACAGCGGTACAAATCAATCCCTGAACATGGCAATAGGAATTGGCTACATAACCAAAATTATGTGCCGGGGCGAAAGATTTGATTATGCCCTTGCTTACTGATTGCCCGTTCACGTCAGTGTATCGATAATGCAGTTTCTCAACATCTTGCTCTGGTAATGCCGATTTGCGTTGCAAGCCAGACTGTCTTCGCGTTCTCCTCCGTCATCACCGCGACTTTGACTGCAGATATTGCATCCTTGCCTATCGTGAATACACCATGGCAATTCATGATAAAGCCGCTTAAGAAGTGGAGGGATTCCTGGTACCGATGGCCCAATAAATCAGAATATTGAAAAGGAAAGATCGGGCAATAAAACCCGGGTTCGTCAAACCGCTGCGGAATACCTGTTGATCAGGCTAACGAGTACACCGGAGGTTCTTGACCTGCCGTTCGCGTGCCTCACTTGCAACGGCGGGCTTGTGCCCACGGGTCAGTCTTTCAAAGGTAAAATTCCAATCTCCAACATCAGCGATCCAGGCTCAAAATCCTAGCTGGCCTGCTTAGTTCAACAAAGGCAACCTATGAAGCAGTTCACTGTATTTTTCAACCGTAGGAAACAGTGGTTCGAAGTTTATCTCTACGATGTGGCCCCCGAAACATTCGAGCGCTACGGCGGAGGTCGCTGGGGATATTTCCTCGAGAAATATGACAATCCGCGGCGCGGCCTGTTCGGGGAACTTCACTTGATAGATAGCTGGAAAAGGCCGCTGCGACCAGACACTGTTGTCCACGAGTTATTTCACCTGCTAGCAGAATGGATGCGAGCAAAGCATGTCATTATCACCAAACGGAATGAGGAACCGCTGGCAGCTCGTTTGGATGAACTCACGCGAAACTTCTGGAAGGAGTACGAAAAACAGTAGTCAGAGTATTATGCGCGAATACAAGCTTCCGCCCTCGGAAAGGATCAGCCCTTGATCCAACAATCCAGTTACTTTACCGCGCTCCGAACGTCGGGCTTTAAATATATGTGGTCATGTTGAGTCGCGACGATCACCCAACACTCAGTTGCCACGGGTGATTAGTGATCAGGCAGCCCTATTTTCGGTCGCAACTAGATTTATCGGAATTTTAGTGGTTGACTATCAGGTGGAGGTATTAAAGCAATCTATCCCCATTCTTTTACTTTGGACACGTTTCGGGCAATCCTGTCTACTGGCTTGGAGTTAGTGTTTGCAAAGAAGCATGAAGAGATGAAAAAGTTGAAAACCGGAAAACTATCGGGCTTTACGGCTCATAGGGCCAGTTCCATGATCTGCAATAGTTCACGATCCATTAGCTCAATTGGATTCCCTTTCATACTGCTAGCCTTTTTTGCCTCGGCAATGATTTCCTGGAAATCTGATTCTGTTATCCCATAAGTCGCAAGCGGTGGAACTTTCAGCGATGCACAAAGCCCATGCAACCACCGTATCCCATCTTCAGCGCGAGAGTCTTGATCGCCTGTCAGAAGCCGGCTCATTTCTGTGAAACGCTCAAGACCTGATCCTTGAGCCGCCCTATCTTGTAAAGCCTTCAGATTCGTCTCTAAGACTACCGGCAACAATCGAGCACATATTGCTCCATGTGGAACAGGAAACATTCCGCCAATCGGTCCCGCAAACCCATGAACTGCGCCAAGCTTTGCATTAGCCAGTGCTATGCCTCCGAACAGACTTGCCAGGGCCATATCTTCGCGGGCGTGTGGGTCATTACCACGCTGATATGCAATCTGTAATGACTGCGAAACACGACGCATCCCTTCGCGACAAATAGCATCAGTTATTAGGTTTGATGCATTTGATAAGAATGGTTCGATTAACTGGGTAAGAGCATCCAACCCGGCAGCAGCAGTTATTTCTGGCGGCAAGCTGTAAGTCAATTCGGGGTCGACAATTGCCAGACGCGGCAATATCAATGGGCTGCGCAAACTGACCTTGACCCGCTGATCAACTACCGTCAGAACAGCACTTCGCGTGACCTCTGACCCAGTGCCGGCTGTGGTTGGAATTGCGATGAAGGGCGCGGAGGAATTGGTCAAGGGTTTGCCTAGTCCGACTACTTCGAGGTAATCGAAAATTCGTCCCGGGTTGGTCATTAACCCGGCAATGGCCTTTCCGGAGTCAATGACACTGCCTCCACCTATACTGACGACGAGGTTGCATTGTTCAGCTCTCGCTTGCTCAAGACCAGCTTCGACAACCGCAACTGTCGGTTCCCCCGAAACATGAAATTCACTTACATCAAGGCCTGCTTCTTTAAGTTGGTCAATCGAACCGGCAACTCGTTGACCAGACTCTCCTTCGACGATTAGGGCCCGTGTTCCAAACAATTTTGCCGAGGGAGCTAATTCCTTGATTGCTCCTTGGCCGAAAATGATCCGTGTGGCAGTGGCAAATTCAAAGCGCATATCCTTACTTAACTCCGACCAAATTCTTGTGTAAAAACATTCCAGTACGTGACATACGAGCGCGGCTCTACCATCAAGCGTTCAACAGCCTCATGTCAGTGTTTACCGTGCGCAAGCAGCCTACGCCGCGTTATAGCTCTGCCACGATCGGGATGATCTCCTTGCCAAATGTCACCAAGGGTGCAATCTCGTGGACATTGGGCATGTTGAAAATAGCTTGTTGGATGCCGAGGTCGGACAGCAACTGGCACTGCGTAATTACATCCTTGGCGCTCATATGACCGGATGCCAGCCAAGCAGTTCCCAGTGTAGTCTTTTCAATCGTAGCATAATCTCGGCCGAGACGTTCGCAGTGCGCTTTCAGCACATCTAGTTTATGGCGGAGAACTTCACTGTCCGGGGCTGCAAACAAGTTGCATGCATCGGCATACTGGGCAACAAGACGCAGGGTCTTCTTCTCGCCCGAGCCTCCGATCAAAATCGGAGGATGAGGTTTTGTCAGCGGCTGCGGGCTGTTTAGCGTTTCTACGAGCTGATAATACTTTCCATGATATGGCGTACGCTTGCCCGACCACATCTGCAAGACGATCTGCAGTGCCTCCTCAAGCCGCTCGAAGCGCTCGGCAACTCGTGGGAAAGGAACACCCAGCCCAAGCGCCTCACGTTCGTTCCACGCCGCGCCAATACCCAGGTAGGTGCGCCCTTTTGAGAGCACATCCAGTGTCGTTACAATCTTTGCCAGTATTCCGGGGTAGCGGTAGATCACGCCAGTAACCATCGTACCCAACTTAACGTTTTTCGTGATACCGGCTAGGTATGAGAGGACGCTGTAACCCTCTAACATCTCGTCCTCGGCTGGCCCAAGGCCCGATTGGGGATTCCGGCCACCGATCTGGAAGAAATGATCCATCACCCACAGGCTGGCGAAGCCAGCTTCGTCGGCCGCGGTGGCGATTTCCGCTAATTTTGTAGCGATATTGGTCGGGCCACCGGGCCAAGTAAAATTCGGAACCTGCAATCCAATTTTCATAATATCCTCTTTATCTGATTAATCACTTGAAAGGTTGTCCGAAGCATTCGCGGTGTGCGATTTCGGAAAGCGGCTTGCGCTTCTTTTTTCCCTTACCGATTTCCTTAGCGGCGTAACCAAAAGGCAGGATTGCTAACACGTCGATAGTATCGGGAATGGCTAGAAGCGACTTTATTGCAGATAGATTCTCAAATCCGACCCAATTTGATCCGACTCCTTCTGACCAGGCTGTCAGAATCATCGACTGGATGGCACGGCTTGCATCGGAAACCGCGTAGATGGACTTCTCCATGGCTACAACAATCGCAAGCGGAGCTTGGGCAATGTAAGGTCCGCTGCGAGCCAATGCTCCGAGTTTTTTCAATGTATCCGAATCCTCTACGATGATGAAATGCCAAGGCTGGCCATTCATGCTGCTTGCAGTCAGCCGGGCTGCCTCCACGATTCGAAGGACAATCGCCTGTGGAACAGGCTTATCTTTATATGCACGCACTGCTAACACTGTGCGGATAGCATCATATACTTCCATGACTCACTTCCTTAGTTCTGGCAAAATCCGAACTAGTTTATAGGCTGGGCAAATTAGCCTAGGTTGAGTGATAGTTCATTGAACCGAGCTATTTCATCGTCAGAAAGTTTGAACTTCATGGCCCCGGCGCTTTCCTGTGCTTGGTGGACTTTGGTCGCGCCAGGTATAGTCACTATGGTACTGCCATGAGAATGGATCACCCAGTTCAGCGCCACCTGAGCAGCGGTAGCGTTGTATTTGGCACCGGTCTCTTCCAATGCATTCACCAGTGATCGGCTTTTATCAATGCCCCTCTGCAGTCTGCCGCGCCAGAAGAAGGATTTCTTCTGTAACAGTTCAGGGTTCTTATGATATTTTCCGGTCAACAACCCCGAAGCCAATGGGGTATAAGCGATAATGGTGACTTCCAATTCCTTGGCAGTTTTTAGGATGCCATTTCTTTCGATAGAACGATCCAATAGGCTGTATCGAACTTGATTAACCGCGAGCGGCAGTCCGCGTTTTTGCAGTGTCTTATGAGCTCGGCGCATCTGATCGGAATTAAAATTACTTATACCCACCGAGCGGATCTTGCCAGCCTCAACCAAGTCCGCCATTGCTTCCATTTCCGCCTCCGTCGATGAAAAGCCAAATGGCTGGTGAATCATGTATAAGCTAATAGTGTACCCATCCAGAAAGCGGATACGGTCCTGAATCGTTTTTGGGATGTTGCGAGCTGTTCGAAAAAGCGGCCACCATTTGGTAGCTACCACGACTTCATCATCCTTTTTCCCTGCGGTTTTCAAAGCCGTGGAAAGCGAGGCCTCGGACACGCCTGCTCCATAAAGCTCAGCCGTATCGAACCAGTTAATGCCTCCATCCAGTGCAGCTCTGACCGTGGAGTTTTTTTCATCCTGGTCAATCATTGGAAAGGCAGAGCCTATCAGACCTCCGCCGCCTGAGAATTCCATCATTCCCAATCCGATGGGAGTAACTTCGATATTCGTTGTTCCTAAGGGGCGCTTTGAAAAAGATGGAGGATCTGACATGGATTTATGCCTTTCAGAGATAGCGTAAAGTTGAAGGAAATTGACAGTGGAATATTATACGCCATACAGCGTTAGGCAGGATAAGATATCGAGTTGAGAAACCTGAAAAATAAGCACGTTGCGCTCCTCTTCCACTGCAGACTCTACACGCCTCTCCGCACAAAGCGTCTTCATGCGAAATTCATTAATAGCTTTTTCCTTTGCCAAAGACTCTTCTTATTCCAATGTGCTGAATAGTTGGCGAGGAAGCTACACTAATGGTGATGTCTGGCAAGCAGATAATGGCAAGACGGTATGGACATTGTAGATTTCACGAACCCAGTAGCCCGACAATGGTATGGCGATAAACTGCGTGCACTGCTTGACATGGGGGCAGGTTGTTTCAAATCCGACTTTGGCGAACGTATCCCTACTGATGTCGTGTATTGGGACGGCTCTGATCCTGCCAAAATGCACAACTACTACAGTTATCTTTATAACAAAACGGTCCTTGATGTATTGCGGGAACGACGCGGCGAGGGCGAGGCAGTTCTCTTTTCTCGATCTGCTGATCATCTGTTTACTTCGCTTTGTAGCGATACGCACTGCGGCTCAAGGCCAAGTTCCGACAAGATCGGCGTTCACTCACTCCTTGTTCGGCCATAGCTTGCTCTGCCAACTCGCGCCGACGGTCAGGCTCTACAACTTTTTTTCAACAAGGTCCTTGAGCACCTGATAATCTAGGCGCAAGTTGGCATACATCTGCTTCAACCGCCGGTTTTCTTCCTCGAGTTCCTTCAGCCGCTTTATGCCGCTGTATTTGGCTTTCCACTTATAGAAATAGGCCTTACTGAAGCCATGCTGGCGGATTAGGTCGTCCCGCGCCACTCCGGCTTCTGCTTCTTTCAGGATGTTTACGATCTGGCTTTCCGAGAACTTTGACTTCTTCATGTGGATCACTCCTGAGTCTATTTTGCCATGAGTTTTCCTCTTTTCATTGATACTATTTTACGGGAAGGTTACCACCTCAGGGTCACTTGGATATCGTCCCCCAGCACCACAAGGCTGGCCGATATCTATGATTCCACTGTCAAGACTAACATAACCACTGGTTATATTATTGAGGTAGGCATCAGCGTGACGGTGAATGGCTCTTGATCATCTCGGAGGCCATCTACGGGTATGGCTGCCACACTCGTCCGAATGCGCTCCGCAATGACCAGCACTTGTTGCGCGCTGCCATGAGGCAAAGGGACAATGAATTCATGCCTCTGAAGTGGCGGAGAAAAATACTCCTCGGCCGAAGGTTGTATCCGAGGAATATTTGTTATACAATCAAGTGCAGTACATTTATTTGCACATCCGAAGCGTCTGATTGATTGCTCTAGGAAAGGCAACCGGAATAGAATGAACGATAGGGCGAAGAAGAAAGATAAAGTTAATGTACAAAAAATACAAACTTCAGAGTTACGCTACCGGCGCCTGTTCGAAGCGGCCCAGGATGGAATTCTAATCTTGGACGCCGAGACGGGAATGATCACAGACGTCAACCCTTTCCTGATCAAGTTGTTAGGTTACGCGCGTGAAGAGTTTCTAGAAAAAAGACTCTGGGAAATGGGTGCATTCAAAGATATTGAAGCCAGTAAAGATGCCTTCCAGGCTTTGCAGAAGAATGAATACATCCAATATAAAGATTTACCACTAAGAACGAAAGACGGCCTACTGATTCAAGTAGAATTCGTTAGTAACGTCTATTGGGCAGGCAGTGAGAAGGTCATCCAATGCAATATCCGTGACATCACTGAACGCCAACAGATGCAGGATGCCCTGCTCAAAAACGAGGCGCTCCTGCGCGAACAGTCCGTTCGGGATCATCTGACTGGCGTGTTCAACCGGCGTTACATGGAAGAGACTCTGGAACGCGAACTATTCCGAGCCTCACGCAAAGGACTTTCGTTGGGCATCATTATGTTAGACGTGGATGATTTCAAGCGATTCAACGACACGTACGGCCACACTGCGGGCGATGCAATCTTACGGGAATTGGGAAGCTTGTTGCTCAAGCATGTGCGCGGAGAGGACATTACCACCCGCTATGGCGGCGATGAATTCATCATTGTTCTGCCCGACGCTTCGCCTGAAGTAACATGCCAGCGCGCCAAGCTTATTTGCGAAGACGTCAAACAAATCCGTCTCCAATTCGATGGGCAAACTCTTGAGGCAGTCACACTCTCCCTAGGGATTGCGGTCTTCCCCGAACACGGTTCGACCAGCACCGTCCTTTTGAAAGCCGCGGACGATGCACTTTACCGCGCCAAGCGAGAAGGACGCGGCCGGGTAGTTGTAGCCACCTAAAAATCCTATGACCGTAATATTCTGTGAGGATTATTCGGCAAACACAACTACAACTCGAATTGTTAAGCTTACGAGACTTGTTTCCTCCCGCAAGTGGTGTGGAACTATACCCCCAGCCGCAGGATGCGGCTGGGGCTCTCTACTGTAGTATGATTCCTGCGCCTCCCAAAACTAGAGTTCAATTCGAGCTACAGTATATACTGGCCCTGGGACGGTCTATTTATCAATTCGGTATTCGCGGCATGTAACGCGCCCAGTACTGGCGGCTCTTTTTCTGGACCTTGTGTCGGCGTCCGCGCCTATTCCCGTTGGCGATCACGTTCGCATTACTTTGATTCCGAATAATACAACATAAAATTCGAAAAATTCTTTGTTTTGTATCTCTTGATAAGTTGAGGCCGTTTTTCGTCAGCAAGAAGTATAAAAATGGCTTTTGGATTTTGCTCACAGTTTTTGATTCCGAATGTATAACGGCCAAATGACCGCACCTGTCTAAACGGCGCTTGGGGATCAATATATTTTACAGTAGCCAAATACCCTGCAGGATTTGTTTTTTCGGAAAAAAGCGCAAAAATATAAGGCATGTTGAATTTGTCAGTTACACAGATCGGGCTATCGTTATTAAACTGACGCGCAAAATCAAGTGCGGGCAAGATACCGGTAAAGAACTTTTGATTGGCTTCCTCGCGATACCCAGCGCCGTGGTAAACAGCCATAAAACAAACAAAGCCAATGCAAAAACCAGCCACGACCAAGCTAAAATAGACTTTGTTCGTTTTTGTTGCCCAAAGAACGCAAGCTGCGATGCAAAGTATAAGTGGAATAAATACTATGTTGATTCGATTAATGTTAACTGGTTCAATCACACCAGAGATTAGGGCCGCTACAAGCCAAGCCAAGAGTAGTTTGGCTTGATATGTCTTGTAAGAATAGATAAGTAGACCGATGCCAATGATAGCGAGTGGAAATGTGATTGTATAGAAATAGCCAAATGGATCGACAACGTTATAAGCGAGGCCATCCGATTGGGTTATCAGCAATTTCATCAAGATAATTATATTGGTTAATGTGGCCGAAATTATTTGATTGCCGAAGACTGCCGATTGTGATTCGTAGCGGGGAATAGTTGGCAAGTGCGGTATTGTTATTAAGCCCAATTGAATGCTTTTCAAACCCAGGGAGTTTATAAAAATAAATAGGGCAATGGGAAGCGCTAAAACTATGAAAACAAAAATTCCCGTTAATGTTATTCCTAAGGTACTTTGGTTTGCCTTCAGCAAAATCCAACATGTGCAAAGTAAAAATATGGGGACAATTGCGTAGGCTGTGCCGTAAGAATACAACGCCATCGCAAAAAACACACAGCCTATAATAAACCAGTAGTTATTCTTAGTGGCTTTTAATAGGCATGCATATCCAAGCAGAAAGACGAATGGCAAGAAATTTGATTCAAGCCCCCATCTCGATAGCAAGATATGCCACGGGCATATGGCCAAAAAGAACATCGAGAGTAAACCGAATACCTCGCCTAACGTTTGCTTGGCTGCAAAATATAATAATGGGATAGTCAGAATGCCGCTGATTAGCATCGGCAGCCTTACTATAAAAGGACTTAGGCCGAATAAGGCGATAAATGGAATTAAAACATAGCCGTATAACGCATTCTGGCCGCTTCCCCAAGAAATGAATTGTACTGGAAAAGCGATCCCATTTCGGTCGATTCCATAATGAAGCAGACTGAATGCATCAACGCCGATGGATGCCTCGTCTGCATTTAATCCAGGTGGAAGTTTTCCAAAACCCCAAACACGCGCAAATATTCCAAATGCTAAGATTAAGAAGAATATGAAATTATGTCTGTTTTTTGTATTCCAGATTCGTTTGATAAATTCCAAACCGAAAAGTGTCTGATCTGACATTTATTGCGTGGTTCCTTTTTTATTAATCGATAGACCTGCCAGTGCGGCGGTAGTTACAGCATCTCTAATGACGACGGCGAGTAATATCAAAATACCTAATACTAAAACAGGAATCGCGACGGATTCGGTTTGAAAGAGTGTAGGCTGATAAGCAAAAAAAGAAATAATATTCATGCCAATCGGAATATAAAAATAGCGTGGAAAATAAAAAGCAAAAAGAATGGACAAAACATCTGCGGGGTAAAAATAACGATCCAGCATCTTGGGCAGGACAAATGGCATAAGCATGACAGAAATCAGTGAAAGTTCGATTAGTAGAGATGATGTTAGCCCGACTTGACTTTTATAAATCATTATGGAAAAGAGCAAACCGACCGCGACTGCTAATATCAACCCTGCAGGATAAAAGTAAGGATAGAACCGACCTGAATTTGGTATCAACGAAAGAAGCGATGGAGCATGCATAGAGAGTTGCTGATATTGACTGGCTTGTGATGGATAAATTGAAAGAAGATCTATTAATGAGCGACCCGCAAGCCAAGCAGGCACCAAAGAGAGGAACATGATCAAGGGAACAAGTAAAAAATCTTTCCAAGGGATTTCTCCTCTTAATAACAGTGCAAACAGTAAAGGAATTAAAAATATCGCCTGCGCTTTGAAAGAGACGGATACACCGAAGAAGAACATTGCCAGAACCGGTTGTTTGATAAGAAGGAAATAAATGCAGGCAATCAACGCGACCGTATAAAGCGCGTCTGCTTGGCCCCAAAAGGCGCTATTCAAAACTACCGTTGGGGCAAAGAGGATGGCAAATGTCGCAAACATCGGAATGGGGGACTTTGGATATTTAATGCCTACGATCTTATATGCCAAGCCGGCACAGGCGAAATCCGCAATCATGGACGGCAACTTGGTAACTGTTAGGCCGGGAAGATCGGGGAAGAATCGAATGATAATATAAAGGAGATAAAGGTATGGCGGATTGTAATTTGAAAAGTTTTGATTGAATGCAGAAAATCCGTGAGCTTTAATATAGGTATACCAATGCTGTGTGTAGACCGCGTAATCAACAGATCGGAAATTCAATAGGCTATACCGAATTGCAATCGCCAGCGCTATTCCAACGGCAATGATGATAAAGTCCGAAATTGGAGGTCTCCTAATTCCATTCATTCGATAGCTATCTGCTCCGTTTCTGCGGTGTTAAGATCCGTAATTACATTTCTGACAAGAAGGCAGATCGCGATGAGTAGTCCCAAAGTCAAAAGAGGAAAGGGAACCGGCGTCTGTTCAAATAAATATGGCTCATATGATAGAAATGAAATCGCACTCATTGCAATTGGAATAAAGAAAAATTGAGGAAAATAAAAGGCAAATGCAATCGAAACCACATCCGCTGGAAAGAAGTAACGTTCGTGCATCTTGGGCAAAAAGAATGGAATAAGCATCAAAGAAATTAGCGAAAGCTTAACAATTTTCGAGGGAGTCATTTTTGCTTTGCCTTCATAAATTAACGCAATCAGAAGGAAAGCCACCACCCCTCCCAGGAGTATTCCTGGCACATATAGCAAGTTGAACACTTCGTTTGTTTGCGGCACCCAAGTATATATAGAAGGAGCGTTTATTGTAAGTGCCTCATATTGAGATGATTGGTTAAAGTAAACGCCCACAAGGTCTGTAAATGGCCGGCCTGCAATCCAGGAGGGCACTAATGAAAGGAAAAAAAGAAATGGAATTAATATGAGTTCCTTCCAGTTTAGTATTTTTCTTAAGAAAAGCGCAAATAGCAAAGGCGCTAAGAAGATTGCTTGCAATTTGAATGATAACGCGATCCCATATGCCAGCATGGACAGCCAGTTTTTACGAACCATCAGATAATATATACATGCTGTGAGGGCGGCGACATAAATACTGTCAGCCTGACCCCAGTATGCGCCGTTTAGAATTACGGTTGGAGCAAATAGAACCGCGAACCCCGCTATTAACGGCTTCATCGAATTTGCGCTTTTTACTTTGACGATTCGATAAACGTAGTAAGCGCAGATAAAGTCGCAAATTAACCCTGGAATTTTTGCGCCAATCACTGTTGGTAAATCCGGATCGATTCGGATAACCAAATAGAAAAGATAAAGGTACGGTGGGTTATAGTTTGAAAAGTTTGTGGCAAATGCCGAAAAGCCATTTGTCTTGATAAAGTTATACCAGTGACTGACTTTCCCCGTATAATCAAGCGATTTGTAATCCAACAAGCTGTAGCGAATTAGGATAGCCAAAATGAGACCACTTGTTATGACGAGCAAATTGAAATAATCTAATTTCTTGAATAATTCTATTCGTCGTTGAAAATCGCTACTTTTAATTTTATCGGAAAAGAAAAGAAAGATTTTATTCATCGATTGCTCGCATCGTTTCCTATAAGGTTGGCACTATTGAAGTCGTGTTGCCCTGCTGATTCTGTCAGTTCATCCTCGTTTTCTCTATTATAATTGACGTTGGAGGCTTTTTCATGGAAATTACCTGGTATGGGCATTCCTGTTTTCGTCTCACCGAGCGGAATATGGCGACGGTGGTGACAGATCCTTACGACAATACATCCATCGGATATTTTCCGCTCAAGCTCAAAGCGGATATTGTCACGATTAGCCATGACGCGCCAGGGCACAATAACTCGGACGCGGTCAAAGGCACATCGCACGTCATCAGCGGACCCGGCGAGTTTGAGATCGGCGGTGTGTTCATTACCGGCATTCAAACCGACGGAGGAAGTGTGGGCAAGAAAACCAAAGAGCAAACTCGGAATACGCTGTATGTATTTGATTATGACGGACTGACGGTCGCGCATCTCGGTGACTTGAAACAGTTGCCGCCTCAGACTGAGATCGAGGCTTTGGGTGCGGTGAACGTCGCTCTCGTCCCGGTGGGCGGAGGTGAAGGACTCAACGCCGCGAAAGCTGCCGAGGTCATCAGCTTGCTCGAGCCGAACATCGTTATCCCGATGCACTATGCCACATCCGATGCCAAAGTCTCGCTTGAGTCACTAAATAAATTCATCAAGGAAATGGGACTCAGCAAACCCGAAACCCAACCATCCATCAAAGTGACGCGCTCTTCTTTGCCTGAAGAGACGCACGTCGTTGTGTTGGATTATCAACGTGAGTGAGACTGTGCCTGTTAAAGTAATCATGAGCTGGGATATTGCTGCCGATCACGAGCAGGAATATTTTGAGTTTGTGATCGGTGAATGGGTGCCAGGCGTGCAGAGACTCGGTTTCCAGCCGACCGATGCGTGGGCAACTGTTTATGGTGCTTATCCGCAAATTCAAGTGAACCTGATGGCTGATAATGAATCCGCTGCGCGCCGCATCTTAAGCTCGAGCGATTGGGCTACGTTGGAAGATCGCTTGCTCACGTTTGTTCGCAATTTTTCTTATAAGGTAGTACCTTTCCGCAACGGCTTTCAATTTTAGGAATGAAAACCAACACATCGAACAGTCGATGGTTCTTCTCACTTGCGGCTCTCGAAGCGGGGGCCGCTCTCGTTTTATTATTCCTTGTGCCGCACGAGGGGAGTAGTTTTTCTTTAACTCGGCTTGCGTTGTTTGGCCTCCTGATTGCGTTTTTTGTTTTATGGATTTATTTCTTTGCGCGCCCTCCGAAGCGGTTGGATTTCTTGATCCGTCCATCGTTCGCATTCGTCTCAGCGCTTCTGGCTGTGACTTTGGGCTGGTCCCTGTTCTTCCTGCGATACCTCGACCCTGAACGTTTACTGCCTTATTATCAACGCCTCAGTCCGATCCTGTTCTATTTGCTGATCCTTGCTGTTCAATTTTCTGTTTTTGTACTCATTGTGCGTTATGGATTTCATCGCGAGAATCTTTTGCAAGTTAAATCTGTTTATAAATCATCTCTTATTGCGTATTGCGTTTTACTTTTTACTTTATGTTTTGTCGCGGTTACTCATCTTGGATTTACAAAAGATCCGGCTTATTGGGGTGAACCCGGCGTTCCACTGCTCGGATGGCAAGTGGTCGTTGCGATTCTCTTTGGGGGAACAGTATTGACTCTCGGTTTGCGATTTGCCTTTGATCGAGATGAAGGGTCGGCAATCCGAACCGATGTAATTTTTGCGGTTCTCATCTGGTTGGTCGCGGCAGGGATTTGGCTTTCGGTTCCGATGAGCGTCATGCAAAATAGTTTTTATGCGCCGATGATGCCCCCGACGAATCAGCCATTCCCCAACTCCGATGCGGCTTATTACGATTATCACGCGCAGTCGGTTTTGCTGGGCATGGGTTATCTGGGAGACATTCCCACGCGTCCACTTTACATTTTACTTCTAGCGTTATTGCATGTTTTATTTGGACAGAATTATGCCTTGATAGTAGCCGGCCAATCATGTGTGCTGGCGTTGTTTCCGGTGATACTATATTTTCTTGGAAGGAAAATCCACAGCCGCGCCGCGGGCCTGATGATTGCATTCTTTGCGATCTTCCGCGAGTTGACCACTTTATGGGTTTCCTCTGCGACGCGCGTTTCGGACACGCGCACGTTGCTGACTGATTTACCAACCGCATTGATGATTACGCTTGCATGTCTGTTTGTGATGCGCTGGCTGGAAAATAAAAGTATCCAGCGCGCCTTGATCGCGGGTGGCGTATTTGGTGTGATGTTGCTTCTTCGAACCCAGTCTATAATTATTTTGCCCCTTGCGCTTTTATTGGCACTATTTGTGCTTTGGCCTCAATGGCGTAATGCGGGACAAATGATGGCCTTGTTTGTTCTTGGCATTGCGGTGACGGTCGCCCCCTGGCTGATTCATAATTATTTGGAGATTGGACAATTTGCCTTTGATGATCCGCGGCAGTTGGCGATTATCTCCAGTCAGTACGCATTAGCTGGAAACCTGGATACTTCTCAATTTAATATTCAATCACAAAGCCTCACAGGAAATTTAATTGCATTTACTTTAAAGCATCCTGATGTTGTAACGCAATTCGTCACCAATCATTTTCTTGCCACGGAAATTGGCGGTGTGCTGGCCCTACCCCTAGTTGAACCGTTTAAGAGTCTGCGTGCACCGATTGATATTTACTGGTTCGGATGGGATGGACATTTGGCTTGGTATAATCTTTTGCTTGTCATATTGTATCTGGCAATCCTTGGGGTCGGATTGGGAGCGGCGTGGAACCGTCTGCGGTGGCTTGGGCTTGCGCCATTGGCCTTCAGTTTGGGATATGCTTTCGCAAATGGTGTTGCCCGTTTCTCCGGATGGCGCTACGATCTTCCTGCGGATTGGGTTCCCTATTTCTATTTTGGGATTGGCGTTGTGGAAATCATCTCATTGTTTGCACTTCTTTTTGGATCGTCCGCTCAACGCTTATTTACAAAGATTGAACTGAAACAAAATACTGCCAAGTTGCATCTGCAATTCGCTGTGCCGGTTTTAGCCGGCCTTGTATTAATCGGATCACTGCCGTGGATCGCGGAACATGCAGTGCCGCCACAACTTGTCCCGCTTTCTGAGGCGGCAATTATTGGACAAGCTTTTCAAGTGCCGGCGGTGCAAACAGCGAATTTGACGAAAGATCAGTTGGATCGTTTTCTTTCCCAAAGTACAAATCCGAATGCTGAAGTTTTACACGGCAGACTCTTATATCCGCGTTTCTTTTGGCGCGGACAGGGCATCGCACAGGCGCATCCATCTCCAGCTTATGCAGCGCGTGATTATTCCCGGCTTGGCTTTCTTTTGATGATGCCAAACCAGATCACGCCGTTCGTTTTCCCAAGCAAAACGGTTCCGTCCAATTTTCCGAATACAGGCGATGTGATTGTTTTTGGTTGCAAGCAACTTGATTATGTTGAAACTAGAGTAATTATCTTTTCAGCGCAGAACTTAGTCTTTCAAACTGAGTCGCCTTTCAATCAATGCGTAAAGTCCGCGGAATGAGCACGTTCACGCGCCGACTTTTAGCGTGGTACCGTCGCAATGCGCGGGCTCTCCCTTGGCGCGGACATCCCGACCCCTACGCGGTCTGGGTATCGGAGATCATGCTTCAACAGACTCGCGTAGAGGCGGTCATTCCGTATTTTGATCGTTGGATGCAACGCTTTCCAACGATCAAAAGTTTGGCAGAGGCTTCGGAACATGATGTCTTGAGTTTGTGGGAGGGCCTTGGTTATTATTCCCGCGCCCGCAATTTGCATAAAGCCGCGAAGATTGTAGCTGAACAGTATGCTGGCCAATTACCGCGTGACTTGGATGCACTTCGCCGACTGCCAGGGATTGGACGATACACAGTTGGGGCAATTGCTTCGATGGCATTTGACATCGACGAACCAACTCTCGATGGAAACATTCGCCGTGTGTTTGCGCGCGTCTTTAACATCGGCTTGCCAGCGGATTCATCGTCAGGTGAAAAAGCCTTGTGGAATTTGACCTCTGAGCAATTACCCAAAGGAAAAGCCAGTGATTACAACCAAGCCCTGATGGATCTGGGCGCGACGATTTGCATTCCAAAGAATCCACGTTGTTTGATTTGTCCGGTGATGGAATTATGTGAAGCCAGACTAAAAGGAATTCAGGATCAACGCCCGGTCTTGAAGCCCAAGAAGAAAACGCCGCATTACATTCTTGCCGCAGCAGTCATCGCGAAAAACGGACGCGTTTTGCTGGCAAAACGTCCGTCTAAGGGATTGTTGGGAGGTATGTGGGAATTTCCCAATGGTCGCATAGAGGGCAGTCCGGCTAAGGAGTTATCAAAAAGTTTGAGATCCGGGTACCAGCTAAAAGTCCGGCGAGGTGACGCGTTGGGTGTGGTTAAACATGCTTATACTCATTTCAAGGTGACGGTAAACGTGTTCCAGTGCAAATTGGTATACATGCCAAAAAATCAAAACTTGAAATGGGTAAAGCTGAAGAACTTGGAAGATTTTCCGATGGGGAAAGTAGATCGGCAAATTGCAGGATTATTGCAGGGACAAAATTCAATCCTGAATTTGCTATAACCTGCCAGTCACTTTCAAAGGGAATGGCAGGTCTGGTTTTACGCCCTGTTCATGGTGACAAAGATCATCGGCCTGCGTTTGGTCTCTTCGTGCAGATAACTTTTGACCGCGCTCACAATATTTTTTTCATCATTCACTCCGCCGCCGTCGACAATTTCGAC
>Ga0209039_10001781_pt1 | contig 19481 bp, 14 predicted proteins | sample BogFormECP12_OM1_FD_188238 | JGI IMG/M metagenome (GOLD analysis project Ga0209039, IMG submission 188238) | Bog forest soil microbial communities from Calvert Island, British Columbia, Canada - ECP12_OM1 (SPAdes) (version 2) | ecosystem: Environmental > Aquatic > Freshwater > Wetlands > Bog ...
GAGAACCGGGTTCACGAGGACTCCCAGGGGCAGCGCCACATTCAGCAGATTGAGCGCGGCCGCGCGGTTCGCCGGGGCGGCCGCCCAGACCAGCGCGTTGGCGGCCAGGAACGACATCCCCGCGCCCAATCCCAGCGCGCCCATGGAGAGCCGCATCCACGCGTGAGAGGCGGGCGCGGCCGCCAAGCACCACAGGCCCGCGCTGAGCCACGCCAATCCGCACACCAGCGCCGCCTTGCGGCCGGAGCGGCCGATCGTCAGGCCGGCGATCAGCGACCCGGCCAGCAGCCCGATGGCCGGCGCCACACCCGCGCCTGAGGGGGCCGCAGGCGGCAGACCGAGCCACAGAGCCGCGGCCATGCCACACGCCAGAACCGCCAGACGGGGCGCCGTCACGACGCCGCAACCTGCCCGTCCAGATCCAAGGCGCCCGCTATCGCGGGTTCGACCGGCAACTGGATGGTGAAACGGGTCCCGGCGCCGGGCGTGCTGTCCACTGCCACCGTGCCGCCGTGGGCCCTGGCGATCCAGGCCACGAAACTCAGTCCCAGCCCCAGGCCCTGTTCGGGAGTGGGGGCGGTGCCCGAGGCCGTCACGCGGTAGAAGCGGTCGAAGATGTACGGCAGGTGCTCGCGCGGAATGCCGCGGCCGGTGTCATCCACCACGATTTCGACCTGCTCCCCGGAGGGGCGGACCGTCACCCGCACCTGGCCGCCCTGAGGCGTGAACTTGAAGGCGTTGGAAAGCAGGTTGGTGATCATGCGCTCGATCTGCACGCGGTCCACCGCGGCGAAGCAGCCGGCGGCAGTTTCCGCGGCGAGGCGGACGCCGGCGGCCTCGGCGGGAATCTGGAACTGCTCCACCAGGTCGCCGATCAGGCCGCCCAGGTCGAGCCGCGCTTTCTGCAGCACCAGTTGGCCGCTTTCCGCCTGCGACAGCAGCAGCAGCGCGCGCACGATCTGCGACAACCGGTCGATATCCTGCAGCGCGTTGAACATGGCCTCGCGGTATTGATCCGTGGTTTTGGCCGTGAACAGCGCCACTTCGAGCTGGCCGCGGATGGCGGTGATGGGCGTGCGCAGCTCGTGGGAAACGTCGGTGGAGAACTGCTTCATCTGCTGGAAAGACGATTGCAAGCGCTCGGTCATGCGGTTGAAGGTCAGGATCAGATAATCCAGCTCGTCGCCCGCCTCGCGGGTGGGGATGCGCAGGCTGAGGTTGGAGCCGGAAACGCGCTGCGCCGCCTGGGCCACCTCGCGCACCGGCATGAGCGTGCGGCCGGCCATGATCCAGCCGAGCAGCGAGGCCAGGATCAGCGCCAGGGGAATCACCACCACGAACGCCGTGAAGGTGTAATTGGCGAGGATCTTCTGGTTGTTCGCCAGCGACACGCCGATGGAGATGTAGAAGGGGACGCGGTGCCGCTCGTCCCAGATCAACCCCGAGCGGACATAGAACGGCTCGCCCTTGGAGCTCCACCGCTCGCTCCAGGTCAGGGGGGCCTTGGCCCGTTTCCTGGCCATGGAGACGTAGGCGCGGATCTCCGCGGGTTTCTCGCGGCCCAGGTCTTCGTAAGTCGTGGATACCGACGGCTCGCCGGTCTTCGCTTCGGGAATGGGATTGCCATTCTCGTCCGCGATGAAGAGCACCTTCTTGAGGTTCAGGACGTCGGTGGTCTCGTCGGGGTCTTTATCGTCGTAGTACCAGTTGGCTCCGTATTTGTTGTCCAACTCGAGCGTCGGCTCAATCCGCAGATATGCGCCCTTGATGGCCGCCCACTGCTCGTCCAAGGCGGTTTCCGCGCTGGCTCTCAACTGGCTGGCGAGCTGCGCGCGGAAGACCACCGCCGTGCCCATCAGCATGGTCAGGAACAGCAGGGCGTAGCTGACCATGAGGCGGAAGCGCAGGCTGCGCGCCAGCCGCCGGATGTCGCGCTTGCGGATCTTCCACGTCATGGCTGGCGTTCGGCGGCCTCGGCGGCCGGCTTTTCGGGCACGTCGATCATGTAGCCGATGCCGCGCACGGTCTGGATCAGCTTGTGCGGGAAGCGGTCGTCGATCTTGCTGCGCAGGTGCCGGATGTAGACGTCCACGATGTTGGTGAGGCCGTCGTAATCCATGTCCCAGACGTGCTCCACGATCATGGTGCGGCTGAGCGGACGGCCCGGGTTGCGCATCATGTACTCGAGAATCCCGAACTCCTTGGGAGCGAGATCGATGGTTTCGGCCCCGCGCGACACTTTGCGGCGCACGCAGTCGAGCGACAGGTCGTCCACCTGCAGGCGTTCGGGCGCGGGCTGGCCGCGGCGCAGCAGGGCGCGCACGCGGGCCAGCAGCTCCACGAAGGCGAAGGGTTTCACCAGGTAGTCGTCGGCGCCCTGTTCGAGGCCCTTGACGCGGTCTTCCAGGGCGCCGCGCGCGCTCAGAATCAGCACCGGCGGCCCGGCCTTGCGGGTGCGGATCTTCTCCAGCACCTGGAGCCCGTCCATATCGGGCAGCATCAGGTCGAGGATGACCAGGTCGTAATTGGCCGTGTGAATGAGGTCGAGCGCGGCGGCTCCGGTGGGCGCGGCGTCGACGGCGTAGCCCGCGCCCTGCAATCCCCGGCACAAGAAGTCGGCGATGCGCTTTTCGTCCTCGACCACCAGGATCCTCATGGCACCAGCTTAACGCACCCGATACTCCGGGGGCAGGCTAATCCGCGCTCAGCGGAACCGCAGCACGATGCGGTTTTCCTTGCCGCCATAGGTCAGTTGGAGATCCTTCATGCGCGGCTTCTCCAGGGCGAAGAAGAGCAGCCCCTGGGCCGGCCTGACGGTCTTCCCCTGGGGAACCATGCGGGCGGCCAGGGCCTTCTCCAGCGGGGTGTCCTTGGGGCCGTCCTCCTCGTGGACCTTGACCTGCGACGGGTCGGTCCTGGCGGTATCGGCGGTTTGGCCGCCGCCGCCGATGCCGAACGGCCCGCTGAGACGCGGCCGCTGTCTGGGCTTCTTCTGGGTGCCGTCGTCGGCCGGCCCCCGCTGAATGATCACGGCCGGGCCGACGATCTGGTTGGCGGCGAACGGCTTGCTGCGGTCGTTGTGATCGGTGTCCATGAGGACGAAGTCTTCCCACGCGACGGCGACTTCCTTGCCGTACTTGGGCGCGACCGTCACCTCCGCCAGCACGAAATGTCCGCTCAGGTCGGAATCCACCATCTGCTTGATTTCGGCGGGGTCGAGGTGCAGCGTGACGGTGAGCGAGATGTCGTCGTTTTCGCCGCTGGCGGAGGCCACGGTCTTATCGGCGGCCGCGGGCAGGAGCAGGCATCCGGCCAACAGCAAAGCGGTAGTGCGGGGAGACATGGGAACCTCTGAAGCGATTATAGAACGGGGCGCGTGGGGGGCGCGCCTGCCGGCCACTGACGTACACTGGAAACGGGGGACGCCACGAACCCATGACCACCGGAGAGCCCCTCGGCAAACACGACCGCGAGGTCAACGCCATCCGTAGCCTCCTCAAGAAGGGAATGCACCTGATGCTCGAAACGCGGAAGGACTTCCGCACCCTGGCAGCCATGCAGAAGCAAACCGACGCCAGCCTGAAGGCCCTCCTCGACAGCCTGCGCCACGGCGGCAACGGCCACTCCAAGCAACCCCCGAAGGCTTCATAATCCCAACGCGCGGGCCGGGGAGCGCCTTTTGGATACGCGCCCGCGCGCCCCGCATTCACACCATGGCCGGGAGAGCCCCGGCCCGAAAGAGCCCCTTGACTGCGGCCGGGCCGTTTGGTCTGCTGATCCCATGGAACTGCGCATCCGCAATCTCTCGAAGTCCTACGGCGACGTCGAGGCGTTGAAGGACGTCTCGCTTTCGATCGGCCCGGGCATCTTCGGACTGCTGGGGCCGAACGGCGCCGGGAAATCCACCCTGATGCGCATCCTGGCCACGCTGCAGGAAGCCGACTCCGGCGAGGCCACGCTCGAGCTCGACGACGCCCCCATCGACATGCTGCGCGACAAGCCAGGCGTGCGGCGCGTGCTGGGATACCTGCCGCAGGAGTTCGGGCTGTATCCGAAAGTGGCGGCGTGGCGCATGCTCGACCACCTGGCGGAGCTGAAGGGCGTGCGCGATGGCCGGCAGCGGAGCAAGCTGGTGGAAGCGCTGCTGCATACGGCCAATCTCTGGGAGGCGCGCCACCAGCGGCTGGGGACGTTTTCGGGCGGCATGAAGCAGCGCTTCGGGATCGCGCAGGCGATGATCGGCGATCCGCGGCTGATCATCGTCGACGAGCCCACGGCCGGCCTCGATCCCGAAGAGCGCGTGCGCTTTCACAACCTGCTGAGCGAGATCGGCGGGCGCTGCATCGTGATTCTCTCGACGCACATCGTCAGCGACGTGACCGATCTTTGCCCGGCGATGGCCATTCTGCACCACGGGCGCCTGCTGGTGGAGGGCGACCCGGCGGTGCTGGCGTCCGCCTTGCGCGGGCGGATCTGGCAGGCCAGCGTGCCGCGCGCCGCGTTGGACGAGTACCGGGAGACGCTGCCGGTGATCTCGTCGCGCCTCTCGGCGGGGCGGACGCTGATCCGGGTGCTGCGCGACGAGCAGCCCGGGCCGGACTTCGAAGCGGCGACGCCGGAAGTGGAAGACGTGTACTTCGCCGCCATGCGCGGCGCGGGCGCGGAGGCCAGCGGAGCGGCGTCATGCTGAGCGCCATTTTCCGTTTCGAGATGGAGCGGCGGCTGCGCGCCATCTCGACTTACGTGTATTTTCTGCTGTTCGGCGCGCTGGGGTTTTTGATGATGGTGGCGGCGGGCGGCGGTTTGCCGGGCGCCACTTTCAACTTCGGCGGCGAGAAGGTCTTCGTGAATTCGCCCTACGCGCTGACCATCCAGATCTCCATCCTGGGCGCTTTCGGACTGCTGGTGACGGCGGCGGTGGCGGGGCGTGCGGGCTACCAGGACTTCGACTACCAGAGCGAGCCGTTCTTCTTCACCGCGCCCATCCGCAAGATCGACTACCTGGGCGGCCGGTTCCTGGCGGCGGTAACCACGCTGACGGCCATCTACTCCAGCATGGGGTTGGGAATGTACGCGGCCACCTGGGTGACCACCCTGGACCACGCCAAGGTGGGGCCGAACCACCTCCTGGCGTACGTCATGCCGTATCTGACCTCGGTGATCCCCAACGCGTTGCTGATGGGCGCGATCTTCTTCTCGCTGGCGGCCCTGACGCGGCGCATCTACCCGGTGTACGTGGGAAGCGTGGTGCTGCTCACGGGGTACCTGATTTCCGGCACGCTGACGGAGAACCTGGACACCCGCTGGGTGGCGGCGCTGGCCGATCCGTTCGGGATGAACGCGGTGGACCGCGTGACGCAGTACTGGACCATCGCCGAGAAGAACGGCCGGCTGCTGGGCCTGGAGGGCCTGCTGCTGTGGAACCGCGTGCTGTGGCTGGGCGTGGCGGCGGCGGTGGCCGCTTTCACGTGGTGGAAGTTCCGCATGCAGCACTCGACGGCCCGCGGCGGGCGGCGGAAGGCGCGGCCGGCGGCGGAAAGCGCGCGCGGGCTGCGCGCCCGGCCGTCGCTCGGTCCGCTCGCGCGGCTCGCCTGGCTCGATTTCGTGGAGACGGTGAAGAACGTTTACTTCCTGGTGATTCTGCTTTGCGGCATGCTGTTTCTGGTGCTGGCGGCCCGCACCACCGAGAGCATCTACGGCACGCCCACTTACCCGGTGACTCACGACATGATGATGATCGCGGGAGGCACGTTCTACCTGTTCGTGCTGATCCTCATCACCTTCTACGCGGGAGAACTGGTGTGGCGGGAACGCGACGCGCGCATCCACGAGATTACCGATTCCCTGCCGCTGGGCGAATGGACGCGGCCGCTTTCGAAGCTCCTGGCGTTGCTGATGGTGCCGGTGCTGCTGCAGGCGATCCTGATGGCCACGTGCATGGCGATCCAGTTATCGAGAGGATATACGCGCCTGGAGCCGCTGCTGTACGCCAAACAACTGCTGGGCATCGACGTGCTGGATTACTGGCTGCTGGTGGCGCTGGCCATTGCCGTGCAGTCCCTCGTGAACAACAAGTACCTGGGCCACTTCGTGATGGTGCTGTACTACATGGCCCGTGCCTTCATGGGGCTGTTCGGACTGGAGCACCCGCTCTACCGCTACCCCTGGCGCCCCGACTACACGTACTCGGATATGAACGGGTTTGGCGGGCGTTTGGGGCCGGTATTCTGGTTCGACGCCTACTGGGCGGCGTTGGCGGTGCTGCTGGCGCTGGGGGCGCGCCTGTTCTGGCCCATCGGAGTGGAGTCCGGCTGGCGGTGGCGATGGCGGCTGGCGCGCCGGCGTTTCGGGCGTCCGGAGCGGGCCGTGGCATTGGCTGCGGGCGCCGCGTTCGTGGGGCTGGGCGGATTCATCTTCTACAACACCAATATCCTGCACCGCTTCCGGACCAGCACCGGCAAGGAAACGCTGGCGGCGAGGTACGAAAAGGGCTATCGGTGGATGGCGGAGGCGCCGCAGCCGCGCATCGTCGCGGTCAGCCTGAACGTGGATCTGTACCCGCGGACGGGCGGCGTGCGCGTGAGAGGGCGGTACGAGATCGCCAACAAAACCGGGTCTCCAATCGACCGGTTCCTGGTGGACGTGCCGGAGCGGTGGAAGTTTCGCCGCTTCGCATTCACGCCGGCGGCCAGGCTGGTGTCGGAGGACCGCGCGCTTTACGGACGCCTGTATCAAATGGAGCGGCCCATGCCTCCGGGTACGGCCGGCACGCTGGAGTTCGACATGGAAGCCATCCCCAGGGGCTTCTCGGCGGACGGATTGGAAACCTATGCCGAGCCGAATGGAACGTTCCTGAACGACGTGACCTTCCCGCAGTTCGGCTACGGCGCGGATGTGGAGCTTTCGAGCGACCGCGTGCGGCGCAAGTACGGGCTCGCGCCCAAACCGCGCGCCGCCGATATCCACGACCGGAAAGCGCGGCGCAATAACTACATTTCCAGCGACGCCGACTGGGTAACCTACGACGCCGTAATCTCGACCGACGCCGGCCAGACCGCCGTGGCGCCGGGCGAACTGGTGCGCGAGTGGACCGAAGGCGAACGGCGCTACTTCGAGTACCGCACGCGCGCCCGCACGATTCACTTCTGGAGCGTGCTCTCGGCGCGGTACCGCGTGCTGCGCGACAAATGGAACGACGTGGACCTGGCCATTTACTATCAGCCGGGTCACGAATACAACCTGGCGCGCATGATGAAAGGCATGAAGGACGCGCTCACTTACTGCACGGCGAATTTCAGCCCTTATCAGAACAAGACGCTGCGCATTGTGGAGTTTCCGCGCTATGCCACTTTCGCGCAGGCGTTCCTGGCGACGATTCCGTTCTCCGAGGGAGTCGGCTTTATCGCCCGCGTGGATCCTTCGAACGAGAACGACATCGACTATCCGTACTACGTGACGGCGCACGAGGTGGGGCACCAGTGGTGGGCGCACCAGGCGATTGGGGCGAATGTGCAGGGGGCGACGGTAATGTCGGAGTCGCTGGCGCAGTACACGGCGCTGATGGTGATGAAGCGGGAATTCGGCGCGGAGCACATGCGGCGCTTCCTCAAGTACGAAATGGACCGGTATCTGAATGGCCGCAGCGACGAGGCGAAGAAGGAGATGCCGCTGGGGCGCAACGAGGTCCAGCCGTATATCTACTACCAGAAGGGCAGCGTGGTGTTCTATGCCTTGCAGGACTACATTGGCGAGCTAAACCTCAACCGGGCGTTGCGGACTTACCTCGAATCGGTGGCTTACCAGGAGCCGCCGTACACCACGGCGCTGGAACTGGAGGCGCGCCTGCGGGAAGCCACGCCGCCGCAGTATAGCCACCTGATCGACGACCTGTTCGATTCGATCACGCTTTACGAGAACAGCGCGGTGGAGGCGAAGTACCGGGAAGTGTCCAAGGGCAGGTACGAGGTGAAGCTGAAGGTAAAGGCGCGCAAGGTGAAGGCCGACGATAGCGGCGTGGAACGGGAAGTGCCGCTGGCGGACTGGATCGACATCGGGGTGTTCGATGCGAAGAAGAAGCCGCTATACCTGGCGAAGCACATGATCGACAAACCGGAGATGGAATTCACGCTGACGGTGGACGGCGTGCCGGACAGAGCGGGCATCGACCCGTGGAACAAGCTGGTGGACCGGGAGCCCGACGACAACACCACGCGCGTGACGAAGCAGGGTATGTAAAAAGGAAAAAGGGGTCAGACGCATTTTCCGACCCCTGAGTGAGCGGCGGGCGTTTAGCGCCAGTGCCGGCCGAAGCCGATCCCTATCCCGAACCTGGGTCCCCAATAGTAGGAGTAATAGGGATAGTAGTAGGGATAGCCGTAGAGATAAGGGTAGTAACCCGGGCGATACACATAGGTGGGCCGGGGCGCCGCGTGCGTGGCGTTGGCCTGGTAGTCCTCGGGTCCCACGAAGCGGAACGCCTGGGGCGCGTTGGCGGTGTTGATGGTCACGGGAGTGGTGACACTGAAGGTCAGCACGGTTTCCGGATAGAGCACCGTGGGGTGGTTGTGGGTCAGCAGCACGGCGGCCAATCCGGCGGCTGCGCCGGCGCCCGCGCCGATGGCTGCGCCTTCACCCCGGCCGGCAGCGCCGCCGATGACGGCGCCAGCCGCGGTGGTTCCGATGACGGTGCCGGTTTCGATGCTACCGGGAGTTTGCGGACCCTGCCTGGCCACCAGTTGCGTGTGCATGGGCGCCTGGGCGCCATCGGCAAGCATCAGGCTGGTCAGTTCCAGACCCAGCCGGGAATCCTTGCCGCCATGGGCTTTTTCCGCTTCGGCGACTCGTCCGTAAACCATCTGCCCGCGCGGCGCCACCACCACGCCGTCCACGATGACGGGTTGAATCAGCGATGCGGAGAACGTGTCGCCGGCATGATTGCGGTCGGACGAGAGCGCCTGGTTGATGCGAATGTTGACGTAGGTGCCCGCTTTGAGCGTGAGCTGCGGCGGAAGACCATAGGCCGGAAGGTTGCGCCGCGGGGCGGGCGCCGGCGGGGCGTTGGGAGGGCTGGGTACGGCGCCGCGATCCACCGGCTCCGGGTCCTGCGCCTGCGCCGCTGGCTGGTCCTGGGCCCATGCCAGTCCGGCAACCGTCACGACAGCCAGGGCAACCCCGGGGAGTGCGAAACGAAACGGGTAAGTGAAAATCCTTCTCATAAGTGGTGCCTCACTGTGATCGACGCACATCCCCATTGCACCTGTTTCACCAAACTGCAATTCCCGCGAAATATTTGCGGGGCATGGACTTGGGCGCCCGCGGAGTTGGCCGCAATGCACCGCCGATGGTGGTTTTCGGCCAGTGGAGCGGGGGTGCGGGCCGCGTTGGCGGCATGACCGGCGCGGCCGCCGGGAAGGGCTGAGTTGCGGAACGCCGGTAAAGCTCGCTAAAATCAACGCGTTCGCACCCATATCCCAGGAGGAATCATGGCAGTTGAGCAGAAGGTAAAGCAGATCATTGTCGAGCAGCTCGGCGTGGACGAGAGCCAGGTAGACATGAACGCGTCTTTCGTGGACGACCTGGGCGCCGATTCGCTCGATATCGTCGAGCTCGTCATGGCCTTTGAAGAGGCGTTCGAGTTGGAGATCCCCGACGAGGACGCGGAGAAAATCGCGACGGTCAAGGACGCGGTCGAATACATCGACAACAAGACCGCCAAGAAGTAGCCGCCGTTGTCACCAGGGGGAGTTCTTTTGACGCGAAGAGTGGTAGTGACCGGCGTTGGACTCGTGACGCCGCTGGGGATTGGGACTGAAGCGTCCTGGGAGGCGATCCGCGCGGGCAACTGCGGCATCGGCCCCATCACGCAGTTCGACGCGTCAGCTTTCTCCTGCAGAATCGCCGGCGAGGTCAAAGGGTTTGATCCCGCCGCGTACATCGAGAAAAAAGAAATCAAGAAGATGGGGCGCTTCATCCAGTTTGCCATCGCGGCATCCGAGTGCGCCCTGCAACATTCCGGGTTGAAGGTGCCGCCGGAGGATGCCGAACGGGTGGGCGTGTACATCGGCAGCGGCATCGGAGGATTCGAGGTCATCGAGCGCGAGCACCTGAACCTGCTGCATCACGGGCCGCGGCGGATCTCGCCGTTTTTCATTCCGGCGACCATCGTGAACCTGGCGTCGGGCTACGTTTCGATCCGTTACGGGGCCAAGGGTCCCAACTCGGCGACGGCCACGGCGTGCACCACCAGCGCGCACTCCATCGGAGATTCGTACCGGCTGATTCAGCACGGCGACGCGGAGGCGATGATTTGCGGCGGCACGGAAGCCTGCATCACCCCCATGGGCGTGGGCGGCTTCGCGGCCATGCGGGCGCTGTCGACGCGGAACGGCGATCCGGCGCATTCGTCCCGTCCCTGGGACCGCGACCGCGATGGATTCGTGATCGGCGAAGGCGCCGGAATCCTGGTGCTGGAGGAGATGGAGTTCGCCCGCCGCCGCGGCGCGCACATTCTGGCGGAAGTGGTGGGTTACGGCATGAGCGCCGACGCGTTCCATGTCACCGCGCCGCCGGACGATGGTGACGGCGCTTACCGGGTGATGCGCAACGCCATGCGGGGCGCCGGGATTCGGCCCGAGCAGGTGGATTATATCAACGCGCACGGCACGTCGACCGACGTCGGCGACCGGGCGGAGACGCAGGCGGTGAAACGCGCCTTCGGCGAGCACGCCTACAAGGTGGCGGTGAGTTCCACCAAGAGCATGACCGGGCATTTGCTGGGCGGCGCCGGGGGCCTCGAGGCGGGCATCACGGTGCTGGCCATCCGCGATCAGATTGCGCCTCCCACCATCAACCTCGACAACCCCGGCGAGGGCTGCGACCTGGACTACGTGCCGCACCACGCGCGGCCGCTGAAGATCGACTACGCGCTCTCCAACAGTTTCGGCTTCGGCGGCACCAACGGGTGCCTGATCTTCAAAAGGTTCGAATGAGTACGAAAGCCGGCGGGCGGCCGCTGCCCGGCGGCCGGTAAGGTTCGCATCTCCATGAAAATCGTGGTGGCGATCAAGCAGGTTCCGGTGCGCGATTCGCAGTTGCGGATCGACGGCACGGGGAAGTGGATCGACGAAGCCGAGCTGGATTACGAGGTAAACGAACCCGACGCCTACGCGCTGGAAGCGGCGCTGCAGCTCAAGGAACGGTACGGCGGAGAGGCCGTCGTCCTGAGCGCCGGACCGGCGCGAGTGTTGCAAACCATCCGCGAGGCCCTGGCCAAGGGCGCCGACCGGGCCATCCACATCGAGGAGGACATGGGGGCGCTCGATCCGCTGGCGGCGGCGCGGCTGCTGGCGGCGGCGGTGAAGAGCGAAGCGCCCGACCTGGTGCTGACGGGCCTGCAGTCCGACGACCTGGGCTACGGGCAGACCGGCGTCATCATGGCCGAACTGCTGGGCCTCCCCCACTCGACCATCGTGATGCAGGTGGAGGTGCGCGAAGGCGGCATCCGCGTGAAGCGCGAGCTGGAAAACGGCTGGTACCGGAACGTGGACATGCCGCTGCCGGCGCTGCTGGCCATCCAGTCCGGATTCGGCAAGCTGCGCTACGCCACGCTCATGGGCATCAAGAAGGCCAGGACCAAGGAGATCAGGCGGCTGACAGCGGCGGACCTGGGAGTGGCCCCGGAAAGCGCCACCGTGACGGTGGACCGCGTCTACGTGCCGGAGCGGAACAAGCGCGCGCAACTGATCCCCGGAGGGCCGCGGGAAGCGGCCGAGCGCCTGGTGGAGATACTCCGCTTCGAGGCGCGGATCCTATGAGCGTGCTGGCGGTACTGGAACAACGGCCGGCTCCGGACGGGAGTCCGGCATGGAACCGCATGTCGTTCGAGACCCTGGCGGCGGCGCAGCAGATCGCCGCGGCGCTCGACATCACGGCGTCGGCGGCGGTGGCGGGGCAGGGCGTGGAAACGCTGGCGCGGGAACTGGCCGCGCGCCGGCTGAGGGCGGTGTACGCGGTGGAGCACGATCTGCTGAAGCATTACACGGCGGATGGCTTCACCACGGCCTTGCGGCAGTTGATCGAGCGGGTGGCGCCGCGGTTCGTGTTGTTCCCGCACAGCTACCAGGTGCGCGACTTTCTGCCCAAGCTGGCGGCGTCGATGGGCCGTGTGGCCGTCAGCGACGCGGTGTCGCACCGCATCGATGGCGGCCAGGTGGTGCTGGTGCGGCAACTGTTTCAGGGGAAGGTCTACGTGGATATGCGCTTCGCCGGCGGCGCGCCGCACTTCGCGTCCCTGCAGGCGGGAGCGTACCGCGCGGAGCAGGCGGAGGCGGGCGAGGCGCCGGTGGAGACCTTCGTGCCGCGGCTCGCGGCCGGGGACATACGGACCAGGCCGCTCCCCATGTTCCGCGAGGGCGAGCGCAACGTGGATCTCACGGCGGCCGAGATCGTGGTGTCGGTGGGACGCGGCGTCAAGGAGGCCGAAAACATCGCGGTGGTGGAGAAACTGGCGCGCGCGCTGGGCGCGGAACTGGCGGCCTCGCGGCCTATCTGCGACGCCGGCTGGCTGCCCATCTCGCGGCAGGTGGGCAGCTCGGGACAGACCGTGGCGCCGAAGCTGTACGTGGCCGTGGGCATCTCGGGCGCCATCCAGCACCTGGTGGGGATGAAGGGATCGCGCACGGTGGTGGCCATCAACAAGGATCCCAACGCGCCCATCTTCGAAGTGGCCGACTACGGGGTGGTGGGCGACCTGTTCGAGGTGGTCCCGGCACTGACGGCGGCGATCGAGAAGATCAAGTAGGGGGGCGGGTGTGCGGCCGTATCAGAATGGCACGCCGACTCCGTGCGATCCATTCCGCTGCCTTGCGCCCGTCTGGCGACCGGGGCCATGCCGGTAGACTGGTGCGAGTTGGGACTGCGGGACGGCGATGCGCGGGGAACGAAAAACGCTCGGATCACGAGCGGCGTGTACACAACAGCACAACGCCGGCGGCGCATTTCTAACAAACCGGATCAAAATACCTGAAATTCAGATATTTGCCATCACTTTCCCGTTGCGGGACCATATGCGGTTGCGGTACTCTCGCTCCTTCCAGTGCTCATAGCATGCCGAAGTTCAATCCGCTCTCCAAGACTACGAACGCGAGGATTTCCGCCGTGAACATCAACCACCTTTACTCTAAGGCACTCACTGTAGTTTCGATGCTCCTTACCGGTGCGTCCGCCGTGGTGGCGGCACCGTCGATCACCAGCCTGAGTCCGACGTCCGGCGGAGCGGGCACGGCGGTGACGATTGCGGGCAGCAACTTCGGGTCGAGCCAGAGCAGCAGCACGGTGAAGTTCAATGGGACCAGCGCAGGCACGGCGGCCAGTTGGGGCGCCACGAGCGTTACGGTCAGCGTGCCGAACGGTGCGACCACGGGCAACGTGGTAGTGACGGTGGCCGGAGTGGCCAGCAGCGGCGTGAACTTCACCGTGATCCCGGCGCCCACGCTGACCTCGGTCAGCCCGGCGAGCGGGGTACAAGGCGCCAGCGTCCCGGTGACTCTCAGCGGCGCCAACTTCGTCGCGGGCGCGACGGTTGCGGTTAGCAACAGCGGAATCACCGTAGGCAGCGTGACGGTGGTCAGCGCCACTCAGATCACGGCAACGTTAACCATAGCCGCCAAAGCCGCGACTGGAGCCGCGAATGTGACTGTGACCACCAGCGGCGGGACCAGCAGCGCCGCCGTGTTCACGGTGAAGCCGCCTGCGCCCGTGCTAACGTCGGTGAGCCCGGCGAGCGGCATTCAAGGTGCGAGCGTGCCGGTGACGTTTACGGGTGCTAACTTCGTGGCGGGCGCGATGGTGCTGGTCAACAGGAGTGGCATCAGCGTGGGCAACCTGGCAGTCGTCAGCACAACCCAGATCACCGCCACGCTGACCATAGCCGCCAACGCCGCGCCCGGAGCTTTCAGCTTCACGCTGGCCACCAGCGGAGGAGCAAGTAGTGCGGTGGGCTTCACGGTGAACCCGCCGGCGCCGGTGCTGACGTCGGTGAGCCCGGCGAGCGGGGTCCAGGGCACCAGCCTGCCGGTGACCCTTGCGGGCAGCAACTTCGTCACGGGCGCGACGGTTGCGGTCAGCAACCCGGGAGTCACGGCCGGCAGTGTGACGATTGTGAGCGCAACTCAGATCACGGCCACACTGACGATAGCCGCCAACGCCGCGCTGGGAGCGGCCAACGTGACTGTCACCACGAGCGGCGGGACCAGCGGGACCGCCGTGTTCACGGTGAACCCGCCTGCGCCAGTGCTGACGTCGGTGAGCCCGGCGAGCGGGGTCCAGGGCACCAGCGTGCCGGTGACCCTTGCGGGCAGCAACTTTGTTTCAGGCGCAACGGTTTCGGCTACCAACAGCGGAGTCACCGTCGGCGGAGTGACCGTGGTGAGCGCGGCTCAGATCACGGCCACGCTGACGATAGCCGCCAACGCCGCGTTGGGAGCGGCCAAGGTGACGGTTACCACGAGCGGCGGGACCAGCGGGACCGCCGCGTTCACAGTGAACCCGCCTGCGCCAGTGCTGACGTCGGTGAGCCCGGCGAGCGCGGGGCAGGGCGCCAAACCGTGGCTGACCCTCACCGGGACCAACTTCGCCGCCGGCGCGATCGTGGCAGTTAGCGGCACCGGCACATCGGTGAGCGCCGTAATCGTGACCAGCGCCACGCAAATAACCGCCCTCTTCACCATAGATCCCTCCGCTGTGCCGGGAGCCCGCAACGTCACCGTGACCACCAGCGCGGGCACGAGCAACGCCCTGCCTTTCACGGTGATTGCCGTGCCCTCGATCGGCAGCGTGTCCCCAACCACGGCCACCGGAGGCACGCAGGTCACCATCGGCGGCTCGTACTTCGGAGCTACGCGGGGCACCGGCTCCGTGTGGCTGGGCACCGCTCCCGCAACGGTGGTGAGCTGGGCCGACACGCAAATTGTCGCCACGGTGGCTTCCAACGCGCAGTCCGGCAACGCCCTGGTGCAGCAGAACGGCCTCGCCTCCAACTCCGTGCCGTTTACGGTGATCACGCCGAACATCCTGACCGTCACGCCAACCATCGGCGCGCCCGGCGACACGGTGACCATCGCGGGCTCCCACTTCGGCGCGGCGCAGGGCAGCGGGCAGGTGTGGCTGGGCACGGCCGCGGGCGTGGTGCAGAGCTGGAGCGACACGCAGATCGTGGCTCAGGTGGGCGCCGGGGCGGCTTCCGGCAACGCCCAGGTTTTGCAGAATGGCGTCATGAGCAACGCGGTGGCATTCACCGTGAATACGCCGCAAATTGCGAGCATCAGCCCAACGTCGGGGGCGTCCGGAACCCTGGTCACGTTCACCGGCTCCGGCTTCGGGGCGTCTCAGGGCAACGTTACGCTGGGCAGCATGGCCGGGCAGGTTCAGCAGTGGAACGACACGCAGGTGACCGCCTCGGTGGCCTCCAGTTCGGTGAGCGGCATTGCGCGGATTCAGCGGAGCGACGGGCTGTGGAGCAACGCGCTGGGCTTCACGGTGCCGGTGGCGGGCGGGGGCGGCAACACGGTGATGCCGAGCCTGCTGAACATGTCGGTGGGCGACTCGCGGACGCTACAGGCGCTGGGCGCGAACGGGTAGACGGTGACGGGGCTGACGTGGTCGACCAGCGACGCCACGGTGGTGAGCCTGTCGACGGACGACCCGCCGGTGCTGACCGCGCTGGCGCCGGGGCATGTGACGATCCTGGCGGGTTCGGCGTCGGCCGACGTGACGGTTTGGGCGGGAGCGCTGCCGGTGGGGACGGCGGTGTGGAGCAACCCGGGGGACGGAAGCGGTGTCCAATCCATTGTGCCGGCGGTGCCGAGTGCGACGGGCGTGGCGGACGTATTCGCGCTCAACGCGGACGACACGGTCTCCGCCATCACCGGCGACGGCCTGACGGCCTGGACGGCGAATGCCAATGTGTGGACCGGTGGGCCGGACTTTCAGGGCGGACTGGTGTTCTCCTCGCCGGACCTAACATCGATCCAGAAACTGGACGGGAAAACGGGGCAGGTGGCATGGACCTACACCTGTCCCCGCTGGTGCGGGGAAATCGCGATACATCCCGACGGCACCATCTTCGAGTATGAGGAAGTTTCCTTCGAAGGCGGGCTTAGCGGGCTTAGCTGGAGGGTTGTCGGCATAGATCCCACCACCGGCTCCGCGAAGTTCTCGGTGCCGGTGGAAGGTGACTACTCCGCTTATTCAGCGCCGCCAATGATGATTGCCGGCGACGGCAACTTGTACGTGCTCCACATCCAGGTAGCCAATATAGACTATATAGACGGTTCCCTGGATGAGGCCTTAAAGATTCTGGTGGTAAGCAGCAGCGGGGACTCCAAGGATATCCAGGTCGCGAGTTTCCGCAGCTATGACGTCACCTGGGGCTCTATTATCACAAATGCGGATCAGGGTATCCTGGTTTCCTGGGAGGTCGCGGACGCTCAGGGGAGCGGGCCCGAGGTTGATACGTACATACCGCACATGTCGCTGGTCAGCGCAACCGGCGCGAGCGAGGTGGGTGCGCCACAGATGCCGGGCGATGCTGCCGGCTTGCCCAGCGGTATTGTCTCACCGGTGTTACAGGCGCAGGACGGGTCGTTCGTCGGTGTCGCATGCATAGCCGGAGGCTATTACGAATGCGAAGAGCCCGTGATGGTATCGTTTGATGTGGCCGGGAACGTGCGGTGGGTGGTGCCGAACATGTACCCGCAAATCGCGACCGCCGACGGCGGCGTGATCGCCCAGGCCTGGGACGGTTTCAGCACCACCGGCCCGGGCTACACCATCGACGCGAACGGGAACGCGACGGGGTCGGTGAATCTTTACACGCAGTCGTGGAGGGGCAATCTGTACCTGGATGGCGATGTTCAGCGGGTGGCCGACGCCCCGGCTCCCGTCGCCGAGAGCTACTCGCCGTTCGCCGGGACCAACGCATCGGGCACCCCCGTCGCGGTTCTGCGATCCCCAGCAAAGCTGGTGATCTACAAGCCGTTTGGCGACGCGCTGCAGGACTGCTACTCCAGCATAGGAAACTCCAGCACGGGCTCGTACGCCCAGCGAAACATCACCTACAAGGCGGTCGACCAGTATGGCGGTGCAATGGCCAACATGCGGTATCAAGAGCAATTGCAGCCCGCGCCAGGCAGCCCCTGTCCGGGCGGTACAACGCAGCAAGGTGGGCTCTGTGTGGGGGACTGGAAGATCGGCAGTGCGAAGGATGACACGGACAATTTTGAGGATACGCTTTCGGCCAATCCCCAGACCGGCCACTCGAAGTATACCCAGGTATTCTGGGTAGCCACCCCGCCGAACACCTCTACCTACGCCGCGTTCTACGGTCAGATTCAGCAGATAGATGCCTATCAGCCCAGTCCGTCCCCTTCGAATTCGCTGGACGAGACCCAGTTCGTAATCTCCGTCAACGGCAACACTGGGCTGAACGCCAACGGAGTACCGATTCGTAGGTGTAGTAACTAGCCGGGCCGCGTTTCGCGGCGGGGACCGAAACCATGAAGAGATTGCGCTGTAGTTCAACCTTCCCAGCCCAGGTCGCCGTATGCTTGGCCGGCCTCGTCGTGGCAGGCTGCCAAAGCCGCCCCAAGTTGGTCGACAAGCTGGGGGAGTCGATAGGCGACCAGGGGCGAGGCCTTGACGACCATGACAAGAGGGAGCTCGCTCCATTCATTGTCGTTGCTTCTGTAGAAGACAACGCTATCGTCGCGAAACATCTGGAGGCCGCGCGTTATCCCGGTGTCTACCTGGACCTTCACGCCGTCCGCTGTAGGCGGGAGAATTCGCTGAACGGGGGGCTGACTGGCCGGGAACTGAGGTTCTTCTACTTCGCGGACGGCGAGTATCCGGATTCCAAGCCGAACCCCTCCGACAAGCGCCTCTTCCAAGCCGAGCCTGGGTCGCGGTACCTGTTCTTCCTGAAGTATGAACGCGGCGTTCTTAGGTCGATCGGCGACGTCGGCAACTACTCGGTCCTGGTGACAACCGGCGTGCACCCTGAAGGATGGGCCAAGGAGACGGACGTTGGGACACTGATATCCGAGATCCTATTGAGCCCGGGGAACGGCGCGAATCCGGGCCTGATGGTGAAGAAGCTGCATGAGTACAGATGGAGGGCGGATTACTGGGGGTCGCGCCCGCTCACGGTGCGGCTTCTTCGTCATCTAACTTCGCTTCCCGGGCCGCTCCGTGGCGTGGCTTGCGGAGAGCTTGTGGCGAGCTACATGGGACAAGACGATTGCCTGCAGACGATTGCGGCAGACCCAAATGAGTCCCCGGAGCTCCGTCAAGGTGCGCTGCAGGAGATGAAGGCGCGGGAGCCGACACGGCTGCGGTTCTTCGATTCCCTTAAGGATCCGGCGTCGATGGCGTACCTGAACTGGGGCGGCGACAGCCTTCGCCGGATGCGCGAGGAGTTTGAAACGGTTCTGTTTAGCACCGACCCGGTGCTCCGTGAGCGGGCCTGCACCGCCCTAAAGCGCTACTTCCCCTGGGACCCCGAGCCGGGGTGCTCGGGAGCCGCTGGGGAGGGCCCAAGCCGGTGACTCCGACCGGCGCGCCGGCGGGCGCGGCCACAAACTGGAGCGGCGGCAGCATCACGGTGAATGTGCCGGGCGGGGCCGCCACTGGGCCGGTGGTGGTGACGGTAGGTGGCATCGCCAGCCATGGGATGGCCTTTTCCGTTACCGGGACCGCTCCCAAGCTGACTTCGGTGAGCCCCGCCAGCGGCGTCCAGGGCGCCAGTGTGCCGGTAACCCTGACGGGGACCAACTTCTCCGCCGGCGAAACCGTGACGGTCGCCAGCCCCGGCGTGGCGGCAGCCTCCGTGTGCCGCTACAGCAGCACGCAGATCACGGCCACCTTCGCCATCGCCCCCGCCGCGGCGCCGGGAGCCTACAACGTCACGGTGACCACCAGCGCGGGCACGAGCAACGCCGTTAGCTTCACGGTGATTGCCGTGCCCTCGATCGGCAGCGTGTCCCCAACCACGGCCACCGGAGGCGCGCAGGTCACCATCGCCGGCTCGTACTTCGGACAGACGCGCGGCGCCGGCTCCGTGTGGCTGGGCTCCGCTCCCGCCGCAGTGGTGAGCTGGAGCGACACGCAGATCGTCGCCACCGTGGCTTCCAACGCGCAGTCCGGAAATGCCCTGGTGCAACAGAGCGGCCTCACCTCCAACGCGGTGCCGTTCACGGTGATCACCCCAACCATCTCGACCGTCACGCCAACCATCGGCGCGCCCAGTGACACGGTGACTATCGCCGGCTCGGCCTTCGGCGCGTCGCAGGGCAGCGGGCAGGTATGGCTGGGCACGGCCGCCGCCGTGGTGCAAAGCTGGAGCGACACGCAGATCGTCGCTCAGGTGGGCGCCACGGCGGCGTCCGGCAACGCCCAGGTTTTGCAGAACGGCGTCATGAGCAACCCGG
>Ga0209039_10001782_pt1 | contig 19480 bp, 20 predicted proteins | sample BogFormECP12_OM1_FD_188238 | JGI IMG/M metagenome (GOLD analysis project Ga0209039, IMG submission 188238) | Bog forest soil microbial communities from Calvert Island, British Columbia, Canada - ECP12_OM1 (SPAdes) (version 2) | ecosystem: Environmental > Aquatic > Freshwater > Wetlands > Bog ...
TGACCTTCTCCGTCCAGGTCACCATTGCCCTTCTGGGTCACGTGGACCTTCATTGAAGAGCAGTCGCGACCCTCCCGGGCCGAGACGCTCGCGCGCGACGGGCGCACGGCGGCGCGAGCATTACGCGCGACTCGGAATCATAATGGCCACGCGGGCTCATCTCAAGCGGACGGGTGGAGGCGAAGCCCTAAATGCGCGTAAACCGGGGCCGGTCTCTGACGTATGCCGCCGTAGCTCAGTCGGTAGAGCGGCTGATTTGTAATCAGCAGGTCGGGAGTTCGATCCTCTCTGGCGGCTTGCGGATACCGATGTCTTGCCTCCGGTCGCGGCGAAAGGAGCGCGTTATGGGAGGGCGAGAGGCTCCGTGGTGCCCGAGAATGATCCCGTGCCCAGGACGGTAAAGGACAGTCCCGTCCCCACCGGGTTCACGGTGCCCATGTCGATGAGGATGGTGTCCAGGCTCGTGAGCGGGGTCGAGGGCGATACGCCGCTACCGAAGTACGTGAACCCGGTCATCATGACCAGCTGGCTGGAGCCACCCACCGCGTACGAAGCCTCCACCGTTCCCGTGATGCCCACAACCGAGAATCCCCCGGGGCTGCTGATAGTGTAGACGCTGCCGACGTCCGTTCTTACTTCGAAGAGCACGTCCGCGAACGTGACGGCGGACGCTTCGATGGTCAGCGAGTAGGTGAAATCACCTGCCGTACAGCCGTTGGCCGCGAACGTGGAGCCCGCGGCGCAGGTCGAAAATATGGGGTTGCCGACTGCGAACGCCGATCCGATCGGCGTGGAGCTGTGACCGATGTTGAGCGGAAGCGTGCAGTTTTGAGCGGCGTCGTAGGCGCTGGCCATCAGCGCCCCCGTCGTCGCGTTGACCACACCATACGCGAAGCTCCCTTGCGCCGGGCCGCCCGAAGGGTTCTCGATATCGCACGTGCTGTACCCGATGATCCACGCGAAGGTCAATACCGAACCCAGCTCTCCCGGCGAGAAGAGCACGAACTCGGCACTCGCCGAAGCGTGGCTCTGAACGAAGGTCGAGACGTTCGAGCTGGTCAGGACCGCGGCGGCCGCGTCCGTGCTGCTGATGAAGGTGCCGGGCAGCTTCGCCATACTGAGGGAGCACGTGGCACCGCCGATCAGCTCCACCTCCTTCGCCTGGCCGTTTTGTACCAGGACGTAGAGCTCTGCGGTCCCTCCCGCGTTCGTGTAGACAACCGCCCAGGTTCCGAGCTTCCCGTTCGAGTAGTTTCCGTCGTACGCGGGTACCGTGAGGCCGGAGAAATTTTGGACGGTGCACCCGGAGGGCGGGGTGGGTGTGGTGTTGTTGGAGTACGAGGTCGTTAGGTCGATGCCCGCGAGCTGGCTGGGGTACCACGGGCCGCCGCTAATGCCGTTCGCGAAGGCGTTCGCGGCCGTGAGCGCGTCGGAGGAGGATTGGGCAGCGACCGTGGTCCCATTCCCGTTCGTGCTGAGAGGGATTATCCCGGCCAAGACCAGGGCCAGGAGGACGACGGTCACCACTACCACGACGACAACGACTTGGACCATGCGTTTCGTGGTCCGTTGGGGGGGTGGAGGCGGCGCGACCGGGGCTCCCATGTCCGTCGGGTACGTGGCGGGGGGAGATGGCGCTGGAACGGCCTGGGGGGATGCGGTCATAGAAGACAATCCCCCCGATAGGTGAGCCCGTATTTCAAGCGATTCGGCGGCGGGATGGGGCTAAAGGGGACGCGTCGGGGCACACTGCCCGGTCGACCGCCGCTTCCGGGAGGCAGAGCCGCCGAGGAGACGCCTCCGCGCTACGGATAGCTTGATAATCCCCGATACGCATAGATACGCCGATGACCCTGCACCGGCGCTGGCGCCGAGCTCCGCGGCGCGGTGTGAGCGAGATCATCGGCGCCATCCTGCTCGTCGCGCTCACGTTGGTCGCCGGGGTCATCCTTTGGACGTTTCGGATCAACACGCCCCCCGCCCCCCCTACGGTCACCTTTGTCATCCACTCCGGCGGAAGCAATCCTGTGTGGGGCGACCCCACGGACTGCCAGCCTTGGGGGTACGGCCTCAGCGTGTATCCGTTGTCGGGTTCCGCGCTGACCACTTGGTCAAACCGTTGGAATGCCGCATGCGAGAACACGGTCTCCGGCAACTTCTCCCAACTTAACACAAGCGAGTTCATTATCACCGCACATTCGCCGAACACCATCCAGTTGAGCGACATCGACTTCACATTCGTCTGCAACAACGCGACCAGCGCCGGCGGCACGACGATCCTGGTCAACGGGTCCCTGGCCTCGATGACGTGGTTCCCCGGTGTGTCGTCGCAGCCCGCCGCCAATGCCCCCTATCTCGGTTACTGCGGGTCGTTCGATGCCGGCAGCACCACGGCCGCCAACGGGATCTATTACAACCGGCTCGGACTGTTCGTCCCGCTCAACCAGGGCGTGAGCGCCATCGAGAACGGCGACACGTTCATCCTGTACATCCACAATGGGGGCTATCCGCTCGACTTCGAATGCGTCGCGAACTCCGCCGGGGTCATCTTCGATGGCCAGAACCCGCCCGCCAACTGGAACGGCTGTGTGACGGCCATCCAAGGCAACGGGCGCCCGTTGGGGGTTCCAACGCTGGACTACGACGACTACCACGGAGCCCCTCCTTGGTGCTTCACGAGCGTGAACGCGTGCACCATCTACCTGACGTACACCGGCAACCCGTCCACGGTCCTCGCGAAGATCCCCGTCTTTTCGCTCGCGCCTCCAACCTCGTGAGGGAAGGGACCCAAGCGAACGGATCGCCGGGGGTTGGGGACCAGGAGTAGGCGAACGATGTCTCCCCGTGGCCGACGGACGCTCCGTCGCGTGATCTTCCTCGCGGTCGTCGTCGTTGCGGTCGTCGTGGTCGTTCTGGTGGCCCTGGTCGCCGAGGGCGTCCTGGTCCTACCCTCGAACAGCCCCGCGCCGGTGACGATCTCCTATGTCCACCTCCAAATCCTCGAGGGAAACGGGTCGAACCAGCTCCCGTGGTTCGGCCCGAGCTTCATCAACTACTCGACGGCCGAGGGGTATCCGATCCACGTAGCCGCCGGGGGAACGTGGACCGTCGTCTGGAACTTCATCAACTTCGACAACGTCGCCCACACGGTCTCCAAGGTGGCGACCCCGACTCCCCTGTTCACGATCGGCGTCATCCAGCCCGCGCTGCCTTACACGCTGCCCGCGGGCAACGACCACGGTGCCTTGGCGATCGACGTCGCCGCTCCTTCGACGCCCGGGGCAACGTACTGGGTCACCGTCGTGGTCGATGCCGGCGCGATAAGCTGAGCCAACGGCGCTCGTCGCCCTCGCGTACGTCCGGGCCGTCCGATATCGCTACGCTCCCCGAGGGGTCTCTGCCGGACTAGGGTGGCCGGACTCGGGCGGCTGCCCAGCGTTCGGCGGCTCTCAGGTGAGGGGCCGGGCCCATGCCTTCTACGACCGCCTCGACTCGACCTTCTGCGTCCACGAGGAAGGTGACCCTCTTCGCCCACCCCAGGAGCCCGAGGACATCGTATTTCCGGGCGATTTCTTTGGAGCGGTCTGCGACCATCGGGAACTGAGAGCCGCACCTCTTCGCGAACGCCGTCTGCGTCTCTGCCGAGTCGACGCTCACCCCGATGACCTCGACCCCGGCGCGCTCGAACTCCCCGTACCGCTGGGCGAAGCCTTTGGTCTCGAGCGTGCAGCCGGTCGTGTTCGCCTTGGGGAAGAAATAGAGGACGACAGGTCGTCCTCGGTACGAGGCGAACGTGCGTGTCGTCCCGTCCGGGAGCGGGACAGCAAAGTCCGGAGCTACGTCGCCGACCGCGAGCATGCCAAGCCGAACACGGGGACCTATTTCACGAGGTCGAGCGCGGCCCGCTCGTCGTCCGTGAAGGGAGGGCTGGATTCGAAGCCGAGGATTTCCTCGAACCGTTCGGGTGTCGGGAGCGGGATCACCGACGTGACGACCCAGGGCCAACCCAGGACGAAGCGAAGTGCGGCTTGGGCGAGCGTGCGACGGCGGGACTTCGTCAGGAATCCCAAGGCCAGGACCGGCTCGAAATCGGCCCGCAGACGCCTTAGGTCAATGGGCCCCGCGCCAGGCCCCGCGAGCAACGCCGCGGCCGCGAAACGACTGCCATCGAGCCGACCGTCCGAGAACGGGTTGCGGGCGATGACGCTCGCCTCGAGCTTCCGGTTCGTCGGACCAAATCCGGAGACGAGCTCTCGGTCGAGCAGCGAAAGATCCCCCGCGAACAGGGTGGGGGAGTGGCCGGTGCTCGGTGGGGCGGAGGGTGGGAAGAGAAGTCGGACAGCCCACAGGAGTTCCCTCCGACCCGACGGTACCGGGGGGAGCAGCGTCGGTTCGCGGGCGTCTCCTGGACTCCCCCCGGCCTCCGGGATCCACTCTACGACCGAGACGGGGGCGGGGGCGAGGCGACGCCCGCTCTGCTCGAGGGACGCCTCGAGGGCGGCCCCGAGGTCTTCGATCGGCCCCGAAGGGCCTCGGGCGGAGCGTTCGCGTGCAAGAGACTGGACCGACCGCCCGACGATCACTTCGAGGTCGGGGTCCGACGAGGGAAACGCCGTCGCAATCAGCCGCTCCCCGCGTTCCGGGAACCGGGCAGCCGCCACGTCGAACGTCGTGACCCCGTGCTCCCTGGCCTGACGAAGCAGCGTGACCGTTCGCGCGTCCGCGGAGGGTGGGGCCACGGCCGGTGGGTCGACCGAGATCGCGACGGCGGAAAAGAACCGCTCCGTGCCGGGGACCGGACGACGGCTGATCGTCGGCCCGGGAACGCTCGGCATGTCGACTTCGCCCGTACCCAGCAAACCGGCGTACTCAACCGTTCCGAGGTCACCTCCCACGGCACTCCTTATCTCCGGCAGGGGGTACCCGCCCGATGACCCCACGGGCCAGCTCCCGACTGCCGCTCGCGGAGCGGCTTCGGCCCTCGCGCCTCGACGACATCGTGGGGAACCCGCGGGCTCGCTACGAGCTCCGTGCCTGGGCGACCCAGTGGCAGGAGGGTCGGACGCCCGGGCGACGCGCTGCGGTTCTCTCGGGGCCCCCCGGCGTCGGCAAGACTACGGCCGCCCTGGCGCTCGCGGCCGAGCTCGGGTGGACCCTGGTGGAGATGAACGCCTCGGACGCGCGCAACGAGGTGGCGATCGAGCAGGTCGCCGGGCGAGCTTCGGTGAGCCACACGCTGGACGAGACGGTCACCGGAAAGAGGGCCCGTCACGCCCTCATCCTGCTGGATGAGGCGGATTGCCTCACCGGGCGCCTCACGGAGACCGCTCGTGCTCGGCCGACGCCGCCGGCCCTCGCCGACTTCCTTCGTGCCCGCTACGGGACGATCGCCGCGCTCAACTCGGCCTGGGGGCTTCTGCCAAAGGGCAAGCCTCGCGCGTTCGAGGACTGGACCGCGGTCCCCCGCTCTCCTGGGAACGCGGGGTGGGCGCGCCTTCCGGCCGCGCGCCAGGACATCGCGGAGTGGAGGTCCGTCGGTCGGTCGAAGGACCTCTCCGACCACGGGGGCCTCGGCGCGATCACGCGTCTCGTCCGCGCGACGCGCCAACCGATCGTGCTCACCGTGAACGACGACCGGACGTTGACCCGGTACTCCCCCGTGTTCCGAACGGGGGTCGTGAGGATCCGCTTCTATCCCGTGCGCGACCCCGAGCTCGCGACGTTCGTCCAACGGGTCGCTCGGACCGAGCGGATCCTGCTCCACCCCGGAGCCCTCGAATCGATCGTGAAGCGGGCGCATGGGGACGTCCGCGCGGCGCTCAACGACCTCGACGCGATCGCCCCCCTGGCCCCGGGGCCGTGGCAGCTCTCCGTCCTCGGCTTCCGTGACCTCGCCGCGGACTTCGTTGCCCTGACCGAAGAGGCGTTGACGAGCCCGCGATACTACCGGTCGGTTGAGGTCCAGGACCGGCTCGACGCCCCTCCCGACGACCTCTTGCCGTGGATCGAAGAGAACCTCCCCCGGTTCGCGCCCGACGCCGGGCACCGGGACGCGGCCTTCCGCGTCCTCGCCGTGGCGGACCAGTTCCTCGCCCGGGCCCGCCGGGCCCGGGTTTGGGGACTCTGGAGCTACGCCTCAGAGCTCATGACCGGCGGGGTCTCTCTCAACCTGCACGACGGGCCGGGCGGGGGTCACGGTGCGGGCGTTTCGTTCCCCCAGTTCCTGGGGGACATGGGGCGTTCCCGGGGCCTGCGGGCCACTCGGGAGTCGCTCGCGAAGAAGGCGGGGCATCGGTTCCACTTGTCGACGGCCAAGAGCCGGGAGGTCGTCCTCCCGTTCCTCGAACGGATCTTCGCCGCGACCTCGGGACGGGGCGCCCGGGGGGAACTCAAGCGGAGGGCGGCCGAGATCTCCCGCGAGCTCGAGCTCACTCCCGAAGAGGTGGCCTTCCTGTTGGGGACGGAACCGGATTCCCGGGCGGTCGCCGACCTCGTCGGCGGCGCGACCGGCATCACGTCCGTGGCCGGGCCGGACGAGGAGGAGCCCCGGGCCGAACCGGAGGCGCCCGGCGCGGAGTCTCGCAGCGAGTCGGCGAAGCCGGTCCAACGGCAGCTTTCGGATTTCGGGACCGGTTGACGGTCCGGCAGCCCGGTGACCCGCGTTAGGCGAGCTTGGCGTGGACCGAGATCGCGACGTTCCCCTTGAGAGCGTTCGACATCGGGCAACCCTGGCCGGCCGCCTGGGCCGCTTGCTGGAACTCGGCCGCGCTGATCCCGGGCACCTTCCCCGTTACGTCGAGCTCCATGGTCGTCACTTTCCAGGTGTCGCCGACCTTGTCGAACGTAGCCGTCGCGGAGACACTGAGGCGCTCGGGAGGTTTCTCGATTCGGCCGAGGCCGGCGGAGAGCGCCATGGAAAAGCAGGCGGCATGCGCGGCCGCGAGCAGCTCTTCCGGGCTCGTCTTCCCACCGGGGGTCTCGGTTCGAGCCGCCCAGGAGACGGCCATCTCGCCGAACGCGCCGCTCGTGCCCTTGACGGTTCCGTGACCGTGAGCCAGGTCGTTCTCCCAGACCGCATGTGCCGTCCGCTTCGCTGCCATCGGCCGACGGAATTTTCCGGCCGATTTAACCTCGCGCTTTCCCGTTCCCGGGGTTCGGGCAACGCTTTCCGTGGGAGCGTCCTCGGGACGGCGTGGCCGTCGCTCTCGCCGACCTTCCGCGGTTCCTCGTCCTCGACCCGCTGTCGACGGTCCGGGTCGAGATGCGTCTCGTCGCGCCCGCCTGCGAGATCGATGTGGAGCTCGACAACCCGAGGCCGGGGCGCTCGTTCGTCCTGCTGATCGGCCACATGTCCGGGCCATACGTCCAGCGCGTCCGGCTCGCCGGGAAGGCTCGGATCTACTTCGACCCACAAGCGCCCGGGGAGTACGTCATGCTGGTCGCGAACCCGCAGAACGAGCCGATCGTGCTTCGACTGAAGGCCCGCGATGTGGGCCCCGTAGCGACCGTGGGCCGGCCCGCGGGGGGCCGGGGGCCTTCGAAGCCCAAGGCCCCCCGCCGCCGTCGTCCTGCTCGGCGCGCTCCCCCTGGACCCCCTGCTCCTCGCTCGCGCGTTCCTCGGCGGCGGTGAGGCCGAGGTGCCCCGCTCCCGCGCACCCGACAAAGCATTGAAGGTCCCCGACGCTTCCCACCGGCGAGGTCGGGAAGCGTGACGGAGCTCCTGGTCTACGTCGCGGTCTTCGTGACCGTCTTTGCCCTCGTCGACCCGATCGGCGCGGTCCCGTTCTTCGTATCGCTGACGGACGGGTTCAGCGAGGCGGACCGGCGGATCGTCCGGCGACGGGCGGTCCTTGTTCTCGGTTCGGTCCTCGGGGTGTTCGCCCTCGTGGGCCGGTTCCTCTTTGCCGCGTTCGGGCTCACCCTGGCCGCGTTCGAGATCGCCGGCGGGATCCTGCTGTTCATCGTCGCCTACGATATGTTGCACGGTGAGGTCACTCGGACGAAGCTCACGAACGAGGACCGGGAGGAGGCGATCGCCCGACGGGACGAGATCGCGGTGGTCCCGCTCGGGATCCCGCTTCTGGCAGGCCCCGGGGCGATTTCGACGGTGATGATCTACGAGGGAAGCGCCGGCGGTGACCCTGCGATGGTGGTCGTGGTGTTCCTAGCGATCGCGGTCACCACGGCTCTGACGTTCTTCATCCTGAAGTACGGCCAGAAGATCTTCCGTTACTTCGGGAAGACCGGGATCATGGCGATGACCCGGGTGCTGGGGCTCCTGCTCGCCGCCGTCGGGGTCCAGTTCGTCCTCAACGGGGTCTTCGGGGCGTTCGGCCACCCGTAGACGGCCGCGAGGTGCGAGAGGCCCTCGAGCGCGGCGGCCGGGCGGGTCGCGTCGTCGCTCCCCGAGCGCGACCGACGACCGCTCCCGACGGGCTCCTCGGGTTCCGCTCGGCGGCCCAGACCTTCTCGCCGGCCCGCAAGGCCACGGGAAGGTCGTTCTCCGAAGGGGGAAAGGCGCACTCGAACTCGTCCGTGTAGGCGCAGTAGGGGTTGAAAGCCCGGTTGAAATCGACCTCGTACTCGTCCGCCTCGTTGAGCTCGAGGGTGAGGTAGCGGCCGGGGCCATAGCTCTCCTTCCCGCTCGTGAGGTCGCGGAACGGGACGAACACGGACGTCCCCACGCCCTCGCCCGCGTGATAGAGACGCAGGTGCAGGGCCTCGCCACCGAGCGAGAAGGTGAGGTCCCCGATCAGGCGCATCACCGCCTGGTTGTCCCGGTTGGTCCGAAGGTACGCCTCCTCTGGGGTCGACCGCCGCTGCAGCGTTGCTCGGACCCGGTACTTCGGGTCCGGAGGAAAGTACCGAAGCTCATGGAACGGGACCCGACCGACTATGAACGGCGACTCGCCGTCGCGGGCCATGAACCCGTCCTTCATCGTGCGCTCGGTCTCGAGCTCGCGCCGCCATTCCCGTGTCCCGGCCATTGTCGCCGCCGAAAGGTCTGTGGGTTTAACGGTTCGCCCCGGCCGCTCCGGGGGGGTTCGAGAAGTCGAGCACCATTCGTTCCTCGTCGAAGTACCGGTCCCCCCGCTTCACATGTCGGGGAAGGTGGCCGCACACGGAGAACCCGAACCGACGGTAGAGCCGCTGGGCCCCCTCGTTGATCGAGAAGACGCTGAGGAAGAGGACCTCGTACTTCGACCGAGCTTCGTGGAGCGACCGCTCGAGGAGCGCCGTTCCGACCCCCTTTCCCCGGTGGTCGTAGTGGACGAGGATTCCGAGCTCCCCTACGTGGGATACTTCGGACCCCAGGCCGGGCCCGAGCCCGCCGATAGTGCAGCTGCCGACCGCGTGACCGTCGAGCTCGGCCACGAGGAAGATCTCCTCCCCCGCGAGGGCTCGCCGGAAATGGCCCTCGAACCAGGCCACCTCGTCCGCCAGGGTGGGGCGGTCGGCGAAGAGGGTGATCCCGATCGGTTCGCCGGCGGCACGTTCGTCGTAGAGGTGGAAATAGCTCTCGCGCAGGTCGTCAAAGTCACCCCAACGGACGGGGCGGATCACGAGGCCGGGAGAGGAGGACATCGTCCGCCGATCGGTGCGGGTGGGCCGTTACACGTAGCCGAACTGGCGCTTCGCGAACTCGCTCATCCGGTCCGGGGTCCACGGCGGGTCCCAGATCAGCTCGACCGTGGCGGACTTGACGTTCGGGACCTTCTCGATGGCCATCTTGACCTCTTCCGCAAGGATGCCCGCCACGGGGCAGCCGACCGCGGTCAGCGTCATCTTGAGCTTCACCGTGTCGTTGGTCCACTCGAACCCGTAGATGAGACCGAGGTCGACGATGTTCATCGGGATCTCGGGGTCGTAGATCTGCTTCAGGTTCTCCGTGATCAATTGTTCCCGCTGCGAGTACGGTCCGTCGGCGGCTGGAGCGAACGGGGGCACCGGTCCAGGCGAGGGAGTGGGGGCGGCGTCGCTCATCGTCCCTTCCACGGGCCGGGGGCCTATAAGAGTGTGCGAGGCCCGAGTAACCCTAAGGTGAGTCCCCGGCAAGTCGTTTAAGCGCACCCCCGGTGGGTCGCCGATGCGCGACATCCACGCGATGTCTCCGGCCCAGGGTCGCCTGCGGCTCCGCTCGGTCGGGATCTCGGGGATCCGGAAGCCGCTGACGGTGGAGCGTCGAGAGGGTACGCACACCCTCGCCGTCGAGTTCCACGTGGCGGTCGACCTTCCTTCGGAGCGGAAGGGCTCCGACCTCTCTCGGAACGCGGAGATCCTCGCGGAGGTCGTGGACGAGACCGTCACCCGTCCGGTCGAGAGCTTAGAGTCGGCCTGCTCCGCCATCGCCCGGGAACTTCTCGTCCGCCACCCGTACGCGACCGAGGCTTCGGTCGAAGCGTGCGCCGAGTACTTCCTGCGCAAGGGGATCTCGGAGGAAAAGCGGAGCTTCGAGGACTACACGCTGATCGCGGACGCGCGGGCCACCCGCGGGGCGGACGGGTCGGTGCGGTTGGCTCGGGCCGTCGGCGCGGAAGCGGTCGGCATGACCGCGTGTCCGTGCGCGATGGAGACCTGTCGCGGCCGGCTCACGGAGGAGTTTCCCCTCCTCGCTCGCCCGGAGCTCAAGGACCTCCCGATGATCACGCATAACCAGCGGAACCGCACCCGCCTCGTCTTCGAGCTTCCGGACGCGACCGAGGTCGAGGCGGACGACCTCGTCGCGGCGATCGAGACCGCCCAGTCCAGCCCGACGTACGCGATCCTCAAGCGCGGGGACGAGGCGCAGGTCGTCCTCGACGCCCACCGCCACCCGAAGTTCGTGGAGGACGTCCTCCGCGACCTGCTCGCGAGCCTGCCGAGCCGCTTCCCCACCGTACCGGACGCCACGCTGGTCCGCGCGACCACCGTGAGCGAGGAGTCGATCCACAAGTACAACGTGGAGGCCTCGCACCAGGTCACTCTCGGCGAGCTCCGTCGTCCGGGCGTGCCGTAGGGGGCCGGGGGCGACCGTGCGCTACGCGCTCGACGCCCTGCGACGGCGTCCGGGCCGCTCCGCGATGACGTCGCTCGGGATCGGGCTCGCCGTCGGGCTGGTCGTCCTCTTGCTGGCCCTGTCGGCCGGGGTCGAGACGAGCGCGACCACCCTCGCGAGCGAAAGCGGGGTCGACCTGATCGCCGCGAGCGCCAACACGACGATCCTCTCCGGGCAGTTCCCGCCCATCCAGGACGCGCATTCGCTCGCGGCCCGGATGCCGGCGGTGGACCCGAACATCGCGACCGCGAGCCCCTGGCTCGTCAGCGACCTCGTGTTCGGGAACGCGTCCCTGTGGACGGCGGCGAACACGAGCTCCGTGCCGGGCGATTGGGCGCCGACCGACTCCGGCACGATCGGTTGGATCCCGTCCGACAATTCCGGCATCCAGACCCCCGACCTCTACAACGGGACAGGGTTCACGGCCGCCGGCGACCCGCAATACGCCGGGGGCGCCTACAACGGGACCGCGACCCATCAGATCGTCCTCGACCAGGCGCTCGCGGGGGTGCTCCACGTGCGGGTCGGTGACCTCGTGTGGCTCGGGGCCGCCCAGCCCCCCTCGGCGTCGGCGCTCGAGGGTTGGTACGCGAACGCGACGGCGTTCCGGGTCGTCGGGATCTCGGGTCCCTTCTGGCTCGTGCCCGCCGCGCTGCTCGCCTTCGTCTACCTCTCCGAGCTCCAGGAACTGCTCGGGAGCGCCACGCCGACGACCGACTATGCATCGCTGGTTCTCGTCCATCTCACCGACCCGACCTCCGCGAGCACGGACCAGAGCCTTCTCCAGGCGGCGTTCCCCCAGCTTACCGTGTTCACCCTATCGAGCATCCTCGGGGCGATCCAGCACGTCGTGAACCTCTACCGGACGTTCGGTGACCTCATCGGGGTCATCGGGATCGTCGTGGCCGCCCTCTTTACCACGACCGTCCTCCAGATGTCGGTCGACGACCGGTCGCGCGAGCTCGCGCTGCTGAGGGCGATCGGGCACTCGCGACCGTCGGTCGGGTCGATGGTCGTGGAGGAGGCCCTCCTTCTCTCCTTGTTCGGGCTCGCCGTCGGGCTCCCGCTCTCGTACGTGACCGCCTACGGTCTCAACCTGTACCTCCGAAACCTGCTCGTGGGGCTGCCCTCCTCGTTCTCGTTCGTCTCGTTCAACGCGGGCGTCTTGCTCGACGGTCTTCTGTTGGTCCTCGCGGTCGGCCTCGTCGCCGCGGTCGCGCCGGCTGCGCGGGCGATGCAGCTGCCGGTCGCGGAGGAGCTCCGAGCCCCGTGATGCGCTGGGGACGGGGAGGCACCCTGCGACATTCCCGGCTTCAGCTCGTGCTCGCGGTCGCGGCGATGGCGACCGCGGTGGCGCTACCGGTGGTCCTCATCAGCGTGGGCGGGGGGGTCTCCGCGCACGAGCTCGCGAACCTTCAGAACGCGGGCTACCAGATCGTCGTCAGCGCGGCCGGACTTCACGGGATCACGCACGCGCACAACTACACCGGACAGATCCTTGCGATCTCCGGCGTGACGGCCGCGTCGCCCGTGCTCAGCGTCACGGTCGATGCGTTCAGCTCGACCGGGTCGGTTTCCCCGGTCCTCGCCGAAGGCGTGATCCCGGGCCAGTTCACCCCGACGCTTGGGCCGACCGAAGCGGGCCTCTTCCCCTCCTCGCTTCCGCTCGGCGACCCGACGGACCAGGTGCACTACGCACATGGGACGTACTCCGGCCCGGCGACCTACGACGTGATCGTATCGACCCCGTACGCGGCGGCGCATTCGGTTTCGGTGGGCCAGCAGCTCGTGCTGAGCCCGGTCGCCAACCGCACTCTCGGCACCACCTACAACGTCACGGGGACGTTCGGGGTCCCGCCCACCGTCCTCGGACCGACCGGAGCGTTCGCGGTCCTGCTCCCGCTGTCGGACCTGCAGACGATGACGGGGTACGGGGGCGGGTCGGCCGCCGCCCAGGACGCGGCCGACACGATCCAGGTGGCGGTAGCGGGCTCCATCGCCACCAACCCTTCGGCGCTTGACCACCTTCGCGACCAGGTGCAGGCGCTCTTCCCCTACTACGGGGTCAGTTCCCTGACGCAAGAGGCCGCGCAGCTCCAGTCCGCGAGCGGGGTGCTCACCGGCTTCTACCTGGCCCTCTCCTCGGTAGGCCTCTCGGTCGGCCTCCTTTTCCTCGCGCTCGTCCTGTTGCGGCGCGTGGAGGCGAACCATCGTTCCATCGGAGTGCGTCGGGCGCTCGGCATCTCCGGTCGGTCGATCGCGGCCGAGATCGTGTGGAGCGGTGCGGTCCTCGCCCTCTTGGGGGCGGCCGCCGGCCTCCTCGCAGGGTTCCTGATCGTCGTAGCCCTCGCCGCCTGGGCCACTTCGGCTGTCCAGGAAGCCGCGAGCCTCGCTGTGTTCGACCCCGCGGTCCTCGCGGAACTCGTCGCAGGGGTCGTGGGACTCTCGCTGCTCGCCGGCGCCGTCGCGACCCGGACCGCGCTGCGGATGCCGATTTCGGAGGCGCTCCGGTGAACGAGAGGGCCGCGGCCCCGGCGATCGAACTCACCCAAGTGGTCCGCACCTACGGGGAGGGCACCCCGGAGGAGGTCCGGGCGCTGCGCGGGGTGGACCTCACGATCCCTCCGGGAGAGTTCGTCTCGGTCGCCGGGCCGAGCGGCTGCGGGAAGACGACCCTGCTCAACCTGCTCGGGCTCCTCGACAGCCCGACGTCGGGCGAGGTTCGCTGGGACGGCGAATCGGTCGGCGAAAGGACCGACCGCGCCCGGGCCCGCCTCCGCCTCGAGGGGGTTGGGTTCATCTTTCAGCGGTTCTACCTCCTGCCGACCTTGACCGCACGAGAGAACGTCGAGCTCCCCATGCGGGCGCTGCACGTGCCCCGCGACGAGCGGACACGCCGCTCGGCCCAGCTCCTGGACGAGGTCGGGCTCCGGGGGCGAGAGAGGGCGTTCCCCCACCAGCTGTCGGGCGGAGAGGAGCAGCGGGTCGCGGTCGCGCGTGCGCTGGCCAACCACCCGGGCCTCCTGCTCGCGGACGAGCCGACCGGCGAGCTGGACTCGGGGAACACGCAGGCGATCCTCTCGCTTCTCGAGCGAGTCCGCCGGGACCGGGGCGCTTCCCTCGTGATCGTGACCCACAATCCCGACGTCGCCCGCCGGGCCGAACGCCACATCACGATGCGGGACGGCTCGGTCGTCGCGGACGTCCGGGAGGCCTAGGGGGTCGACCGTGGCGCGGATCGCGATCCTCCTGACGGACCGGTGTCACCCGAAGGAATGCCAGTGGGAGTGCCAGGCGTACTGCCCGCCGGTGCGGATGGGCCAGGAGTGCATCATCGAAGGGCCCGACGGACGACCGATCATCTCCGAGAGCCTCTGCATCGGGTGCGGCATCTGCGTCCACAAGTGCCCGTTCGATGCGATCAAGATCCTCAACACCCCGCAAGCGAACGAGTCGGAGATCGTCCACCGCTACGGGTACAACGGCTTCCGCCTCTACCGCCTCCCGCTGCCCCCGGTCCGGGGGATCACCGGTCTCCTCGGACCGAACGGGACGGGAAAGTCGACGGCGCTCCGCCTGCTCGCGGGCACCGAGGTGCCGAACCTGGGCGACTACGGGCACCCGGGGGACTGGTCGAAGGTCCTGACCCACTATCGGGGGACCGCGCTGCACGCGCACTTCGAGCGCGTGGCGAAGGGCGAGCTCCGCAGTGTCGTCAAGCCCCAGTACGTGGACCGCCTCGCGGACGAGTCCGTGACCGCCCTCGAGCTCGTGAGCCAGGCCGGCGGCCGGGCCGCCGCGATCCTCGAGGAGGTCGGTCTCGGGGGACGCGGGGACCGGCGTCTCGGAGAGCTCTCGGGCGGGGAGCTCCAGCTCGCCGCGATCGCGCGGACGATCGCAACGGACGCCGACCTGTACCTGATCGACGAGCCGTCGAGCTACCTCGACATCATCCACCGCCTCGAGGTCGCCCGCCTCCTCCGCCGGCTCGGGGAGACGAAGAGCGTCCTCGTGGTCGAGCACGACCTGGGCCTGCTCGACTACCTCGCCGACCAAGCGCACCTCCTGTACGGAGAGTCCGCGGCGTTCGGGGTGATCAGCCACCCGATCCCGATGCGGTCGGCGATCAACACCTACCTCACGGGATACCTCAAGGACGAGAACGTGCGCTTCCGGACGGAACCGGTTCGGTTCGTCGCCCACCCGCCGAAGCCGGCGATGCGCCAGAACGTCCTCGTGGAGTTCCCCGCGCTCCAGAAGGAGTTCCCGAGGTTCCACCTCTCGGTCGCCGCAGGCACGCTTGCGAAAGGGGAGACCGTCGGGGTCGTCGGACCCAACGCGACCGGCAAGACCACCTTCGTGCGGATGCTCGCCGGCGTGGAGACCCCCACCGTCGGGACGGCTCCCGCGGGGGTCACCGTCAGCTACAAGCCCCAGTACCTCAAGGCCTCCCAGCCAGCGAGCCTTCGCGAGCGGTCGACCGCGCTCGCGGGGGACCCCACGTTCGACGACAAGCTGTTCGAACGCGAGCTCGTCCCCGGGCTCCACCTGGACGAGGTGCTGGACGTCGCGCTCACCGACCTTTCCGGCGGGGAGCTCCAGCGGGCCGCGGTCGCGCTGGCGCTGGCCCGACCGGCGACGCTCTATCTGCTCGACGAGCCGTCGGCGTACCTCGACGCCGACGAGCGGATGTCGATGGCCCGCCTCCTCCGCCGGCAGGTCGAACGGCAAGCCGTCAGCGCGCTGGTCGTCGACCACGATGTCTATTTCCTCGACCTCGCCTGCGATGCGCTGATGGCGTTCCGGTTCGACTCGTCGGACGGGTCGAAAGGGCGCGGTGACGGGCCGTTCCCGATGCGCGAGGGGATGAACCGGCTCCTCCGGACGGTCGACATCACGTTCCGTCGCGACGCGGAGACGCTGCGACCCCGGATCAACCGCGAAGGTTCGGTGCTGGACCGGGAACAACGGGCGAAGGGGGAGTACTACTACGAAGCCGCAGCCTGACGCGGGGGCCGCCCGGCCGCCGCTGCCGCACCTGGATGCTTCGGGGGTCTACCGTCGACGGGGCCGTCTCTCCTACAGCGTGGTCGGTACGTACGTCTTCCTGATCATTCTCCTCTTTCTGGTCCTGCCGTCGGCCGGGCTGCGCTCAGGATGGGCGTTCGAGGTCATCCTGCTCCTGTTCATCTTCTTCCTCATACGGTACCTCTCCACCACCTACTCGATCAGCGACACCCACCTGAGGGCGTGGCGTCTCTTCGGGAGCCGGCGCATCCATCTCGACCAGGTCCGACAGATCGAGTACTCCAGCATCCGCGACCTCGGCCCGACCGGGTTCATCGGTTCGTGGGGATGGCGAGGTCGGATGTGGAGCCCCTCGATCGGCAAGTTCGACGCCGTGTACACGGACCCCGCGAAAGGGATCCTCGTGACCGAGGGCGACGTGCCGCTCTACATCAGTCCGGTCAACCTACCCGAGTTCGCGCGGGAGCTGTCCCGCCGGGTCCGTTCGTACGCGGGACGGCTCCCGGTCGACGTGGGCGACCCCCTCGGGGCCCCTTCCGAGTCGGGGACCGAGCCGGCGCCGGCTGAAGGTGGATCGTAGCGTTCGCGAGCTTTGCGGTCAGGAGACGCCGGGATAGTCGACCAGTCCCTTCTGGCTCGGGTGCGCCGAGCAGAGGACGCAACGCGGGTTCTTCCGGATCCGGAGCTCGCGGAACTCCACGGAGAGCGCATCGAAGAGAAGCAGGCGCCCGATCAGCGGCTTCCCCTGCCCGAGCACGAGCTTCAGTGTCTCGGTCGCCTGAAGGATTCCGATCAGGCCGGGCAGGACGCCGGCCACCCCCGTCTCGGCGCACGATGGGATGAGGCCAGGGGGTGGGGGCTCGGGGTAGAGGCACCGGTAGCAGGGTCCTCGTTTCGCATCGAAGACGCTCGCCTGTCCCTCGAAGCGAGAGACCGAACCGTAGACGTCCGGTTTCCCGAGCAGCGCCGCGGCGTCGTTGACCAGGTAGCGGGCCGGGAAGTTATCGGTCCCGTCCAGGACGATGTCGTAGGGCCTCAGGATGGCGAGGGCGTTCTCTTTCGTAAGGCGAAGTGCGTGGGATACGACCCGGGTCTCCGGGTTGAGCGCTTGGATGCGCTCCTTCGCCGCGGCCAGCTTCGAGCGGCCGACGTCCGAGGTCGTGTAGAGCACTTGGCGATGGAGGTTCGATAGTTCGACCGCGTCGTGGTCCACGAGGCCAATCTCACCGACCCCGGCCGCCGCGAGGTAGAGCGCGGCCGAGCTTCCCAGCCCTCCGACCCCGACTACGAGCACCTTGGCCCGCTTCAGCTTCCGCTGTCCCTCCACCCCGACCTCGGGCAGGAACAGATGGCGGCGGTACCGGTTCAGTTCGTCGTGCGAGAACGTCTCTCCCATCAGGCGTGGCGCTTTCGACACCGAACGTCTGCGGCGGGCTTCCTCCTGAGAAGTCGGCGGTCCCCGCGCTACCGGAGCTGGATCAGGTGAGTGCATCGCATCCCTCCCCGACCGATCGAATCGAGCAGGTCGACTCCGGCATGCCCCAGGAGCGTCTCGGTGAGATGCTTGTCGAAGACCTCGCAGAGGAGGAACGGGTGTGCCATGGCACTGTGGCGAAAGACGCAGTTCGTCCGGGTGATCCGGAGCGAGCCGTCGGGGGCATGCTCCGTCGTACAACGAAAGCCGAGCCGGTTCAATGAGCGGACAACGTTCTCCGCACGTTGCTCCGGCGTGCCCGAGCGCGGGACCTCCTTCGCGACCTCATGCGCCATGCGCTGCGCGGCCTCGGCGAAGAGAGCGCTCACGTACTTCTCCCCCTCCCGCTCGAGCAGCTCGTCGACCACGGTGTCGAGGATCAGGTCGTACTTCTTGGGGAACAGCTCCTGAGCCGCGCCGGTAAGCGCGAAGCGCTTCCGCGGGCGTCCGACGCCTTCGCGGCGGAACGTCGGCACGACGAGCCCGCGCTCCTCCATGCGACCGAGGTGACCGCGGGCGGCGCTCTCCTGGATGCCCAGTTTCTGGGCGAGGTCGCGCGCGGTGCGGGGAGCCACCGCGAGCTCTTCGAGGATCCGCCCCCGGGTGCCCTCGAGCTGTTCTGCCCCCGTCATCGCTCCCATACGGTCTCAGGTCAGCCCTCTGATTTACACACCACGCCATGCTTAAATAACGGTATCGGCTCGTACGCGGTCGATGCCGAACGAGATGCTGAGCGGTCCGCGCACGCTGGTCATCGAGGACCTGCATGCCGAGGTCGCCGGAAAGGAGATCCTGAAAGGGGTCAGTCTCACGATGAAGAGCGGCGAGCTGACGGCCCTGATGGGGCCGAACGGCTCGGGGAAGAGCACGCTTGCCTACGCCCTCATGGGTCACCCCAAGTACAAGGTCACGAAGGGGAAGGCGACCCTCGACGGCCAGGACCTGCTCAAGCTCAGCGTCGACCAGCGCGCTCGGGCGGGACTCTTCCTCGGGTTCCAGTATCCCCAGGAGGTCTCGGGTCTCTCGCTGTCGAAGTTCCTGTGGACCGCGTACATGCAGACGCACACGGCCCAGACCGCCGACACGACCCAGTTCGACAAGGACCTGAAGACGCACCTATCGTACCTCGAGATGGACGAGTCGCTGTTGAAGCGCTCGCTGAACGAGGGTTTCTCGGGCGGCGAGAAGAAGCGGGTCGAAGTCCTTCAGATGGCGACGATCCGCCCGGTCTTCGCGATCCTGGACGAGCCCGACTCCGGCCTCGACATCGACGCCGTCCGTGCGGTGGGCGAGACGGTGGCCAAGCTCCACCGGCCCGACGCGGGAATCCTCGTCATCACGCACTACCAGCGTATCCTAAAGTACCTGAAGCCCGACCGGGTTCACGTGATGGTGGACGGCGCGATAGCGCTCTCGGGAGGCCGTGACCTGGCCGAACAGCTCGAGGCGAAAGGGTACGACTGGGTCCGCCTCGGGATCGCGAACCCGCCGGCCTAATCGGGCCGGGCGTTTCCCTCCGGCGACCGATGGACGTTTCCCGAGTCCGAGAGGACTTTCCGATCCTTTCCCGCCCGACCCACGGGCACCCGCTCGTCTACCTCGACTCCGCCGCGACCTCCCAGAAACCGCGGAGCGTGATCACCGCCGAGGAGCGGTACTACGAGGAGACGAACGCGAACGTGCACCGCGGGGTCTACGCGCTCAGCGTCGAGGCGACGGACGCCTACGAGGCGGCCCGTGAGCGGGTCGCACGGTTCCTCCGTGCTCCGGACCCGTCCGGGATCGTCTTCGTCCGAGGGACCACCGAGGCGATCAACCTGGTCGCGACCAGCCTCGGCCGCAAGCTCCTCGGCCGGGGGGACCGGGTCATCTCCACCGTCATGGAGCACCACTCCAACATCGTCCCCTGGCACATGCTCCGGGAGTACTCGGGCATCGACCTC
>Ga0209039_10001783_pt1 | contig 19474 bp, 13 predicted proteins | sample BogFormECP12_OM1_FD_188238 | JGI IMG/M metagenome (GOLD analysis project Ga0209039, IMG submission 188238) | Bog forest soil microbial communities from Calvert Island, British Columbia, Canada - ECP12_OM1 (SPAdes) (version 2) | ecosystem: Environmental > Aquatic > Freshwater > Wetlands > Bog ...
CATGCCGGTGCGCATCATCCTGGAGAGCCGCGCCGCCCTGTTGGGCGCTGCCGCCTACGCTGAAACCCGCGCCGCAGAACTCAGCGGCATCTCCCCCCGTGCCGCGTCAGTCAGGTTCTAAAGGATCTCTGAACAAGGAGCTGCTTTGAAAGGGCACGACTTTAGTCGTGCCGCGAGTGCAATCCAATCAACAGGGCTTTAGCCCCTGAGGGAATGATGGCTCAATAGAATCACTTGTTCAGATCTTCCCTAGTGGAAAACCATCGGTGGTCGAGGCTTGAAGAGAACGACCGCTTTTCTCTAAACCAACTTTTAATGAGGCGTTCAAAAGGCCTTTGCTAGGACCTCTTTGAGAACTCGTTCCCTCTCGCGCCTACTGCCCAAATCCGATGCAGAACGCTCGACGTTCTTAGAATAATCAAGAACTCTCTGAGAAAAAGCGGCACCCTCCTCTGTATCTACCCGGGTAGCTATATCCACATCCGATCCAAAGGCAGTCAACGCGCTTGAAGCGATTGTCCGCCCGTCTGCTGACAAGGGAAGGTCACCAATCCTCTGAGCAAGCGTCACAAACAGAGTATAGAAATCGGACTTCTTCCTCCATCTCGTCTTCGTGATATTCGGAAGCAATTTGTCGATTTCTCCCAAAACCTGGATAAAAATATTTCTAACCATCTCGGATTCTTCGAAACTCGTCTCGTAAAGCTGATAGAACTCCTCAAGACGCTTCTTTTTATTCTGAAGTCCGTTCAATACAGCGACCGTGATCTCGCTGATGAATTCAATATCGAGCATCCTACGCACATCGTTTGCAGAAAAAATCCCCGCACTGCTCCAGAACTCAAAGTCGGAGATCTCTTCCATGAGCTTAATGAATGGTCCCCAGTAGGTCGCATGCCGCAGTTCTTGGGCATTCAGCGTAGTCGTATTCCTGTTCAGCCGCTGGAATATATCACGTACCTCCACGTCAGGCATCTCCGGTAAGAGTCGCACGACGAAATTATATTCGAAAATCTTTTTTCGCTCTTGCTCGCCTAGGTCTTCGAAGTTTAGTTGAGGGAAAGTGGCGCTGTCCTCTTCAAGCTCAAAATCCCCAGCGAGAAAGCCAAGCACAGCTCGAATTCTCTGCTGCCCATCAACCAGTATGTGCTTTTGACCTCCCTCAGAGTCGGTAAGCTCTTGCATATAGATTTCTGGTATTGGGTACTCCATAAGGATTGTGTCGATCAATGCGCTTTGCTGGCGCAGAGACCATACAGGATTCCTCTGGAAGGGAGGGCTGATAATGAGATCTCCGGAATTAAATGTCCTCTTGAACCAAACTACTGAGTGGGTTGTGGTGTTCAAGTATTTCTGCATCTCAATTTCTCCCTTCGAAAAGCGAATCTCGGACGTAGCCCACTGAAACTTTTTGGTACGAACGAAGAGATTCGAAATCAGAGTAGATACGGAAATTCACCGCGCGACTCTTCGTCGGATCAATTGAAGCCATGCGACTCCGGGAGTCAATCCACTGCCTCCCAAAGGGCAAGACCCCCAAGAGTTTATCCGTTGCGATTGTACCCCAGTAAATATATTTACTTACATGCTCATCCCAGGCGAATCGGGTACGCTGATCGACCTGTATACGCTTTAAAGGATTTGACCGAAGATAACGCCAAGCGACCGTAAAGTGGTAATGCGATACAACTGCGACATCGACATCCGAATATTCATCAAAGGCCTTAAAATTCTTATTGGGGTTCATGCTGTAACCGATAGCAGCACTGCCGACAACCGTAAGGCAAGCGGCGTCAACCTCAATTGCCTCCGAAAGCACGCGCTTCCACTCCAAAAAAAGCGCACGATCCCCAGCAAACGCGTGTGGCACTCGATCGAAGAGGTATTCTTCGATAAACCTGCTTACGCTATCACTCGTCAGCGCTTCAATCAGAGATTCGCGTGTCATGTACTTTCAGAAAATCATGATAGCAGAACGAATGGGGAGCCCGGCTCCGCAACCCAAGCCTCATCACGTTGGCTGCCTCAGCTCCGGATTCTCGGACCTGGGAAACCACAACCATTCCCCTCCGCTCTTTGCGTAGAATTACCTTCCGTCGGCGCACAATCAAAGAATGAACAAGGACCAGAGGCGCGGGCAGTTACTGTCAGGCATGTCTCAGGTCCGTACCAACCGTGAGGCTTACCCCCCACCCCCTCGGATGTGCGCCCGGACAGGCCCGGAGCGATGTGTATTCCCCCTGGCCTATAATCCAGCCCAGGGGTAATGCTGCCTTCTTCTCTGGCCGATAGAATACCTGTAGTTGCAGTGGTGAGCGGCGACAGGCCCCAGGGGGAGAATTGCGCGTCGGCTTGAGAATCGAAACATTATTTGCGATTGGGAGGATCGGAACCCTGCACATCCGGTCAACACACACGATAACCGCACGCGGGGAGAAGCAGGGCGCCGTTCGCCCTCTGCGTCCCCGTTCCGTGCCTCGTTGCGCGATTGCTTTTCTTCTGCTTCCAGCTCTTTTCGCGGCCGGTCAGGCTGGTTTGAGTCCCGCGGCGCACGCCGAACCCGCGAACAATCCGGCGGGCGGATTGCGCACTCTGACTACAGCGCGCGAAGCGCACAGCCTCAGCGACGATCAAGCCAAGCGCGGCTATCCCATCCATCTGCGCGGGGTCGTCACCTACTTCGATCCGGACTACGGCACCGGACGTGCGGCCATCTTCATTCACGATGCCACCGGCAGCATCTTTGTCAGTCAGACTTCCGAACTCGCAAAGGGGCTCTTCGCCGGAGCATTGGTGGACGTGCGGGGTGTCAGCGCGCCCGGAGGCTTCGGTCCTATCGTTGGCAACCCGCAGATCCGCATTCTCGGTCGCGCTCCTCTTCCCCCGCACCCGCCGCGGGTCAGCCTTACCACACTCAAGACCGGCGCTTATGACGCCCAATGGGTCGAGGTCGAGGGCTCCGTACATCGCGTCATCGAATATCCCCATGCCGTGACGCTGCTCCTGGAGATGGCGGATGGACCCATACCCATCATTATGATGAGGGACCCGGGCGCAACATACTCCAACCTGGTCGACGCCCAGGTCAGAATTCATGCCCACGCCGCCCCCACCATGAATACCGACGGCCAGATGATCGGCATCCACCTGCAGGAGCCGAATCTCTCCGCCCTGCAAGTGGTCGAACCCGCTCCCAGCGATCCCTTTGCGAGTTCCCCCATCCCCATCGAAGGGTTGTTGCAGTGGGGGCACTACACCACGCCCATGCATCGTGTCCACCTGCGCGGAACCGTGACACTGCAATGGCCCGGTTCCATGCTCTGCATTCGCGACGCGACGCGCGGAATCTGCGCGCAGACAACCCAGGCTACCCCTGTCGCCGCGGGCGATCTGGTCGACATGGCCGGATTCGTGGAGACTGACAATAACGCCCCGGTCATCACCGACGCGGTCTTCCAAATCGCCGGGAAGAACCCCCCGCTGGCGCCCCTACCGGCGACCACCGGCAAGATTCTTGACAGGGGATTCGGCTCCGAACTGATCCAGATCGATGGCCTGCTGATCGGCTACGATCTGACCTCTTCCGACGCCACCCTTCAGCTCTCCTCCGGCGACACCCTCTTCCCCGCGATTCTGCCCAAGAGCCTCGCGGGTTCCGAAATTGGCGTCTGGAAGATCGGGAGTAGGCTGCGCGTCACCGGCATCTGCTCGGTCCGTATCGTCGATGTCCAGAGCAATGTGCGCGGGGGCGTGGCCGTCACCAAGTCCTTTCGTGTCCTCATGCGCTCTCCGGCCGACGTAACCATTCTGGAACAGCCCTCCTGGTGGACGCCGGCTCATGCGCTCGTGGTGCTGGCTTTGGTGCTGGCCGCGACGCTGGGAGTGCTGGCATGGGTCGTGGTGCTCAGACGGCGCATCCAGCTGCAGGCGAATCTTCTCCGCAAGAGCGAAGAGCAATTTCGCCACATGGCGCTGCACGATGCTTTGACTGGACTGGCCACCCGCCTGCTCATGCAGGACCGGCTGGATGTCGCATTGGAAAGCGCCAAGCGGCGCCGCACCGGGCTGGCTGTCCTCATGATTGACCTGGACAAGTTCAAAGAGGTCAACGATACCTATGGCCACCAGGCCGGCGACGAAGTCTTGCGGGTTACGGCGAATCGCCTCTTGAAGGGCGTGCGCAGGGAGGATACCGTAGCCAGGATAGGAGGAGACGAGTTCGTCGTGCTCGTTCCCGAGCTCAATGATCTGCAGGCAGTCGAGGTGGTCGCCGCGAAGATTGTCCAGACTCTGGCGCTTCCAGTTCCCATTAACGGACATACGGCGCAGGTTTCCGTCAGCGTCGGCGTTTGCGCCGCCACCGGGGAACATGTGGATGCCGATGACATGCTCAGGGAAGCGGATGTTGCCCTCTACCATGCCAAGAAGAGTGGCCGGAATCGCTTCCACATCGTCACGGTCGATAAAGCTCGCGTTCAGGCCAATTAACCAGTGTCGCGCCGGAGGCGGCGGATGAGCCCTCCGGTTGCGAGAATCATGCAGGTTCCAGTCTCCGGGCATTGGCTGCGAGTACGTCGCACCGAAGGCCGTGCCTCCCCCACCCCGGTTTGCCGCTATTCTGAAGATGCGATCCAGCGAGACTTGACCGCGCCCTGGGAACGCGAAACGAAAGGTCGAGACCGGATGAAGCGTTGGTTGCTCCGCGGGATGGTGTTGTTGGTGGCGGGCTTTCTGGCCGCCTATGGTGGCGACTGGGCCATCTTCAAGCTGCGCGGCTCGCCCCTATCCAAAGTTACCGTCTACCGCTTCCTGACGGTTCCGCTCAAGGGCAACAAGCTGGAATACGACTATCTCGGCTCCGAGGATGTGTCCTGCTCGGTCTCCCTTTTTCCGCAGGCGGGCCGGAGCCCCTGCTGGCAACTGCGGCGAAACCCGAATCAGAGAACTACGCTCTGAATATTTTCCTGGGAGAACGTATTTCGCCGGACAGCGGCGCAGAGCCGGTCGCGCATCACAGAGTCAAGTGACGCGAATCACGCCGTGGAAACGCAAGGGCAGCTAGCATCGTTAAATCTCGCACACTTTCGAGGAGCGATGTATAGCCACACCCAAAACGAGAACGGGACGCACAATACCCGCTGCCTGTACTGCTTCATGACCATCGCCTCTGCTGTCGAGAGCGAACAGGAGCTGGATCGGCTGGAGGCCGGGCACATCTGCCCGGAAAGGATCCTGGCGGATCTGCTGGCACGCGCCAGGGCCGTCGAATCCCACCCCCGGCCCAACTGAAAATCCCCGATCATTTGTCAGCCGGCGCTGCTGCCGGCGTCTCTGTCTGCGCCGGCCGCGCATGGGCATTGGCGATCTTGTTGTGCAAGTCTTCATCGGCCGCCTTGTGCAGGGTGCTGGCCTTGTCGAACTCGGCCTTCGCCTCGTCCTTTCTTCCCAGCGTCCGGTAAAGCCGCCCCAGCCGCCAATGCACGTTTACGTCGTCCGGAATGAGACCGGCGGCCGCGGTCAGTTCCCGCAGCGCATCCTCATTGCGGCCGGCCTCCGAATCCACGATCCCTAAATCCAGCTGCCCCAGGCCGATCGACGGATCGAGCTCGACGACCTTCTTCAGCAAGGGTGTCGCCTCGTCCATCTGGTTCATCTGGATCTCCGTATCGGCCAGATAGACCATGGCCTGAACGTGCGCCGGATCGTTGGCCAGCTCGGCCTGAAACTCGTTCGCCGCCTCCTTGTACTGCTTGAGGGTCCACAGCAGGTAGCCCAGGCCGAAGTGCGCGTTCGGCTCTTTGGGATTGACCTTGACGGCGGCGCGGAAGTGGTTTATGGCGCCGGCATTGTCTTTCAGGCCATCCGACGCTTCGCCTGCCAGCATCTCAGCCTCGGCCGAATCCGGGTCCAGCGTAAGAATCTCCTTGGAGACATCCAGGACGCATTGATTCTGCTTGGACCACAGGCAACTGTGCGCCAGGGCCAGCCTCAGCGGCAGGTTCTGCGCATCGCGCGCGGCCGCCTCCTTCAGATAGGGAACCGCTGCGGCGTATTCGGTCAGGCTGTAGTGGGCCATCCCGATCAGGATGGTCAGGCGCTGGGCCTGGGGAGAGGACGCGGGTTCGCTCTTGAGCAGCGGGTTGAACTCCTGGATGGCCTCCTTGAAATCGCCGCCCTTGAAAAGCGCCAGACCCAGATTCAGCCGCAGTCCGGGAACGTCGGGACCCATCTCCAGGGCCTTGCGGTACAGGGGCACGGCCTCCTTGTAGTGTTCCTGGCGGGCCTCCAACAACCCCAGGTGTGCGTAAGGCTCCTGGCTTGAAGGGTGAGCCTTCGCAACCGCGCGCCACGCGGCCTCCGCTTCGGGATTCTTGCCCTGCCGCTCCAGGAGCAGCGCCGTCTGCCGCAGACGGTCGGGAGCCGGTTTTGCCTGGCCCAGGCAGCCCGCTGCGGCGGCAGCCAAAACCACGCCGATTCCAAGTTGTACAACCCGCTTCACGTGGTTCCCTTCCTTAGCTGGCTTTCGTCCGGCCCGCCAGCCCCGTCCTGCCCCAAAATGTGTCCTCTGACAGATTCCCCTTCGTTCTTTGATTCTCTCTCTGTGACAGGTCTGCCGGCAATTGCCGGGCAAAGAAAAAGGGCGCGGCAGGGGTTGCCTGCCGCGCCCCGGTTGAGGGTTGGGTTAGAAAATGAACTTGCCGCCAAGCTCGAGTGCGCGGGGATCCCACGTGCTGTTAACCTGGCCGAACGTGTTGCCGGAGTTGAGTATCATGCTGTTCAATCCGCCATTGTTCGATGGGTTGTAGCCCGTGTTGATGCCGCTAGGCTCGGTATGGTTGAAGGTGTTGAACGACTCGAAGCGGAGCTCGAAGCGGGCCTTGTCGGTAATCGCAAACGACTTATACATCGAAGTCGTGAAGTTCACGCGGCCGGGACCGACGATTGCGTCCTTGCCGGAACTGCCGAAGCCCAGGTTGGGTCCGCCATCATATTCCGGAACCGGGGCGGAGAACCCGGTGTCGCGGAAGTAGTCGTTCATCTTCTTGTTGTAGGTCATCTTGCCGACCAGGTTCGGACGGTTGCCATATCCGCCGTCGAGGCCGACTGGGTCGTAGTTGAGGGTCACGCCCGAAGGACTAGGCGTGCCGGACTCATCGATCACGGTTCCGGCAAACTCCCATCCGCCCGCGATCGAGTGGACCAGGCCGCTGCTCTTGGCGAAGAAGGGCAGCTTGTAGACGTAGTTGATGCTCAGCATTTGACGGCGATCAAGGGCGCCCGATCCCTTGTCAAACTTGAAGTTCCAGGGATTGTTGACAGCGCCGCCGCCGCCGTTGTCGTAACTGGTGATATCGATCTCGTGCGACCACGTGTAATCGACTTCACCGCTCAGACCCCACCTGTTCTGCACGCGGAGACCAGTCTGGAAACCGTTGTAATTGCCGTTGGTATCCATTTGATTCTGGTTGATGTCGGTGTAGCCCTGGAATTGCCGGAATTGGTTTCCGCCACCAGGAAAGACCGGGACGCCGCCGATTGTGGCGCCGAAGCCGGGCTTGCAGGGGTTGTCTATTGCTCCGTAGTTGGCGCTGGAATCACCCGCCAGGCACTCGATTGAGACAAGGCCGGGGCCGGGTGAGTTACTGATGGGCCCCCCAGTATTCGGGTTTATGAACCCGGAGTTGACTGGGAAGTTGTTGATGTGGTTGCCGATGTTCTGATGCCACGCCAGGTTGCCCACGTACTGGATGACCCAGATGAGCGAGGGAGCCAGCTCACGCTGCACGCCCAGGCTGTACATGGCCGAGGCTGGCGCGCGGTAATACTGCGCCATGCTGGCCGCGCCGCCCGCGAAGATCAGAGAGTTCGGCGTGATCGACTGGCCGGTTACGTAGTTGGTTCCAGGGTTGCTGAAGTACGGGTTGCCGACACTCAGCGCAGGATCGAACGGTGGGCTGGCGGCGGTGTCGTAGACGTCGTTGCCTTGCATGCGCTCGAAGAAGGTTCCGAAGCCGCCGCGGAGAACGGTCTTGCCGTTGCCGCTGATGTCTTCAGAGAATCCAAGGCGAGGCTGCCAGGTCAGGTAGTCGTTGTTGACCGAGCCCCTCGGGAAGTGATTCTGGCCGGCTAGGCCCGTGCCGTTGATGTAGGAGGGTATGCCGCCGAAGGTATACAGGTCCGGGCTGGCTGGATCGATGGCGCCGCTGTTGTCCCAGATCGGAGCCTGCGTTTGGACGTACAGGGCCTGATCGAAGTTGCCAACAAAGTTGCCGCGCTCCCAAGCGTGCGGCAGGGCGTCGTAACGGATGCCCAACTGCAAGCTCAGCCGTGGAGTTACGTGCCAGTTGTCCATGACGTAAACCGAAGTCGTCTGGTTGACGTAGTGGCGGATGGGCGCGCCCTGGGCTTGGCTGTAGCCGCCCGCGAGGCCCATCAGCAGGTCCATGATGCCGTCGTTCGACACCGTGTTGCTGCCGTAGTCGCCCTGCTCGTCGCCGTAAAGCATCTGGTTCTTGGTGTAGCGGTTGTAGCTGAACCCGAACTTCATGGCGTGCCTGCCGCTGGTGTACGAGAGGTCTAACTTGGGCTCATAGTCCTGGGCCGCGTTGTGATACGGCTCGGTGGCCGTGTCTTCAGCCGTCCAGTAGGGTCCGCCGAAACCGGAGATGCCCGGGAGGGTCTTCCGTGTGATGGCATAGGCCGCCACCACCGGTTGGACGCTCCAGCTGGCTGGCTTGAAGGTGTTCGGGGTGGGAGTGATGTCGATCTGGTTGCCGTCGTAGTTCGCGCTGACTTCGAGCAACAGGTTGGGTGACATTTGGCCGGTCAACTTGATGGCCGCGCTGTGGGACGGAGAGGAAAGGACGCTTTGCAGGGTGTTGTAGTTGCACCAGCACCAGCCCAGTTCCGGTGCGCCGAAATTCTCCTTCTCAATGTCGCCGATGTAGTGGCCCAGGATGGCCCACTTGTCCGTGAACTTGTGATCGACGCGGACGATGTCGTCGCGCACCACGAACGGGAGCGATATAGAGGAGATGGTCTTGTCCTGGTTAACACCCCCGACGATTACGTTCGACGCGGGAAGTGCGCCTGAGTGCAAGTAGAGAATCCAGTTGGGATCGAACATCGCAGCTGGAATCGTTGGCATCGCCGCCCCTGGCGTCAGGCCAGCTCCCGGATGGCCCGGTTGAAACCATGCGGAACCGGCTGCAAGTTTCGGAACCACCAGATTGGTGCCCGAAGAGAACCCGGGTGCCACATAGGTGAGAGGCGTGGTCTGGCCGATCGCGGGAATGTCAGCCGCGTCGATCGTGGCGTTGTTGCTGGATGCCTGGTTTACAGTCTTGCGCCATTCTTCGTTCCAGAAGAAGAAGGTCTTCTGCTTGTTGACGTTGTACGTATGCGGAATGTACATCGGGCCGCCCACGTTGAAGCCGTAGATGTTGTAGTGCACCGTCGGTCTCGCGCTCGCCGGGGTAGTCAGTTTGTTGAAAAATTTATTGGCGTCGTAGTCGGTGTTGCGGTTTTCCTCGTAGGCTGAGCCGTGGAACTTCTGCGTGCCGCTCTTCAGCGAAAGGCTGATGGTGGCGCCCGAGGAGATGCCGTAATCCGGAGGATAGTTCGAGGTCAGCATCGTGAACTCGGCGATGGCGTCCTGCGAAGGCTGGATCTGCATGCCCCCAGCGCCGCCACGGTCGTCAGACTCGCCACCGTCGATGAGCCAGATGTTGTGGCTCTGACGGAGTCCGTTGATGCTGATGGTGAAGTTAGATCCCACCGAGCCGGGAGTGTTGTTGTCGGGCAGGGCGGAGCTTACGCCCAGGCCCAGGGCCGCCAGAGCTGCAAAGTTGCGGTTCTCGGTAGCGATTTCGCTGATCTGCTCGGAGGTAATCAGCGTGCTGACCACGTTGGAGTCGGCCTGCACCGTCAGGGCGTCGGCCTGGACGGTGACCGTCTGGGTTTCGGCGCCGACGGTGAGCTTGATGTCTGCGCGGACCGTGGCGGAAGTGGCGATCACGATGCCGTTCTGCACGTACGCCTCGAAGCCCTTGGCCGTGACCTTCAGGTTGTAAGTGGCGGGGTTCAGGCCGGCGACGTCATACAAGCCGGTGCCGCTGCTTGTGGTTGTGTGCACGTCGTTAGTGGCCGTATCGGTGAGCGCGATCTTCGCTCCCGCGATAACCGCTCCCGTCTGGTCAGTAACTATGCCGGTGAGGTCGGAGTTGGCCTGCGCATAGAGTCCCACGCATGCCAACACTAAAAACAACGGCAACAGGAAATACCTGTATTTCGCTTGTCTCATGTGACCTTCCTTTTCAAGTTTCTTTCTGTTGGTGTTTCGTACTTCGATCGCTTCCCCCTCGGTCAGGAATGAAGCCGGCAGGATGAAACCGAAATCCGTTCCCTCGGGCCCCTCTGCCCAGGCTGTGAAGACTACCGCCCAGGCTTCTAAAACAACCCGATTTCTCCGTGTAATGGAAGAAGAAATATTCAACTTCTCCATTTTCTGGAATCCTTGCGCTCAATCGTTTAAGTTCACTGCGCGCAAGAACACCTACACTGAGCCGCGAAACATTTAATGCTCAAAGGGAGGTAGTTGTCAAGTCCAACTTTCGATGAATTTAGGCCGCCCCCTTCCGAATCCGGGCTGCTCCCCGCGTCCTCGTATGTAAATATATGTGAATAAAATAGTTACGACGAAATTGCCAAGGCTGATCCCACCCCGCATGGCGTCACTTGCTGCGGCAAAGCTGCGCCGGCGGCGGGTTCCCGGCAAAAAATCGCAAATCTCACGCGTTTTCCTCACCCCGGGACAACTCTCCGGCGGGAGCTGGCTTCTAAAGGCGCCTGAAAATTCCCTATTGGATAAAATGCCCTATTGCAACCGCGCGATATCCCGCAATTGCCGCGCCGTGGCCTCAAGAAACGTTTCGATGCTGGCCCCGGCGGGCGCTTCCAGCCCTGACTTGGCCTGGATCGCGGAAGCGATCCGCAGCGCCAGGGCCTGACGCGTCGCCAGGCTCATATCCAGCCGCCGCGAGAAAAACCCTTCCAGCACCCCCAGGTCGGCCGCCGAGAGTTTGGCGATGCCCGTGGCAGGCAGCGTGACGGCGGTATGCGGCTCGGGGATCGCAGTGCTGGGCGCAAAAATCTCTGCGGTGAAGGTCCGCGCGCCCCGCTCCCCCCACAGTGGACTCTCCACCTCGCGATCACGCACCACCAGGGTTCCCGCAGCCAGGTCGCCCAGCCGCTGGTGCTGGCGGGTGGCGAACACGGCGATCACCCCCACCGCATAGAAGCCGGGAAGCCAGTCCACATAACGCACCAGATTCCGCGCCATCGACTCGAACAGCCCGATGGCCCGCCCCGAGCGCTGGATGACCCTGATCCTAGCCACCCGCTTGCCCGGTGTCCGCCCGTTCCAGAACGCCTCAAACAGCGTGAAGTAGCCCCAGTTCACCAGAAAAACGATAAAAATGACCGCCGCGACGGCCCATTGCCCAGAGTTCTTCGAAAACGCGCTCACGCCTGGCAGAAGCAACCCGGCCAGCAACACAAGCACCGTCAACCCGGCGCCCCAGATCAGGTAATCCACCAGCAGCGCGATAAAGCGGCTCCCGATCCCGGCCAGCGGCATCTCGATCGCCACCAGCTCCGGCGTTTCGATGCTAAGCTGGTCGGAACTCAACTCCATGGCGCAAATCCTCTCCAACCAGTGGATTCTCAAGCGCCGGCCCCACTGGGACCGCCTTTCGTCCCTGCTGGCCCAATCCGGCTCCAGCGGCCTCGGCCGGCTTTCCCGCGCCGAGCTCCGGGAGATGGCCCTGCTCTACCGCCAGGTCGCCGCCGACCTCTCCGTCCTCCGCCAGGACTCGACCGCCCGCGCCTATGCCGCGCATGTGAATCAGTTGCTGGCTCGCGCCCACCATATCATCTATTCCGGCAGAAAAACCAATTTGCTCACGCTTTTTCGCTTTCTCCGCGACCGGTATCCCGCCATCTTCCAGCGCCACATCGGCTACGTGGCCGCCTCGGTCCTCGTCACCCTGGCCTGGGGACTGCTCGGCGCAGCCCTCACCACCGCCCGCCCCGAGTTCATGCGCCACTTCCTCGGCCCGGAGATGATCGACACCCTGGAGCGCCACCAGATGTGGACCCACTCCATCGTCAGCGTCGCGCCCCAGGCCACCAGCGCCATCATGACCAACAACCTCTCCGTCAGCTTTGTCACCTTCGCCGGCGGCATCGTCTTCGGCCTGGGAACCTTCTTCTACCTCTCCGTCAACGGCATCATGTTGGGAGTGATCGCCGCCGCCTGCCGCCAATACGGCATGTCCATAGCTCTGTGGAGCTTCGTCGCGCCCCACGGCTCGCTCGAGCTGCCCTCCATCCTCATCGCCGGAGCCGCCGGATTCCGCCTCGGCCACGCCATGCTCTTTCCCGGAGCGCTGCGCTGGAAAGACTCGGTCGCCAGCGGCGGCGTCGAGGCCACCCGCCTCGTCTCCGGCATCATTCCCCTGCTCGTCGTCGCCGGATGCCTCGAAGGCTTCTTCTCCCCCTCGCAAGCCCCCGTCTGGCTCAAGTTCACCGTCGGCGGACTGCTCTTTGCGCTGCTCAACCTGTGGCTCTTCCACCCCGTCAAGCCGCCCGCCCCAAGCGCTTAATGGCAACTTCCAGAATGTTCAGCGCAGGTTGATAGCTATGGGCTTCAGCCCAGTACCCTCGGATAGTTTCCCCTATGCCGACTTCTCGGGACCTGTCCGGAGCTGGATGAGCACGTCGGCGGGTTGGAGAAAACCGAGGCTGCAGCCTGCCAGCCCGATGGACTACAATTTTCCCTCAACGAAAACTCAAAGGAATCAAATTTCATGAGCAAGCCTAGAACCTTCGCCGAAGCAAAAAACCAATTCGATACAGACCATTCAACCGCTGCGGTAGCGCGGTGCATAGTGCCAGTGAATGGGAAGAAATGTGGTACCGCCTCGATACGCGACATCCGAGGAAGGCCAAGCGAACAATACTACAAATGGCAGTTCATCCACGCGGCAATCAACTCCGGCCTCTACGCCAGGGATTTCATTGGTGTAGAAATCCAATTCCCGAAGGGAAACTCGGCCGTCATCAAGCTCGATGGCGCGATTTTTGATAGCGGCGACTGGCTAGACCACTATAACGCCTACTGGAAAAACCGGCACTCGACTGATCTCGAATGGCTCAACGACCACCTGCTCGCGGTCATTGAGTTCAAGAAGAACGACAACGAAATCGAAAAGGTATTCACCAGTCAGGTGAAACCAGCCATGCGTGAGAGAGAGCCGGCGGACGCATACGTCCTCGGTGTTTACTACGGAGCGGACCGCCTTTACCTCTTTCAGCGGCGTGGCGGCAAATACCTCCGCTACGACGAGGGCAAGAATCAGAAAAACGATGAGAGCAAAGTCGGGGATCTTTCGCTGCATCTGCCAGACCCGTACGGGTACCTTCCGGACTTTGATGAATTGCAGAAGCGCGTAAATCGCCCAGCGTCAATCGACCGCTCAAGACGGACGATTCACGACCTCGATGTCATCACTACCATTGCCTCCGTCCAAATCAAGACGGCGCTTTCTGACGTGCTCCGGGCGCTCGATAAGGTCAATCTAGTCGATCAGCGCGGCTACGGCATCTTTCTTCAGACCTTCGCGCTGAAGGTCTATGACGAGAAGCGAAACGAAAAGCACCCGCAACGCTTTCTGGATTTTTACGTTACCAGCGCCGAAGCAGGTTCCCATGCGTTGTCTGACGCACCGATCAAAGGCTTCATCAAACGAATACACGGACTTCGCGATGAAGCTGCGGGCGAATACCAGAAAATCTTCGCGACAAATCTTATCGACTGGCACGATCCGAATGATGTGCGGGCGGTAATCGCGATTGCGCAAGCATTTCAAGACTATTCGTTCGTCCTCTCTTCGAAAAGCGACCTTTACCAACTCGTCTTCTACAACTTTGCAAACTCCTTCAAGCGCGACGAAGCCGCGCAATTCCTTACCCCGCTGCCGGTCATCGATTTCATCGTGTGCCTCGTCAACCCACGAGACGGCGAAACGGTCTTCGACCCCTGTTGCGGCATCGCTGATTTCCTCTCTCTGTCCTTTGTCCATTCACTCGACAAACCCGATGGCTGGGAACTCGACGCCGCTAATGTGTATGGCGTCGATCTTGACAAGAATATGATCTCGCTTGCCACGCTCAACATGCTTTTGAACGGTGACGGCGAAGCTAAGCTATTTGCCAAGTCTGACAAAGGCTCCATTCTTGGCAAAATCTCTGATAGTTCTCCGCCTGATCTCGTAAATCTGATTCCCAGTGAACATGCCCGTGGCGAATGGGATGAGTGGCCAGACAAAACCAAGCTGAAGAAGTTTGACGTGGTCCTCACCAACCCGCCCTTCGGTGAAGACCGGGCCTATCGTGTCAAAACTGATACAGACCGCCAAATCATCGAGATGTATGAAACATGGTATATCACTCGACAAACAGCGGAGGCGGAAAATGCCTCCGCAGCCAAGCGCGAGCGCAGAGTAAAGAAGTCAGCGACGTCGAGAGGAAGCGATGCCCTAGACCTCGGCGTTGTCTTCCTCGAAAACGCCTACCGCTGTTTGAAGGAGAATGGCCGCCTCGGTATCATCCTCTCGAACTCCATCGCATCAATCAACAAATGGACCCGCGTGCGTGAATGGCTAATGGACCGGATGCGAATCGTCGCACTGTTCGACCTCCCAGCGAACGTCTTCGCTGAGACAGGCGTCAATACCAGCATTCTTGTCGCCTACAAACCCAAGCCGGATGCGCTTAAACGGCTCAATGAGATTGGCTATAGCGTTTTCGTCCGCGATATTCACGCGGTGGGCTACGAAAAGCGAACAAGCAAGCGTAACGTCTTCTTTAACCCCGTCTACCAGATCGATGAGACAACCTTTGAAATTCACGTGAACGAACAAGGTGAACCGGTTCTCGACGAGGAATTCACAAGCACCCTTGCTGAATTCCGCGAATGGTCACTTGGTCAGGAAAAGGCCCTGCAAGACCTCTTTCTCAAGGAAGGCAGATGATGGTATATCTTCGCGTACCACGCCAGATTACCCTCGCCGATTTGAGAGCCAAAGGCGCTTCCTGGTCCCCTGGGATGTATCGCACCGTCGAAATTCCAAACAACAACAAGCGATCCGTTGGCGCACTCATCGCCCGCTATGACAAGGGAACTGATCCCGGATCGATGTATTACCTAGAGAAATCCACGCACTACCTCATCCGCACCAAATCTCTTAACGCTCACAGCTATCTCATTTCTTCAAAGGGTGGAGCAATAACGCCGCTAAATCCACGCGTTTTTAAAGACATGTCACTCATTGACGGCGACATCCTGCTCTCAAAGGATTCTAATGTGGGTGAGTGTGCAATTGTCGATGGCGACGGATGGCGGAACCACATGCTAAGCGGCGGCGTCCTTCGGCTGACGCCTTCAATCAATCGCCACTACCTCTTCGCTTTTCTGAAGCATGAGCTATTCAAAACGGAATTGCTCTCAATGGTACCGCGAGGCGCGACCATAGCCCACGCAAACGACCTCTGGCTTGATTGCCTTATTCCATTCCCTGTTCAAAGCGATGCCGAGGACGTGATCTCCTATGTGGCGGCACTCACCGAGGCAGCCATCGAGACAGAGGCGGCCATTCGCACGCGTAGCACCAAAATCCATAAACAGATCGAAGATGAACTGATCGGCAACCAGACCGGCAAAGCATTCCAATATTGTTACCCAACACTTGACGAACTGCGCTCGACGCTACGTCTTGACACGGGGCTTTATTGCCACGGGTTCCGCGCGTTCCAGCATTGCGTGAACAATTACCACCATCGGGCAACGACACTCTCTGCGATGGGGCTGCGCTCGCGGCGCGGCCCCAACCTTGCCGTGACCGTTATTGGCAAGAGCCTCTACTCCGAAACTTACAAGCCCGGTTGGTATGAACTAATCCGCCCAGTGAACATCAGCGAATATGGTACGCTCAGTACACGAGAATGGCTCGGTTCACCGAAGAAATTACCTACTGTCAATCGCGGAGACTTGGTCCTAGGTTGTGAGGGTTTCGAAAAAGGCCGTTCGCTCGTGTTAGTAGATGCACCGGAACGCTGCACGACGAACTTTCACGGTACAGTTCTCTATTGGCCTGGTGCCGAAATCTGGCAAACGATCTTTGTTCGCTGCTTCCTTGCCTACCTCCGCGAACATGGAGTAATTGATTGGGTTGGCGTCGGCGGATCAGGCGGCCATATGTCACCCGAATACTTCGACTATCTTCCCTTTCCGCGATTTCCCGATGACGTTCGCCATAGTATCGCACAACTTTACCATCAGCCAGCCGCCCCACCGAGGCGCAAGCCCACGCTGGAAAACTTCGTATCGTGGCACCGAGAATGGAACCGGGGTCTGGGGATCTGGGAACTCGACCGCAAGCTCAAAACTCTCCAGAGTACCCTTTACGATGTGCAGGGAAAGATCATCGAAGGCATTACGGTAAAAATCCCCTTCTAAAACGGCGCACGAACCCTTCCCAGCTGCGGATTACTCCCGGAAAACGCCCTAGCGTTTAGGAAGCAGCCTCCACACCCCAGCAGGCACTTAACCGAAAGCACCCTCGCCGGACTCGGTGCACCGGTCCCCGTCCGGCGCAATCAAACATAACCCCACCACACAGGAGCGGCGGGAAAAGTGCGTCAATCGACGCAAAAAACAGTCCGCCTACAGGCCGACCCCTGCCCCTGATCCCTGCCCCTAACCCCTGATCTCCCAGCGCCTTCCCCAGCGCCGCAAATGCATCCAATCAACGCGCAAAACCCACTTGACGACGCCTGTTCATGCCTTCTTTTGCTCAAATAGGAAGACTTCCAGGGCGGCTTTCACGTTCTTATGACCACCTGCAACAGGACCTTCTTGCACATTTGTAGTCGATCAGGCTCTTTGCGGGCCTGCAGGTCGCCGTTTCCAAACCGCCCCGCCGGCTTGCTGACTCGCTGGCTTGCTGACTCGCTAACTTGCTGACTCGCCTGGCTCAGCCCCTCTCCCAAACCCATGGTCAAATGGGCCGCAAAATGCCCGCAAAATGCGCCTGATAACGCCTGTTTTCTCCTTGTTTTTTTGCTCAAGGTTGCCGGTCGCTGCAAGTATGGGTAGCGCCGGCCTCCTGGCCGGCTGTTGCGTGGACCTCCCGGTCCACGCCGCACTCTACACCAATAGGGAAAAATGCTCTAACAACGCCAGTTTTCTCCTCGTTGTTTTGCTCAAAATCGGTCGACTTCCAGGCCGACTCTCACGATTTTCTGACCACCTGCAAAGCGACTTTCTTGCCAATTTGCAGTGAATCAGGCTCTTTGCGCGCGTGCAGGACGACCTCCAGGTCGGCATATCCCCGGCCCAACGGCCGTATACAGGCCGCAGCGCCGGCGCCGCAAAGCGCGGACAGGCCTGCCCGTTGCAGAGAATTACCCTCGCCCGGCGCACACTATCGATAGAGAATCCACCATGACCGAAATAATCAACGCAGTGCTCAGTTTGATCGAATCCACCCCCGTCCCGGCGCTCCTCAGCGCGCCCGCCCCGAGCCTCGATCCCGCCCGCGCCAAGGCCCTCAAGCGTTGCTGCGACGCCTGGAGGCGCGCCTTCAAAGCCTCTATGGACAATAGCGATAGGGAAGACGAGGAGGGCGGCAACCGATACCTTGCGGCACAGGACGCGGGCACGGCCTACTGCATCGCCATGCCCCCTCTTTCCGGTTACGAAAACATCCGCGACTTCATCGCCTGCACGGCCCACGGCATACTCATCGGCGCCATTCCCGCCCAGAAAAGCGGCCGGCTCCTCTACGCGGCGCAGGTCGCGCTCAGCACCCTCCATTACGAGCCCAAACCGCGATAATCATTACGAGCCCAAACCGCGATAATCCGCCTCCGCATGACGTACCCCCCAACCGCTCCGCATGATGTACCCCCCCCCTCCCCCTCCGGGAGCCTCTTTTTTCAACACCATCCTTCTCTGCAAATTGCATCTATCATTATTATTTTCAATGACTTACAGGCAAAAACCCTCTCGTTTTTTGCCAATTGTCCAATAACCGCAAAAATCTGCGCATCCCCGCAATCACACTCGCCGCGCCAAATGTGTGCCTCCAGCAGCCAGTTTGGCCCAATGCGGTTCCACCACGGAATCAAGGACTTGTGTCTGCTCCCAGCGCCCGTGAGGGCCGGTTTCCCACAGCTCCCGCGCTTGCCATGCGGCCGGCGAGTTGCTATTCTCGTGAGGTTGCAGCCAGGGCGGGCACGGTTCAGCCGTGCGCCGTTCGCGGACAAAGTTTGCAATAAAGGGTGGCGTGTGCTACTCTATTGAAGTACGAGATGAGCAGTGGAGCCTCCCGGTGGCCGTGTGGCCTGCCCCGTTGAGGGAAGTGGGAAGCCAAAGTGATGGAATGGTTCGCTGGATCAGGTGAGATGCGCCGTGGCGTACCCTGAACCCCTGTAGGGAATCCCGCAGAGAACAATCCATTGCATGACCCAGGAGTTCGACTCCTGCGAGCCCTGGTGGCTCGGGCGCGTTTTGCTGGTTGCTCTTTGATATTTTGCGCTGCGCGACGCCTTTGAATGGAGCGTTTCCCTGCTTTGAATGGAACGTCTCCCTTCCCGGCCGGTCGATCTTCTTGAACTGAGGAACCTGCCCCCAACAACGTGTTGGAGCGGCCTCAGGAGGGGATCAGACTGAGCTTGACGCCAACACGGAAGTTTAGTAGTCTTGGAGGGTTCGCGCAAAAACGCCGGATGTTGTCCTGGAAGGCCACATCGGCGAGCGCAACAAGTTCGAGGACACCCCGGCTTCACGGCCTGGGCCTCGATCCAAACGGCCCCGCTCAGGCGGATAAGCCGTAAGGATCTTTGACAAAATGGTTGAACGTGCCAGTCGTGAGATACGATCAGGTTTGGCTTGATCATTCTCACAAGGTAAGGCGCCGCATATCTTCGGATGTGCCGGCGCGGTCGCACCAAGCTGACCTCCGTCAGCGAGGTGTGACATCAGGTTTCAAACGAGAGTTTGATCCTGGCTCAGAATCAACGCTGGCGGCGTGCCTAACACATGCAAGTCGAACGAGAAAGTGGTAGCAATACCATGAGTAAAGTGGCGCACGGGTGAGTAACACGTGACTAACCTACCCTGGAGTGGGGGATAACTGAGGGAAACCTTAGCTAATACCGCATAATACCCACGGGTCAAAGGAGCAATTCGCTTTGGGAGGGGGTCGCGGCCGATTAGTTAGTTGGCGGGGTAACGGCCCACCAAGACGATGATCGGTATCCGGCCTGAGAGGGCGCACGGACACACTGGAACTGAAACACGGTCCAGACTCCTACGGGAGGCAGCAGTGGGGAATTTTGCGCAATGGGG
>Ga0209039_10001784_pt1 | contig 19473 bp, 14 predicted proteins | sample BogFormECP12_OM1_FD_188238 | JGI IMG/M metagenome (GOLD analysis project Ga0209039, IMG submission 188238) | Bog forest soil microbial communities from Calvert Island, British Columbia, Canada - ECP12_OM1 (SPAdes) (version 2) | ecosystem: Environmental > Aquatic > Freshwater > Wetlands > Bog ...
TGCTGGAGGGCGGCCGCGTAGCCGTGGAGAGCACCGGCGCGCGCGCCATCGACCGCATTCTGCGCGAGGGCGTCCGCGAGGCCCCCGACATCGACGCCCTGGCCACCCGCAGCGGCCGCCGCATCGCCGTCATGGCATGGAATTATCACGACGACGACCTTCCGGCGCCGCCTTCGGACGTGCGCCTCACGGTTGCGGGACTGCCCGCCGAGGCGGGACGCGTGCTGCTGCGCCACTACCGCATCGACGACAGCCACAGCAACGCCTTCACCGTGTGGCATCGGATGGGCTCTCCGCAGCATCCCGCCCCGGACCAGTATGCGCGCCTGGAAGCCGCCGGCCAACTGGGGCTGCTGGAATCGCCGCGCTGGGTGGGTACCAGCGGCGGCGCGCTGGAGCTGGCGTTTCCGCTTCCCCGTCAGGGCGTGTCGCTGATCGAGCTAAGCTGGTAGGCCGCGCCCGCGGGCAAGCTTCTCCTCCACGCTGCGGACCTTGTCTTCCATGGTCTGGTCCTTATCGATGCGCGTCCCGAATCGCATGGAGGCCGAGATCCGCGGCACGCCCGCCGCGTGCAGCGCTTCGTGGCACCGTTTGACCGCCGCGAACACGGCGTCCCACTCGCCCTCTATGTTGGTTCCGTAAGCGTGCAGCTTGATCTTCAAGCCGGCCTCGGACAGAACCCGTTCGCACACGGCCACCTGCTTTGAAACCGAGGTGCCGGCGCCAATCGGAATGACGCACAAATCCGCGATGACTTTCATAGACAGTCCCCTTGGGTCCCAGTATCTCACTGCCGGCCGCAATCGCGTTACCAGTGCTGGGCCCAGTCCGGCGCCTCCATGCGGATGGGGCGCTCCTCGTTCATAGCGGCCATTGCGATCCCGCGTGAGCTTTCCGGCGAGCACGCGGCCCCCGACGGTTGCGACCAGGCGCCCCTGCCGATCCCAGTCGGCCCAATGCGCTTCAAAGGTGTCGAGGGGTTCACCGTCGGACCGATGCAGGGTGTAGAGGGAGCGGCGTCTCGAAGGCCGTGGAAGGTACTGCTCGTAGATCGGTGTGCCGCAAGCCGACCCGCGCTTCGCCTCGCGCTCCAGAGTGAGACCGCCGCACGTCTTCTTCCACGCGGCGAATTGCGGCCAATTCCGGTTGGGCTGAGTAGGGGCCAACGTCCCCTGCCAGTCGCTCCGCCAGCCGGGTACCGTGTCGCGCCGCAGATCGCCCTCCTTCAGGGAACAGTACTCCAGCACGTGCAGCGGGCCCGGCGGGTGATCGGGATGGTGCCGGGATGCTGTGACCAGCGCAGTGTGGTTGTCAACGAAGACTCCATGCCCGCCCCAGGTGTCGCCGATGGGCCACAGCGCCAGCGCTGTCAGGTAGGGGGGGGCGGCTAACAGCGGTCCAGGTCCGGCCATATCCCCTCACAACTTCGCGCTCGCGGAACTTTCCCGCGAAATAGACGAACAGCTTACCATCGGGCGACACGTCGCACTTCTCCGGGTAAATCCGCCCGCGAAACCACTGCCCGCCTTCGAACCGGTCCCGCTTCGTGTCCCACAGCGTGACGCGCCACCACTCCGTTGGACCGCGCCGCAGGATCACCCCTACGTGAGCGTACTTGGCCAGCAGTACGAACATCCAGCAGCCATCGGCGTAGAACGGCGTCAGATCGTGGATGTACGGGCTCATCTCACGCCATTGTTGCTTGAAGCGCTTCGTTGCAGCAAGTCTCGGCGGCAGCATCCGCCGCCCGGCTTCGGGCAGTATCCTACTTACATGGCCGACGTCTCTCAAGCAAGTGCGTTGTTCACCAGTCTGCGTGCGATCGCTTATCGCGTTCCCGATCTCGATCGCGCCCGGCAGTGGTACCAGCGGGTTGTCGGGAAGCCGCCGGTTCACGACTCCCCGATTGCCGTCATTTTTAGCGTCGGCGATGTCATGCTGAACCTGACACCGGCCGACGGAAACGCGCCAACCAGCGGCCCTCAAGCCGTCGCTTATTGGGACGTCGCGGACATCCAGGATGCCCACCGCAAGCTGATCGAGGCCGGCGCCGCCGCGCGCGGCGAGATCATCACCACGGTCGTCGGGAGCCGGGCCGCAACGCTGGTGGACCCGTTTGGCAACACGTTCGGCATCGTCGGCAAGCCGGCGGCCAAGCAGTCGCTCGATGACCAGCCATCCCAGTCGGCCCTGGGAGTCACGCTGTTCCGCGCCTTCGCGGCCAGGGACGCAAGGCCGGAGATTCGTGGGGCCGATTACCTGGCCGAGACGTTCCTGGCGGAAGAGTTCCGTAAGATGGTGGACAACCCGGCCCTCCGCGCGTGGATGATCGCCAGGGCGCCTGGCAGTTATGAGTTCTTCATCGCCCGCACGGCCTTCTTCGATGCCGCGGTGCGGCGGGCGCTCGACGAAAACGTTCCGCAGATCGCGATTCTCGGCGCCGGCTACGACAGCCGGGCGTACCGTTTCGCGGACCGCATTCGCGACACCCGCATTTTCGAGCTCGACGTTCCGCCCACCCAACAGCGTAAGAAGACCATGCTCGCACAGGCCGGCATGGCCGTTCCCGAAGCGGTCGCGTTCGTGCCCGTCAACTTCACGCGGGACAGCCTCGACGCCGTCCTGGCCGCGGCGGGCTGGGATAAGGACAAGCGGACGCTATACGTGTGGGAAGGCGTCACCTACTATCTGACGGCCGCGGCGGTGGACCGGACGCTGGAGGGCATCCGGCGGAGTTCGCCCCCGGGCAGCGAACTTTGCCTCGACTACATGATCGATGCGCCGGACATGGCCAGCCGGTACGGCGTGGCGCAATCGCAGGCGCTGATGCGCGAAACGTACGGAGTCGAGCCGGTGCAGTTCCGGATTCCCGAAGGGACCCTCGAAGAGTTTCTCTCGGAACGCGGCTTTGCGACCCACCAACACCTGGTTGCCGCCGATCAGGAGAAGGCCTATCTCACGCTCGCAACGGGCGAACTCGCCGGACACGTGCTGGCCTGTTTCGGGCTGGTGCGCGCGGCACTCGAACGGTGACCGCGCGCGGGCCTGGAACCGGTCAGGCGCGGGGCCCCGCTCCGCGTCCTAAACTTTTAGTTGACACGGCGCCGGGACCGGGCTTACACTCCTAAGTGATTAGGAGGTTGCGCGTGAAACCAACCGCCGCGATTCCGCTCTCCCTCGCCCTGGCTGCCGCCGCGCTCCAGGCCCAGACCGCCGCCCCCCCTGGCCTTCGAAGTGGCTTCCATCAAACCCTCGACTTGCGGCGTGCGGCCGCGGATGGACCTCCGCGAAGGGCGCGTGGATTTCCTGAACGTCAGCCTGAAAGGCATCGTCATGCCGGCATACAAGCTGGAGTATTACCAGGTGACCGCGCCGGCCTGGATGGACGGCGTGTGCTTCGACATTGCCGCCAGGATACCCAAGGGTGTGCCGAAGGAACAGAGCCCGGCCATGCTGCAGACCCTTCTCAAGGACCGGTTCCATCTGAGGGCGCACCTCGAGACGAAAGAGGAGGCGACCTACGCGCTGGTGCTGGGGAAGGGCGAACCCAAACTGAAGAAAACGGCGGACACGGACGCGTCCCGGCCTGAGCCGCTTCCCGGCGGCGCCGTTCCGCCAGCCGGGCCGGTGTTTATCATGATGATGGAAGGCCCGGACACGGTCGTGTTACGGATGCGCGGTGTCACCATGGCCGCCGTGTCCAAGTACGTTTCGAGGACCCTGACCCGCCCCGTTGTGGACGAAACCGGCATCGCCGGCAAGTACGACATCGATCTGCCGGTTTCGGTGGGAATGCCGGATGGCTGGCTGAATCCGCAGGGTGGCGCAGGCGCGGGAACTGCGCCGCCCCCTCCCCCAACGCTTTCGCCCGCGGCCATCGGCAAAGCGGTGGAGCAGCTTGGTCTCAAACTGGAGACGCGCCGCGGACCGGTCGACCGCCTGGTGGTGGAATCGGCCGACCGGGTCCCTACCGGAGATTAGGAGCAACCGTGCCCAGACAGAAACTCACCAGTGCGTCGCTGACGCCGCTCGAACTCGAAATCATGAACGTTCTGTGGGATACCGGTCCCGCCAACGTGCAGACCGTGCAGGCGCGCCTCCGGGGCCGCGACCTCGCCTACACCACCGTGCAGACCATGCTCAACGTCCTCCATCGCAAGGGACGCGTGAAGCGCCGGCTCAAGGAGCGGGCGTTCCTGTACTCGCCGCTTCTCAGCCGGCAGAAGGCCGTCACCCAGGCCGTCGGCGATATGATCGAACGCTTCTTCGGCGGCTCGGCCGACAGCCTGGTCGTGAACCTGGTCGAAACCCGCAAGCTGACTCCGGAGAGGCTGGCGAAACTTCAGAAACTGGTGGAACAACCCAAGGAGGCGACCCATGGAAACGGTTAATCTGCCGACCTTCCTGGTGAATTCGTTGTGGCAGGCGCCGCTGGTGACGGCGGTGGCGGCGCTGGCCGCCTGGCTCATGCGCCACGGTCCCGCGCGTTACCGCAACGCCGTGTGGATGGCGGCCCTGGTGGCCGCGGTCCTGGCGCCGCTCGCCAGCCTGCGCACCGTTGCCCCGAAGCCCACCCCGGTTCATCCGCGGGCGGCCGTTGCTGTTCAGCCGCCCATGGCCCCGGCTCCGGCGCCCGCCGCTTCCCCGGTCTCCGGCCGCAAGGCCTTGGCGGCGGAGCCCATCATGGTTCCCTTCGCCGCGCGCACGGCGCAATTGCTGATCGCGGCTTATTGCCTCTTCCTGCCGATGCGCCTGGCGCGGCTCTCGCTCGCCTGGTGGCGGACGGTGCGCATACGCCACGCGGCCCGGCAGTGCGGCGTTCCGCAGCCCGTGGAGTGCGCCTGGGCGCGATGCCGGCGCACCCTCGGCGTGGAGCGCGTGGAATTGCTGGCTTCGCCCACCGTGCCCGGCCCGCTGATGGCGGGCGCGTGGCGGCGCACCGTCATCGTTCCCGATTCGCTGCTGGCGGAGACCTCCGAGGACATCCTGATCACCGCCCTGGGGCACGAGATGGCGCACGCCAAACGCCACGATTTCTTCTTCAACGTGCTGTGCGAGCTGCTCTACATTCCCATCTCCTTCAACCCGGTAGCGTGGATCGTGCGCCGCGGCATCGAGCGCACCCGCGAAATGGCTTGCGACGAATTGGTGACCGCGCGCCTGCTGGACCGCCGCGCCTACGCCAGATCCATCGTCAGCCTGGCCGCTGGAATGGCCAGCCCCAGGCACCCGGGTTACACGCTGGGCGTTTTCGACGGCGACATCCTGGAGGAGCGTATCCGCCGGCTGGTGGAAGGGCGCGTGGCCAACCTAAGGCAGGCGCGCCTGCTGCTCGTCGCCGGACTCTCCGCGCTGGCGGTGTGCGCCGTGGTGGCCTCCGGGCTCGCCCTGTCGGCGCGTGCGCAGGGCGGCGTCCGGCCGGAGCTGACTGCCGGCGTGGAGGCCATCAACCGTGGAGACGTCGACGCCGCCATCCGGCACTTCACCGCGGCAGTGCAGCTTGAGCCGGCCAATCTGCTGGCCAAACTGCACCTGGCCAACGCCGATATCGCCGCCTACGGCCAATCCCACGATAGCGGCCTCCTTCAGCGCGCCCGGCGGCAATATGAAGACGCGATCTCGCTCGATCCGGCCAACCGCTCCGCCATTCTGGGCCTGGTTTCGCTCTCCGGACCGGACCAGTCGGCGCGCTCGCGCGAGTTGCTCCAGCGGCTGCTCGACACCGATCGCGGCAACGCGATGGTCTACTTCTACAAGGCCATGCAGGACTGGGAATATGCCTACCCGCGCATCCAACAAGCCCTCAGGGCCGCCGGAATTCCGCCCACCCAGGCCGTTCCGTTCCTGCCCGATGCGGCGGCGCGCAAGGCCTTGCGGGAAGAGGTGAAGCCGCAGCTCGAAGAGGGATTGCGGATGGCGCAAACGGCCATGGAACTCGACCCCGGCTTGACGGACCCCATGGCTTACCTCAACCTGCTCTACCGCTCCATGGCCACGATCGCCGACGATCCGGAGCAGGCACGCGTCCTCATCGCCAGAGCCGACGGCGTCATCGCGCAGGCCATCGCCGCCCAGCGGCTGGCGGCGGCGGCCGCCCCGGCGCAGACCATCGACGCGGATTCGCCCCCGCCCCTGGCGCATTCGATAGTGCTGGCGCCGCCTCCTCCTCCGCCGCCTCCTCCTGCCGCCGGCTATCTGGAGGTTGCGACGCGGGATCCGAACGCCCCACTCGCCAGCGCGCGATTCGTGATTGACCGGCTCAACAGCCTGGGGTTCCGCGTGGGCGAAATGCGCCGCGGCGACGACAAGCTGTACCACATCTATGTCGGCCCGTACCAGGACGACGCGCAGCTCCGCGAGGCCAAAGCCAAACTGGAGTCGCTGGGGTTCCAGCCCAAGCCGCGATAGGGACTGCGCCAGCCTCGACTTCTTTCGCTACCATAGGAGGGATCACCATGGCCTCCAAAACACTCGCAGTCCCGATCGTGATGCTCTCGATCTTCTGGCCGGCGGCCAGCTTCGCCACGGCCACCCCTACGCCCCCCTATCCGGGCGCATCGCCGAGCTTGGCCTACAAGGTAACCGTGGACGGCCAGCCCGTGTTCGCATACCGCTATCCCACGTTCAACCAGTTCAACTGGATGGACTACGCCAGTTTCAGCATGACCGGCAAGGTGCATGTTACGATTACCTCGCTCATCAGCGACCGCGATGTGCGCACCTGCTTCATCCGGCCGCTGGCTTATAACATCCAGCCGCAGATCAAGGGCAACACGGTCAGCTTCGATCTCGACCGGCCGCGCTATCTGGTGGTCTTCATCAACGAAGAGCCGCTCTTCTCCAGCACCGGATTGCTGCTTTTCGCCGACGCGCCCGAGGCCAACGCCCCTAAACTCGGCGACCCGAACGTGGTCAACATCATGGACTACCAGGTCGACAACACCGGTAAGACCGTCGAGACCGCCAAGATCAACCAGGCCATTAGCGACGTGTCCGCCAAGCCCGGCGGCGGCGTGCTCTTTTTCCCGAAGGGTGGCGTCTACCTGACCGGCCTGGTGGCCATGAAGAGCAACGTCAAGTTTTACGTCGAGGCCGGAGCCGCGATTAAAGGGTCCACCAGGAATGCGGACTACGTCCTGCCGCCCGGGATGACAGGAAGCGGCGGGGGAAGGGTGCAGCGGGCGCTGTTCGTCTTCAACAACGTCGAGAATGCCAGCCTGATGGGCCGCGGCGCCGTCGACGCGCAGGGCTATCCGTGGTTGTGGCACGACATGCAACCCGACGCCGGAGACGGCCGCGCCAGAACCCCCGAGGGGTTGGTGAACGATCCTCATGGCGCCGGCGTCAAGGGCTATGTAGTTACTAACTGTAAGAACGTCACCTTCCAGGATCTATTCCTTCTCCGCTCCGCTTATTGGACCGTGACCGTCAGCAACACCGACGGTTTCACCAGCCGCAACATCAAGCTCATCAGCCGCAAGCAGCAGTACCACGACGATGCCTACGACCTCACCGGGGGCAGCAAGCATATCCTCATCGAGAACGGATTCGCCATGACCATGGACGATACCTTTGCCCTCTATGGGGGCGCCGGCGCCGGCCTCGAGGACGTCGTGGTGAAGGGATTCGTGAATTACGGCTACACTTCGGCCCTGGTTCTCGGGTATGGCTCTATCCCCGCGGCCCGGCACGTGCGCTTCGAGGATGTCAACTTCATCTCGACCCAGAATAAGTTCGCCATTTGGATTCAATTTACTCCCGCCTACTTCGCGGGGCGCGGCTATCCCACCAGAGCCAGCAGCAAACAGGCGTTGGACGATTTCCACTTTATCAACTGCACGTGGGAGCATGACGGCGGGCAAATCTACATCGACGGCGGGGATTCGCCGCTCACCAACTTCGTTTTCGAGAATTGCACGTTCTACACGCCCAGCCGGCCCGCCAAGATTTACGGGACGAGCGTGGGTCCGATTCTGTTCAAGAACGTCAAGCTGAACGGAACCTATGTGAGGAGCGTCGACCAGTTAACGAAGGCCGGTTGGGACATATCCGTCCCCATGAAGTTCGAAGTAACCAGCCAGCCGGCCACGGGCGGGCGCGCGCAGCAAGCGGCAAAGCAGTAACTCCGGATAGCGGTCTCGACTTACCAAACGCCTACTGTCTGCAACGCCCGGGCGAGTTCCTGCGAATTGCGGGAACTCGTGTCGACGAAGGCGATCTTTCCCCGGCCATCGATCAGGACCGTTCCCGTGTAGGAGATCCCCAGCGCCTTCGCCGCGCTCCCATCGGAATCGATGGCCACCGGGACGGTGAACGCGTCCGTGGCCCCGCGTGGCAGGTTCGGCGGCAGCACGTAGAGTGCCGTCAGGCCCTTGCCCTTGATCGAACGGTAAGTCATCTCCAGGAGGAACAGCGAATCGTCGTCCGCCCGCCGGCTGAACTGGAGCAGCGCCACGTGCCCCCGCAAACTCTCGCTGGAGATCGGCTTACCGTCCGCGCCCTGTAAGTCGAAATCCGGGCTGTCCTGGCCCACCAGTAGGGACTTCGGCCCGAAGATCAAGCGCGCCACCTGCACGGCCCCGGCGGGCGGCGTGAACCGCAATAACGACTCATCCACGGCTTCGCCAACCGAGACTTTGGGAAACCAGACGGTGACGGCAGACTCCGAGGGGTTCGGCTTCCCGGCGGTGCTGACCTTGACCGTATACTGCAATTTCAACACCAGGTTCCGGCTCGCATCGATCCAGTACGTCATGGGCGAGTACTCGACTCCGTTGCCGGCGGGCAACTGCTCGACCTCCATCACGTGGCACATCACCAGACCCGAAGCCAGTTCCAGGCTCTCCTGGCGGAGGCTCCGCGCGGTTTTCAGCCGGGAGGCCGCACTCTGGAACATGACGAGACCGGGCGCGCGGCTGGCGGCGGCCTCGGCAGGCGTCTTCGTGTATTCGTTGCGCTCGGGGTTGTACGACCACCGGTACTGCCCGTCGAAGAGGTACAAGACTCCGTTCGGGATCGTTTCCTGGCGGTACTTGCCCCCGCTGCCCACAATCCGCTGCCGCTGTTCCGTCCGGTTCCGCATGGAGCCCGAGTATTCCCTCGCCTCCACCTGCTCGAAGCTGTAGCTCGTCTTGGGCAGCGCGGCATAGGTGGCCGCGACCTTCTTCAGTAACTGAAGCGCATCGTCCTGGGCTGCACCGATTGGCGCAAAAAAAAGAGCACCGGAAGAGCGAGAGCAGGTGTTCGCATGAAACTCTCCTGTTCTCCGATTCTACAACCGGAGGCACGCCGCAGGCACGATTAGCAAGCCTTGCCAATTCTGGCATTTCTGGTTTCAGGATCACCATGCCCACTCGCAATGTGAACCTTACTGGCGAGTTTGACAGCCTCGTGCTGGCAAACGTCGCCAGCGGCCGTTACGAAAATGCCAGTGAGGTTGTCCGCGCCACGCTTCAATCCGGGCCGGTGTCCTGGTTTGTAGAAGGCCAAGCCGTTACGCCGCGTGCCCGTTGCATTGGTCACAGCCTTGGTCCCGGATTGCCCTGCGCCCCACGCCGGTTTTGAAAAGGGCTGATTGACGAAGCTCCGCTAATCTTTTGTATGCCCTTTCATGGACAACGGTTTGTATTCGTGTTAAATTGCTACGCGTGGTTGAGGAGACGCAGAGGAACCTGATTTAACTGGAGTTTCTTCTGCCGGAGGACCTGATGGTAAACGCAGCCTGTCTGTGCAAGCACGGATCCTCGACCTCGTTGCGCACCGAGTACGTCGCCGCCGGATGGCTGGAGCAACCCACACGCGAAGTCCGCCCGCGTCCGAAAGGCAACCATTTCAACCAACTTCACGATAGGCTTTCAGGCGGTTTGGTTGATTCAATCCGGCCCTCGATCTTTTGAGGTCCAGCCACGAGGACTTTTATGTATTACAAAGTATTCGCTCTGCTCGTTCTTGCCGTATTTTCCTTAGGCCAGCCAGTAATGGCTGCCACCTACTGGTCAACGTTTAACGGCGCCTCCATCGGCACCATCGACACCAGCTCAGGCGTCGCCACCATAGTCGGCCCTTCCGGCCAAGCTGGCACCTATGGTGTGGCCGAAGACCCGACCACCAACATTCTCTACGCCAGCTTCGGCAGTTCAATTGGCACAGTCAACAAGACAACTGGCGCGGTAACCGTCATCGGGAATACCACACATGCCATCTACGGCATTACCTTCGACTCCTCGGGGCAGATGTGGGCTGTGGCCGTCAGCGGGGGCGCCCTCTACATGGTCAACAAGGCGACTGCCGTTGCCACGCTGGTCGGCACTGCGGGGGTGCCTGGGATCGCCTGGATGGATATCGGCTTCAACGGCGCCACGCTCTACGGGGTGGCTGGCGACCCTCTCGTTACTCTGTATACCATCAACACCACCACCGGGGCGGCGACCGCTGTGGCCACCGTTACGGGAGCCTGTACCGATGTGATGGGGATCGGCTTCGGCTCGGATGGAACTCTCTATGCGTCAGACTACACCTCAGCCAAATTCTGTACGATGAATCCAGCGACCGCTGTGACCACACTGATTGGCGCCATTGGAGCAGCCTTCCCTCATGGCGGCGACATCGGCACCCCTGCGGCGCCGGCTCCTCCACCGCCTGTTCCCACTCTGTCGGGATGGGCCGAACTTGTGCTGGCCGGTTTGCTCCTAATCGGCGGTTGCGCCAGTCTGTATCGCCACAAAACCCGCAAAGCCGCGTAGAGGATTTTGGGGCTAAGCCACCGTGTCTGGCTTTTCGTCCACAATGCGACGGGCAAGTTCAGCCGGCGATGGAAGCGCCTGACCTGCATTTTGCTACAGCCTCCAAGTGTTTCAGGCCTATCGGCAGGTGCGGCTTCATCTCCGGGACAACCTGCCAGCGCCAGCGTGAAGGCCGGCCGCCCCTCCGGCTGGCAGCGTGCGCCTCGACCGCGCGGCCGCGGGCGGCGGCTTGGAGTGCGAGGGCCGCCTCAACCTCCCGGTCAAGCACATGGTGCCCCCCACACCTCTGCGCCAAATTCCGCACCCCTACCCCAATCACCCCGCTCCACGCTTCCCCAGGCGTCTTGATTCTCAACGGTCTTCCCGCCCTGGCCCGCCGATTGCTACCATATCTGCATTCGATCCACGCGAAAGGACTGCCCCGTGACCCAAGCTGCGACTGAGACCAAAACCGAATCCTTGCGGGCCCTCCCCGGCGACGATGTCCGCCAGATTCTATGGCGCTTCGAGGACCGGTTCGATCTCCAGATGCTGGTGCAATCCGTGCGCGCCGTGGCGCGTGGCCCCGTCGCCCGCCTGGTGGCGCAGGGCGCCCGCAATACCCACGAGTGGACCCCCGAGAAGCAGGCGCTGCTCCAGGCGTTCGACGAATCCGGCATCACCGGCGTCTTCATGGACCCGTCCGAAGGCGGTTTCATCGAAGGCCCCAAGAACCTGGCGCTGGCGCTGGTGGCCTTCGAGCTGGCCTGGGTGGATGCCGGCGCGGCCACCGGCAGCCTGGCCGGGTGCCTGGCGCTTTCGCCCATCCACGAGCGCGGCACCCCCGAGCAGCGCGAACACTACATGCGCCTGTGCGCTCCGCCGCAGCCGGGCGAGGACCGCAAACCCTGGCGCGGCGCATTTTGCCTCACCGAGCCCCTGCCCTACGTGGGCGTCGAAACCGGCATGTTGGCCGGCAAGGTCCGCGTGGCCGAATGGAAGGAAGACGAAGAGCCCATCCTGCAAGTGGAGAAGCGCGGCCGGTTTATCACCAACATGGGGTTCGCCAACTTCGTGACGGCGTCGGTGGAATCCGACGACCCGCGCATCAAGGGAACTTGCAAGATCATCCTGGAGGAGACCGACCCCGGCGTTTTCGACCGCGGCGTCCCCACGCGCAAGCTGGTCCACCAGCTCTCCTCCACCCGCGATCCCATCTTCAACCTGAAGGTCCCGGCCTCGCGGATCGTCGGCGGCTACACCGTGAAGGACGGCGTCATCGTTCCGCGCTACAACCACGGCGAGGTCATCGAGGCGGTCTTCCGCCGCACGCGTGTCACCGTGGCCATCATGACCTCGGCCAAACTGCTCAGCGCCATTGAGCCGGTGATCCGCTACGGGCGCACGCGCTTCCGCGGTGGTTCCATCGCCATGCCCGGTTCGCCGCGTTACGAACTGGGCCTGCAACTCAAGCAGGACGTGGTGCACCGCCTGGTGGACGTGTGGGCCACCGGCGAAGCCAGCGCCTCGCTGGGTTTCCAGGCGGCGCGGGTGTGCGACCAGGTCGACCCGCTCGAGAAGCAGATGCTCGATATCATGGCCGCGCGCGGCGTCGCCAGTGGTTCGGCGGCCATGAAGGCCATGCGCAAGGTGCAGAAGGACGCCATCGAGTTCGTGCACGGCAACCGCCCCGAACTGGCCGAAGATACGCTGGTGCAGTACGCCCTGCTGGATTCGGTGGTCAACGTCCTGTGCCCGGGCTGCAAGCTGTGGAACACCGGCCACGGCGCGCGTATGATGCGCGAAGCCGTCAGCCTGATGGGCGGATACGGCATCACCGAGGATTGCCCCGGCTTCCTCGGGCATAAGTGGATGGACGCGCAGTTAGAGGCCACTTACGAAGGTCCCGAAGCCGTGCAGCGGCGCCAGCTCAGCATCACCATGGCCGACGACCTTTTCCTGGCGCAGTTCCGCCAGTGGGTTCGCGAGATGCGCGGCATCGCCAACGATCGGCCGGGCACCGGCGCCTGCGCCCTGGCCACCGCCATGCAGCTCTGGCTGTGGACCCTGGAGCGGCTGCAAAAAGTCACCGACGCCGATGGCGGCAAGCTGTACCAAAGCTCCCGCCAGGGAGTCACTTTCCCGCTGGCCGATGCCTTGTGTTTCCTGCTCGCCTCGCGCGCGCAGATCCTCGACGTCATCGAGCTCGAGAAGAAAGGCCCCGCCAATCCCACCGTGGCCGAAGGCTTGCCCGGCCTGCTCCAGTTCCTCACCGACCTGTGCCACGTGCAGGCCGCCCGCGCGGCCGGCGAAGTGGGCCGCATCTGCGCCGAGCTGGTCCACGGATACAACCGCCATCCCGCCTGGGACACCGAGGGCTGCGCCTCCTGCTACCAGGCCGACGACCTGGACGCCATGGAGAACCTGATCCCCGGAATTGCCGCCGCCGCCCGCGGGTATGCCGACGTCATCGAAAGCGATGGCACGCACCCGCTCAAGGCCGGCCCCTGCGTTCGCTTCGAGGGCCTGGACCAGTTCGGCCGCTTGCGCATGCGGCTGGACGGCTGCCTCACCGGTTCGCAACTGGCCAAGGACCGCGCCGCCGAGGCGCTCACCAAGGTCATGATTCCCGAAGCCGCGAGCTACCCCGTATGAGCGAAGAGAAAACGGATCGCCCGGCGGTGGAACGTCCGTCGATGAACCTGGACATCGCCTGCGTGGGCTTCGGGCCCGCCATGGCCGGCTTTTTGACCGTGCTGTCGCGTCTCCTGCTGAATCCCGACGGCACCCCCGCCATCGAAAGCCAGGCCATGCCGGGGATGCCGCTGCAGGTGGCCTGCTACGAGCGCGCCGACGATCTCGGCTTCGGTGTCTCCGGCGTGGTCACGCGCGCCCGCGGCATCCGCGCCACGCTTCCCGATCTGGATTTCAGCCGCATCCCCATGGCGGCGCCGGTGGTCGAGGAGAAAGTCGTCTACCTGCTCGACCCCGTGGGCGCCAGCCAGCGCTCCTTCACCCTGCGCATGGCCGATGGCGCGGTCCGCGCGCTTCACCTCCACCGGCACCATGGCTTCGAGCTTCCCTGGGTCCCGCCGTTCCTCCACAAGCGCGGCGGCATGGTCATGTCGATGGGGCAGTTCATGCAGTTTATGGGCGGCGAAATCTCCTCCAGCGGCGCGGTGCAGATCTGGCCCGGCATGCCGGTGGCGGAAGCGCTGATCGCCGGTGCGGCGCCGCGCGTCGAGGGCATCCGGCTGGCCGACCAGGGAGTGGAGCGCGACGGCACGCCGCAGGACAACTACATGCCCGGGATGGATATTCACGCCGCCCTGACGGTGGTCGGCGACGGTCCCGTGGGCGCGGTGGGCCGCCAGTTGGACGAGAAGTTCGGCTTGCCCCAGGGCCATCACCAGCGCGAGTGGGCCGTGGGAATGAAGATGGTGGTGGACCTGCCCGAGGGGACCACGCTGAAGACCGGCACGGTCTTCCACACGTTCGGTTATCCCGAGCCGGAGATTTTCGGCTTCCTTTACGTGCACCCGGGCAACGTGGCCACGGTGGGGATTTTCGTCCCCTCCTGGTTCCGCAGTCCCATGCGCACCTGCTACCGCTACTTGCAGCACTTCGTCATGCACCCGTACATATGGCGGCATCTGGCGGGCGGCAAACTGCGCAGTTGGGGCGCCAAGTCGTTGCAGGAGTCCGGCCGCCGCGGCGAGCCGTTCCTGGCGGGCGACGGGTTCGCGCGCATCGGCGAAGGCTCGGGCAGCACCAACGTGCTCACCGGTTCGGGAGTCGACGAGGCGTGGACCACGGGCGCATGCCTGGGCCAGGCGGTTCTGGAACTGGCGCGGGAATCGCAGCCGTTCACCAGGGAGAACCTGGAGCGCACGTACCTCTCGCGCCGCCGGTCGAGCTGGCTGGAAGAGGAACTGCGCGTGGCGGAAAAGGCCCGCGACGGTTTCCATCGCGGCGTGGTCACCGGCCTGGTTGGCATGGCGCTCTCCGGGCTGACCGGCGGCCGGCGGAACATCGGCGGCGAGCCCCAGCTCATGCCCGAGCCCGAGCAGTTCTACGCCGCCAAAATCCCGCCCGCGGATTTCCACCGCATCGTCGAAGACTGCCGCGCCAAGGGAGTCCCGGCGCACGACGCGTTGATGGACGCGTGCGGCTGGCCGCCGATTCCCTATGACGGACAATTGCTGGTGACGCACCAGGATGCCCTGCTGCTCGGCGGCAAGGTGCAGGCGCCGCCCGGATACGCCGACCACGTGCGGTTCCTGCTTCCCGATTTCTGCCAGGCGTGCAACGCCAAGCTGTGCATCGAGATGTGCTCCGGCCAGGCCATCACACCCGGTCCCCAGGGCGTCCCCATGTTCGACCGCGAGAAGTGCGTGTACTGCGGAGCCTGCGTGTGGAACTGCCGCGTGCCGCTCGACGACGACCCGCCGCGGAGCAACATCTCTTTCACGGCCGGCGCCGGGGGTCTGCATTCGACGGAGAATTAGGAGTTGGTTTTATGTGGGGCAGGTTGTCAACCTGCGGCCGATTGTCAATCGGCCCGGCGAGCGAAGCTCGCCCGCGCGGCCAGGCGGGTTGACGGGGTACCCCCTTGGGGTCCGCCGCAGGCTGCGAGCCTGCCCCACAAAGGCATCGGTAACTAGACGAGACCTATGACACCCTTTCAAATCGTAGTTTGCGGAAGCATCGTACCAGACCCGCTACAGACGCTGGAGCCGGTGACCACCGCTTCCGCTCCGGCGCTCAAGAATGAGATGATGTTGCCCGCCGTGCTGGATCCGTGGGCCGGTCACGCGCTGTTTGAAGCCGCCCACCTGGCCCGGGAAGTCCCCGGCAGCAAGGTCTGGCTGGTCAGCCTGGCTCCCAAAGCCAAGCTGCAGCAGGTCATGATGACGGTGGCGCAGAAAGTGCCCTTCGAGCTGGTGGCGCTGGACGGGCCGGCCTCCGGCTTCACCGATTCCTTCGAAACGGCCGCGGCTCTGGCGGGCGCGGTGGAAGCCATCGCCGGCCTCGATCGCGAGCGCCTGTTGCTCTTCGGCGGATGGGAATCGGCGTCCCGCGGCGCGGGATCGACCCTGCAAATGGTGGGCGAGCGCTTGGGCATCATGGAGCAGTTTCAGGGCGTGGACCAGATCACGGTGCGCGACGACGGCGGCATGGAGATCCTCGAGCGCATCGAGGGCGGCAAGCACCAGGTCTCGGTCTGCGCCGCGCCGCCGGCGGTGCTGGGATGGGCCACCGGCAACCTGCCGGAGCCGCGCAACAATCCGCAGGTCGGCATGGTCAACATGCGGGCCGTTATGCCCGCCTTGCAACGCGCGAAGCCGGCGCCCATCGCCAATGCCGGCCTCGCCTTCGTCTCCGTCAGCCTGCCCAAACAGCAGCGCGAAACGCGTGTGGTGAAGGACATGCCCGCCGCAGAGATCGCCCGCGAAATCGTCGCCTGGATCGGGGAGGAATAACGTGGAATCCATACTGCTTCTCGCTCATACCGAACCCGGCGGCTTGCTGGCCAGGCCCGCGCTGGAGGCTCTGACCGCGGCGCTCGCCCTGGGCGGCGAGCTGACCATCGGCCTGGCCGGCGCCTCCGTGCAGCCGGCCGCCAACCAGGTGGCCGGCGCGGGCGCCAAACGCATCCTGGCGGTGGCCGGCGAAGCCTTCGGCGAATCCCGCTACTCCACCGACGCGGCCGCCGCCGAAGCGCTCGCGCGCGCTTCCGGCGCGTCAATCGTGCTGGCTCCGGCAACTCCGCGCTGGTCGCGCGCGCTCCCCGGCGTGGCGTACCGCCTGGGCGGCCGGGTGGACACGCACGCGACCGCCCTGGCCTCGCACAACGGCGTCCCGGCCGTCACCCGCTGGTTCTATCGCCAGCGCATGGAAGCCGTGCTGACGCGCACGCTGCGGCCCTGGGTGGTGCTGCTCGACACAGGCTGCGTCCCCGCCTGGGACGGCGCGCCTTCGCCCGCGGTGGTGGAACCCGTCGCCGTCGAAGCGCCCCTTACGCGCACTACGGTCCATGGCACGCGATCTCCGCAAGCCGGCGAGCAGACCATCCGGCCGGATGCGAAACTGCTTTTCGTCGCCGGCGCGGGCTGGACCAAGAAGCAAGCCGACGGCGCGGTCCACTCCGCCGACGCCGAGAAGCTGATTCTCGGCTTCCTGCGCGCCGCCCAGGCGTCGCTGGGCGGCAGCAAGTCGCTGGTGGATCTCAGCGGCGAAGGCGAAGCCGTGTTGCGCTTCATGACCCACATGAACCAGATCGGCCAGACCGGCGCCACGCCGCGCCACCCCAAGGGTCTTTCCACCTGCTGCCACGGCGAGGAGCCGCACGCCGTGGGATGGCGGTTCATTGGGGAGCGCCGCGCCGTCAACCTCGACGCCAACTGCGGTTGGGCGCGCGGCAAGGCCGACGTGCTCTATGTCGCGGACGCTTTCGAGGTGATGGCTCATCTCAACCGGATGCTCCAACCGTGACCCGCCCGGGCCCCGGCCATGTGCCGTAAAGGCAACAGCGTGAAGCACTTTCACCATAATTGGCGGGAACCGGCAAGACCTCGGTTCCCTCCAATTTGTTATCGTAAAGAGTTACCAATTTTGGAGGTCAGGAAATTGAGGAGTGCTCTGTTCGTGTGTCTGTTGGCATCGGTCTTTTCGGCCGGCGCCTGGGCGCAGCCGTCCGCTGGATTCGGAGCTGTCGCTGGAACCGTGATCCAGGCCGGAAGCGAGGGAATGCCGGACGCGGAAATCGTGCTGTCCAATCCGCTGTTGGGCCTCGAGCTCAAGATGATGACGACCGATGACGGCATGTTCAGTTCGTCCACCATCATTCCTTCCGCGCAGTACTCCCTGAAAGTCAGTCACAAGGGATACTCGGCATGGCAATCCGGCGTCTTCGCCGTCTCCACCGCGCAAACCGTGCGCCTGCAGATTACGCTTCAGCCGGACAACGTCGATAAGCCTCTCCCGTCCACCGGCGAATTCGTTTTCCCGCACGACGGCTCGGCCGGCGCCACCGACAGCCTCAGCGGGACCGAAGTCCGCGGTCTTCCGGGCGGCGGGCGGCCGGCTGAGCTGGTCTCTCTGGCGCCGGCCGCGACGCTTGCCGGGGCGGCGCCGGGGATGCTGGTTGTGCGCAGCCAGCCCTTCGCCAATGCCGTGCTGGTGGACGGCATCGACACCACCATGTTCTATTCGCAGGAAAGCACCAGCATCCCTCGCCAGCTTCCGCGCGACAGCATCGAGAGCGTCGGCGTGATCGCCAGCGGCTTGCCGGCCGAATCCGGGCGCTCCATCGGCGGCCTCGTGAACGCCAGCACGCGCACCGGCGGCGCCAACTACCACGGCGACCTGTACGAGTATTACCGCAATCCCAACCTGGCTTCCAACGACGTTTTCGCCGGCGGGTCCGACGTCCGCCAGACGCAATACCGCACGGGCGTCAACGCCGGCGGCCCCATCATGGGCAGCGACGAGTTCTTCTTCTTCGTAAACCTCGAGATCATGAACCGCGACGCCCAGGCCGTGAATCGCATCACCAACCCGCTGATCGCCAATCCCGCCGGAACCGCCGTGCTGGCGTCGAACTGCACCGCGACCGCGGCGCAGTGCACGGCGGCCGCCAACTTCCTGCAGGCGGAGATGAACAAAGCGGCGCCGGACTGGGAGCATTCCGACCTGGGCTTTGGCAAGCTGGAGTTCCGGACCCATGAGGGCAACACCTTCACTCTGGATGCCAACGCCTCGCGCTGGCACGCCCCCGCCATGGCGGAAACCGAGTCGGTGGCGCCCAACGGCGGCCTCATCGGCGACCCCGTCCTGCACGACGACGTGCGCTTCGCCAAGTTCGGCTGGACCAGCACCGGCGCCACCACCGGGAACGACCTGCGTCTCGGCTGGTTCAAGGACCGCGTCGCCGAGTACCCCACGTCGCCGCTGGCCTTCACCGGCTTCACCGGCATTAACGTCGCCGGAACTATGGCCGGGGCGACCCAGAAGTGGACCACCTTCACTCCCATCGAGAACCGCGTTCAGCTCGTGGAAAACTTCCGTGCCTCCGTCAACCGGCACCAGTTCATGTGGGGCATCGATGTGTCCGATACCGACGAGCATCTCCAGTCGCTCGCCAACCCCGTCGGCTTGTATACCTATTCGTCGCTGACCGCCTTCGCCCAGGATTACGGCTTCAGCGGCTTGAAGAGCTACTCCACCTTCGATCAGACCTTGAACCAGCCCGCTCGCACATTTCACGTCGAGGAACTCAACGGGTACTTCGCCGACACCTGGAGAGCCACCGGCCGCATCACCCTGAACTACGTCGTGCGCTATGAAAGGCCGTTTCTGCCCACGCCGGAGAAGGTCAATACCTCGTACTTCTACACCGGGAGCATTTCATCGCCCGGCTTGGACTTCGCCCCGCGCATCGGGGTTGCCTACAAGTTGAACGAGCAGACCGTCGTCCGCGGGGGATATGGATATTACTACGCACCTTTCTCCGGCCAACTCCTCGACGTGCTGTTTCTCGGCAGCGGCTTGTCCCAGACTTCCATTACGGTGATTCCCACCCAGAAAGGCTCGCCCTCGTTCCCCAACGTGATTCCACAGAGCAACATCCCGACCGGCTCGACCGACCTCGCCTACGTCCAGAGTAAGTTCCGGAATCCCTTCACGGAGCAGGCCAATCTGGGCATCGAGAGACGTATCGGCCGCCACTCGACCCTGACCGTCGGGGCCA
>Ga0209039_10001785_pt1 | contig 19471 bp, 18 predicted proteins | sample BogFormECP12_OM1_FD_188238 | JGI IMG/M metagenome (GOLD analysis project Ga0209039, IMG submission 188238) | Bog forest soil microbial communities from Calvert Island, British Columbia, Canada - ECP12_OM1 (SPAdes) (version 2) | ecosystem: Environmental > Aquatic > Freshwater > Wetlands > Bog ...
GGGATTGCCGGGTACCGCACTGACACCATACGGGCAGCAGAAGCCCTGACAGGACGGCTCGGGGTGGACCACCGCATCGTCTCCTTCCGTGACCTTGCCGGAGATGATCTCGATACCCTGCTTGCAGGACGCGAGATGCAGGCCTGCACCATCTGCGGCATCCTGCGCAAAAAAGCACTCACGGATGCGGCCCGTGCAGCCGGGGCGACCGCGATCGCCACCGGCCACAACCTCGATGACGAGGCCCAGTCAGTGCTGATGAATGCTTTCCGGGGAGATCTCCCCAGGCTCGTCAGGAACACCGGCACCGGCCGGTCGGCCCTGTTCCTCCCGAGGATCAAACCGCTTGCTGCTGTAACGGAGAAGGAGATCGCGGCCTACCTTTTTGTGCAGGATCTTTTTTCCGTGCTGCCCGAATGCCCGTATACGAGATATGCACTGCGGGCCGAAGTACGGAGCCTGCTTGTCGGGCTGGAGGACCGTCATCCCGGGACGATGCAGCACCTTGCAGACAGCAAAAAAAGTATCGAGCGGTACTGTGCGGGGACACCGGCCATGGAATCCCTGCACCACTGCCGGGAGTGCGGCGACCCCTGCTCCGGCGAAATCTGCCAGGTCTGCCGGCTCCGGCACTCACTGGGAAAGTGAGGGGGCGCCCTGTACCCGTTCAGGGTGAGTGTAGATAATCATCTTCGCGCTGCGGACAAACCCGACAATGCATACCCCGGTCTGCTCCGCGATGGTGACGGCAAGGGTCGTCGTCGCGCCGCGTGATACCATCACCGGGATGTTTGCGATCAGGCACTTGCGCACCATCTCGGATGATACGCGGCCTGAGCAGATGGCAAATGTCTTTGAGAGATCGATCTTGTTTTTCAGGCTGTACCCGATCACGCGGTCAAGCGCGTTATGCCTCCCGATATCCTCTGAACGGGTGATGATACCGTCTTTTGATGCGAGCCCGACGATGTGGATACCCCCGGTGATGGTGTGCAGTTCGGATTCGAGCACTTCCCTGGTGGTCGTACTGAGCAGATCAGGAGTGACAGACAGGTCCGAGGTAATTTTGGGAAGTTTTTCAGTGTCGATAAAGGATGCAGCCCCCCCGCACCCGGAGAGGATCGTCTTTTTCGGGCCGAGCACCTTGAAGAGATTTTTGGTGATCACGCTGATCCGGTTTTTCTCGATCCTGATGGACTCGATCTCGTCGGCGCTTTTGATGATTTGTTCGGTGAAAAGGTAGCCGGTAACAAAATCCTCAAGGCCGGTCGGGCTCATCATCGCGGTCATCGCATGCCTGCCGTTCACGAACAATGCCTCAGGAACCTCTTCGATGACCTCATGGGTACCGGCTTTTGCGGTCTCGCCTTCCATTTTTATGCAGGGCAGGTTCTTGAACATCGGTACCGTCATAAATGTCACCAGGCAGGGAGCGATCAGGATCTTTTGCGGGCAGGTGGGAGCACTTCATCCATGCTCCCGGTCCGGTAACCCTCCAGATCGAGGGTTACATAGGAGAACCCGAGTGCACGAAGAGCACCTGTCACCGCAGCATGCGTATCCAGTAATGCGTGCATCTCCTCTTTAGGCACTTCGATGCGGGCAACCTTCCCGTGGACCCTTACACGCACCTGCACGAACCCTTTTTCGTGCAGGAATGCCTCGGCCTCCTCGACCATGTGGAGTTTTTCCCGGGTTATCGCATCGCCGTAGGGGATGCGGGAGGAGAGGCAGGCTGCCGATGGTTTGTCCCAGAAAGACAATCCCTCGTCCCGGGCGATCTCCCGGATATCATTTTTGGTGAGGCCGACATCGAGAAACGGATGAATAATTCCCTCTTCAGTACTTGCGGCAAGGCCGGGCCGGTGTTCCCCGGTATCCGAAACGTTGATGCCATCTGCGACAAAGGCAAAACCCAGTTCCTGTGCCCGCCATTTGAGCACAGCAGCAGAGTTCTTTTTGCACCAGTAACAGCGTTTAGCGGAGTTCTTTGTGAACCGATCATCATCCATCATACTGACGGGAAGTATCTCCAGCTCAAGATCATACTTCCGGGCAATGAGCCGGGCCTCATCGATCGCTTCCCGCGGGACGACCGGGCTGTCGAGAAGGACGCACCGGGTCCTCTTCCCGAGTGCTTCCCGGGCAAGCACCGCAAGCAGGCTGCTGTCCACGCCGCCGGAGAAAGCAACGAGCAGGGATCCGTGACTGGCGAGTGAATCGAGCAGGAGTTTTCGGCGGGCAGGGATTTCCATGGTGTGCACACGACCTTTTTAGAGACGCATCAGTATCTGCGTGTTTTTATGAATGATTTTCGAGAGATACTCATTGAGATTACCGTGATCCGTTCCCGGTTCAGGACCCTCCGGGCTGTCGCCGGTAATTTTGTTTTCAAGCAGAAAGAAGTTTTGTTCATATATCATTGCATGAATTACCATTTCAACCGGTGTTTATTTATAAAATCCTGGTTCCGGGGATGAATCCCATCAGTGCATACCCGGGTAAACCGCCGGAAAATGCCCCGGAATGCAGCCGGCCGCGAGCAGGGATCTACCCGTTGGCTGCGGTACATAATCTATGCCGGAAAGAGATCAACAGAAAGCCGGCATAAATTATAACCTTGAGCGTAAGAAATATTAACAATTGTGAACATAGAGGTACTGTGGTCAACCATGAGTGATCGTCTTTGCTGTAACCAGCAGTAACGAAAAACGTGTACAGAATATTGGGCACCTGCCGCCATCGGCAAAACTGGTATATACCGTCCTCAGGGCCAACAGCCCGATGACCCAGAAAGATATTGTCCGGGAATCCTATCTTCCCGAACGCACAGTCCGTTACGCACTCTCCCGTCTCAGGGAGGAGAAGGTTCTGATCGTCCATCTCTCCCTTGCCGATGCACGCCAGAACCTGTACCGGCTTTCGGTACGGGAAAATGAACCGGCTGCCACGGCGGCCTGAATCGCCCCTTTTTCACTTTTCGCCGGTTCACAAAAGAACCTGTTGTTGCAGGAATGCCGCCGGAAACGATATTATTCCTCTCCCGCGGGTCAAGACCTGGCTCCTGAACAAAAATTACTGTAAGGAATATATTTTGCGCGCGAAATGCGTTCCCTGCATACAATTAAGTGCCAGTGTACTGACATTTCCCTCGGAAACCAGGATCTGGAAAATCCTGCCGATGTCAGAACATATAAATATTCACGATTGTTATCTAGTATAGTCAAAATCACAATCGTGAACAAACATACCAAGCCAGTGTGGCGGAGTGGTTACGCGGTTGACTGCAGATCAACTACACCCCGGTTCAATTCCGGGCGCTGGCTCTGCACAAAAAAAGGTGACGCACCATGAGTATCCGAATCCAGAAAACATTCGAAGCACTCTTTGCTTTCGAAGAGATCCGCGGGCTCTTCCGCGAGTCCCTGCCAACCGGCTTCGACCCTGCGGAGGAGGCAGCGTTCCTGCAGAAGATTGCTGAAGTAAAGGCAATCCTTGCCGATCTCGAGGCAGGCACCGGCTCACCGAAGGTCACAAAGATTGCCGGCTCCATCGACCTGCGGACCCGGGAAGAGGAGTCCATCAACATCCAGCCGATCCAGGCGGCAGGCCGGCTGACCACGGAGGCGAGGAAGGCCCTCATCTCCTACGGTGACGGGTACTCGACATGTGACGCCTGTAGGAAGCCGTTCCGGCTGGACAAGATCTCAAAGCCGGGCATCGCGGAGTTCCATGCTGACCTTGCGAAGTTCGTCAACATGGACCAGGCACGGGTCGTTCCCGGCGCACGCCGGGGGTTCCAGGCGGTTGCAGGAACGCTCGTGAACAAAGGTGACAGTGTGATCGTCTCGGCGCTCGCCCACTATACCGAGTTTTTGGCCGTGGAAAATGCCGGTGGGGTCGTAAAGGAAGTACCGCTCAACGACAAAAATATCGTAACCGGCGAGGCAACGGCACAGAAAATCGAAGAGGTCAAATATGAGACCGGAAAACTCCCGGTGCTCGTCATGATCGACCACTTCGACTACCAGTTTGCAAACGAGCACGAAATCAGCGAAATCGGAAAAGTCGCCCACCAGTACGACATCCCCTTCCTCTACAACGGGGCCTACACGGTCGGTGTCCGGCCGGTCGATGGCAAAAAGATCGGGGCAGACTTTGTCGTCGGCTCCGGACACAAGAGTATGGCATCGGTCGCGCCGTCCGGGGTACTTGCAATGACCGATGAATGGGTGCCAAAGGCACTCCGCACTACCGCGATGGTCGGCGACCTCACCAAACGGAAGTTTGGCATCAAGGAAGTGGAAATGCTCGGCTGCACGCTGATGGGAGGGACCCTGCTCTCGATGATGGCATCGTTCCCCGCAGTAAAGGAACGGGTGCTCCACTGGGACGAACAGGTGAAGCGCTCCAATTACTTCATCGACCGGCTCCTGAAAATTGGGGGGAGCAGGGTACTCTCCGAGTACCCGCGTAAGCACACGCTTACCAAAGTCGACACCACGGGAAGCTTTGACACGGTCGCACAGACCCATAAGCGCCGCGGCTTCTACTTCAGCGACGAGTTGTCGTCCCGCGGGATTGTCGGCGAATTTGCCGGGGCAACCCGGACCTGGAAACTGAACACCTACGGCCTCAACGAAAAACAGATCCACTACATTGCCGAGGCCTTTACAGAGATCGCAGAAAAATACGGGATCCCAGTTGCGCCGTAACGCCGGTTACTTGGTGTAACCATGCAATCCAGCGGATTTCATGACGTACCATGACACCGGATATTTCAGGTAACCCCGCAGGAATCAACCCGTAATAACAAATCCAGAGAATAAACGCCAGAAAAAAATCCTGTTCAAAAGACCGCAGAGAAACCAGCCATGACAACAAAGAAATTCCATCTTGGAACAACCGCCCTCCACGCAGGGCAGGTACCGGACCCGACGACCGGGTCACGGACTGTACCGATCTACCAGACCTCCTCCTACGTGTTCAGGAACACGGAGCACGCAGCCAACCTCTTTGGCCTGCGCGAGCTTGGGAACATCTACACCCGTCTCATGAACCCGACGACCGATGTGTTCGAGAAGCGCATCGCCGCCATCGAGGGAGGAACCGGGGCGATCGCGACGGCATCAGGCCAGGCCGCGATCACCTATGCGCTCCTCAACATCACCCGGCCCGGGGACGAGATCGTCTCTGCCGACAACCTGTACGGGGGCACCTATGAGCTCTTCCACCACACGTTCCCGAAGCTGGGACGCCATGTCGTCTTCGTGGATTCCTCCCGGCCGGGGGAGTTCAAAAAGGCGATCACTGAAAAGACCCGGGCCATCTACGCCGAGACCGTGGGCAACCCCAAGCTGGACACGCCCGACTTCGATGCAATTTCAAAGATTGCCCACGATAACGGCATCCCGTTCATCGTCGACAACACCACCGGTGTCGGGCTTGTCCGCCCGATCGGCCACGGCGTTGATATCGTTGTCCACTCGGCGACCAAGTACATTGGCGGCCACGGCAACTCCATCGGGGGAGTTATAGTCGATTCCGGGAAGTTTTCCTGGAACAACGACAAGTTCCCCGATTTCACCGAGCCCGACCCGGGTTACCACGGCCTGAAGTACTGGGACGCCTTCGGGAACTTCCCGGGATTTGGGAACGTTGCCTTCGTCTTCAAGATCCGGGTCTCCCTCATGAGAGATACCGGTGCGGTCTTAAGCCCGTTCAATGCATGGCTCTTCCTTATCGGCCTTGAGACTCTTCACCTGCGGGTCCCCCGGCACTCGGAGAACGCGCTCGCCGTTGCAAAATTCCTCAAAGGACATCCCAAGGTCGCCTGGGTCAACTACCCCGGCCTGCCGGAACACCCGAGCCACGAGCTGACCAAAAAATACCTCCACGGCGGCTTTGGGCCTCTCGTCGGTGTCGGTATCAGGGGAGGAGAAACGGCAAGCAGGAAATTTATTGATTCCCTAAAGCTCTTCTCCAACCTCGCAAACATCGGCGACTCAAAGAGCCTGGTGATCCACCCGGCAAGCACCACCCACCAGCAGCTTACCGTTGAGGAACAGGCCAAGACCGGTGTCACCCCGGACTTCGTCCGGCTCTCGATCGGCACCGAGGATATCGAGGACATCATCGGAGACATTAATCAGGCCCTTCTCCAAGTCTAGGATATGAGTATGCTCCGTGGTTCTCTTGGCATTGTCACAACCGGATACGCAGACCTCCCCGGTCCCTTCACGTTAGAGAGCGGGGCGGTCCTGCCGAAGGTGACCATCGCCTACGAGACCTACGGCAGGCTCAATAAAGAGAAGAGCAATGCGATCCTCATCTGCCACGCCCTCTCGGGCGACGCCCACATAGCCGGGTTCCACGAAGGGGACGAGAAACCCGGCTGGTGGGACGCAGTGGTCGGGCCGGGCAAGGCCTTTGACACCGAGCGCTATTTTGTCATCTGCAGCAACGTGATCGGGGGGTGCAAGGGCTCGACCGGCCCATCATCCATAAACCCCGTTACCGGCAGGCCCTACGGCGCAACCTTCCCGGTGGTGACCATCCGCGATATGGTCAACGCCCAGAAAGGTCTTCTCGATATCCTCGGCATTCCCGAACTCTACGCGGTTGCCGGCGGATCGATGGGCGGCATGCAGGCGCTCCAGTGGACTTTCTCGTACCCGGAGCTGGTAAAAAAGGCGATCATCATCGCCACCACCGGGTACTCAACGCCCCAGCAGATCGCGTTCAACGAGGTGGGTAGGAAGGCGATCATCTCCGATCCCGACTGGAACAACGGGGACTACTACGGAAAGAAGATCCCCTCCCATGGCCTTGCGCTCGCCCGGATGGTCGGCCACATCACGTACCTCTCCGACGAGTCGATGCATACGAAGTTCGGGAGGGCACTGCAGGGAAAAGACCAGGTCGGGTTTGATTTCTCGACCGAGTTCGCCATCGAGAGCTACCTCCACCACCAGGGGGATACATTCACGAAAAGGTTCGATGCGAATTCGTACCTCTACATCACCAAGGCCATCGACTACTTCGACCTCACCCGGGAGGGATCCCTTACCACCGGCCTTGCGGCAGCAAAAGCGGCGTTCTTTGTCATCTCCGTCACCTCGGACTGGCTCTACCCGCCCTACCAGTCGCAGGAGATCGTGACGGCGCTCACCGCAAATGAGCGCGATGTGCACTACTGCGAGATCCGGTCCAACTACGGCCACGATGCATTCCTCCTTGAATCAGGGCAGCTCAATTACCTGATCACCCGGTTCCTCTCTCATACGGTCGTCGGCGACGTGATGATCCGTGACGTCGAGTGCATTGAGGAGGGGACGACGATTGCGGTCACTGCCCGGCGGATGATCAAGTATAGTGTCAACCACCTGCCGGTCCTTTCTGCCACCGGCCAGCTCGTGGGGATCGTCACGTCGTGGGACATTGCAAAGGCAGTGGCGTCCAACTTCCTGTGGCTCGACGAGATCATGAGCCGCAACGTGGTCACGATCACCGAGAACGAGCCCGTGGATGAGGCAGCGAGGAAGATGGAGGCGCACTCGATCTCTGCGCTGCCGGTCATCGACAGCGAATCGCACGTGATCGGGCTCATCACGAGCGACGCGATCAGTACGCTTGTCGGGCGGCAGAACCCGTGATCTTCACCGCCACACACCAACAACAAGACTGAAATCCTGTTATCGGACGGGGGGAATGAACATGACAAAGAAATGGCTGGTCAGGTATTCTGAGATCTTCTTAAAATCGGATCCGGTGCGCCGGCAGTGGGAACGCGTCCTGATCAATAACATCCGGCAGCAGATGCCGGACCTGAAGATCAAAAACGAGCGGGGCCGGATCTGGCTCACCGGCGAGGCTGATCCCACAAAACTCCGGCATATCTTCGGGATCGTGTCGTTCTCCGAGGTCGAGCACGTGCCCCACGACGTACCGCTGGAAGCGGCTCTCGTGGAATACGGCAGGACCCACGGCCTGCCTGCCGCAAAGACATTTGCGCTGCGGATAAAACGGGTGGGCAGGCACAGTTTCTCCTCGAACGACAAGGCGATAGAACTGGGCGACGTGGTCAGGAAGGCCTTCCCGCACCTCAAAGTGAACCTCGCCACTCCCGATGTGGAGATCCATGTCGAGATCCGGCAGGACGAGTGCTACCTGTACGATACCGTGATCAAGGGGGCAGGAGGCCTCCCGCTCGGGGTGGAAGGGACGCTTGTGGCCCTTGTCTCGGGAGGGATCGACTCGCCCGTTGCGGCGTACATGATGATGAAGCGGGGCTGCAAAATTGTCCCGATCTTTGTTGCCCTCGATACCTTCCTTGACGAGACCGTGCTTGCCCGGGCCGAACGGGTCGTCGAAATCCTCCGTCAGTACCAGCCCGATATCCGGCTCCGGGTGATCCACGATTCCTACCTTGCTGCAGCAAAAAGGGAGCTGATCCGGAACCGGCAGGAGAAGTATACCTGCCTGTTCTGCAAGCGCCGGATGTACCGGATCGCGCAGGCGGTGGCAGAAGAGGTGGGGGCAAAGGGCATCGTAACCGGGGAGTCTCTGGGGCAGGTGGCCAGCCAGACGCTCGACAACCTCGTCGTCCTTTCTGACGCAGCGCAGATCCCGGTGTACCGCCCGCTCATCGGGTTTGACAAGGCGGATGCGATTGTACTTGCCCGCGAGATCGGGACCTACGAGGAGTCCACCAGTAAGGCAACGGGCTGCAAGGCGGTGCCTAACGGGCCGTCCACGAAGGCGCAGTTAGGGGAGATCCAGGAGATGGAGCGGCACATGGAATCAACGAAGATTCCGCTGCCGGTGTGATAATTTTCCGGAATTTTCAGATCATGACCCGTTCTTTTTAGGAATCTTAAGCTGCCGGACTCTTGAACCATCATTGTCCAGTGCAGGAAGGAGATCGATTATCTCCGCGACATGAAGCCCGGTTATCGCAGTTCCGGAAGATGATCCTGAAATGTGGTGGGGAAAAATCAGGCTGTCTTTATCGGCTGCAGGGGGTCTCTTCCCGGAAAAGGTGAAGGATCAGAGTGGCTTGTCCTTGATGGTGATCCCCGCCGCCACCATCCGCTCGCGGATCAGGTCCGCAACCGCGAACTGCTTTTGTGCCCGCAGTTCCGCCCGGATTTCGTCAAGGACGCTCAGTGGAGCATTTGTCTCATTCAGGAAATTGATCCCGAGGATCTCCCCGTATTCCCTGAGTGCCTCAAGGTCCCCATTTCCCGCGAGTTTCTGGATAGCCGCGAGGGCCATGGGTGTATTGAGATCGGATTCCATAGCCTTGACGAAGGCTTTACGTCCCTCCGCATCGGCCCCTTTGTCTTGGATTGCAATCGCCCGGATATGGTCGAGCCCCTTTGCGGCATTGGCTAGGCCTTCATCGGTGGCCTGGAGCGGGGACCGGTAATGGGAGAGGAGGATGAAATACCGCAGGATATCCTTGTTCCAGGCCTTGAGTGCGTCCCGGATCGTAATGAAGTTCCCGAGTGATTTTGACATTTTCTCGCCCTTCACTGTGAGAAATCCCGTATGCATCCAGTACCGGACCATCGGGTGCTTTCCTTCCAGTGACTCCATCTGGGCGATCTCTGCCTCATGGTGCGGGAAGATCAGGTCAAGACCGCCGCCATGGATGTCGTACTGCTGCCCGATGTACTTCTCGGATATTGCCGTGTCTTCGATATGCCACCCGGGCCTGCCCCTGCCCCAGGGAGAGTCCCAGGTGTACTCCCCGAATTCGCCCAGTTTCCAGAGCGCGAAATCCAGCGGGTTGTGCTTGGTGGCATCGGAGACCCGGCTGACCCGCTGTGCACGTTCCTGCCCTGACAGTTCCCCGTTGTGTTCGAACGTATCGAGATTGAAGTAGACCCCGGACTCCGTGACGTAGGCCACCTCTTTTTCGATGAGGCGCCGGACCTGTCCGATGATCTCCGGGATGTGGGTCGTGGCCCGGGCGTAGTAACTGACAGCGTCTATCCCAAGGGACTTCATGTCCCTGAGGTATTCGGCCTCGAACTTCCTGGCAAGGGTAGACTGGGATATGCCCTCCTCGCGTGCACGGTTGATGATCTTGTCATCCACGTCCGTGATGTTCTGGAGGTAGAATACCTCTTTTCCGGTCCACCGGAGGTACTTTGCAAACACGTCGAAGACCACGTAAGTCCGGGCGTGGCCCAGGTGCGAATAATCATAGACCGTCGGACCACAGACAAAGAGCGCCACCCGGTCCGGGCGAAGGGTTTCGAGCGGCTCAACAGTCTGTGACAAGGTGCTGTACAGTTCCATGATGATCAACCCCTGGTTATCTGACGCCGGCGGGTGGAGTCGGACCCCCAGACATTCGCTTTGCAGGCGAAGGCATTAACCGTTCTGCCACACCGGCCCAATGTTTGTTTCTGTGATGTGATACTATACCCTGCACTCCCGGGTACTGTGGGATGAGAAGTAAAAATTATCGGGCCGGGGAACCGGATGATTTCCCGGGATCACAGCAGGTGCGTGCTGTGCTGCACGAGGCGATATTCTCCGTAAGGATCACGACAGCCTTGTGGTACAGCCGTGGATCCAGAAGGATATGAGGACGTGAAATCAGGATATAATTCTCACGGACACGTACCAGGGACTGCAGATCGTCCGCGGGTTATGCGGTGTACGGTCATTAATGCGCCAATCTTGGTCAGCCCCGGAGACGTAATGTACTGCCCGGGGCTCCGGATACCGCTGAGCCGGCGCACCGGGCTTCCCTGCTGTATGTCGTTATTGGCGCGGGGATCTACCAGGCCGGCTGAGGGTCCAGCGATATTCGCGTGGTGTGTGTTCATGGCTGTTTTCCTGTTCACTCTTGTGAACACACAGTATGGAGTGGAAATGCTGATATACCCTGATTTTGCGTCAGGTTTTGCCGCAAAACTACCCGTTTCCCCGGTAATACGCTGGATCAGTTGCGGCCCGGGTTGCCGGGAACCAAGGTATATTAACTGGCTCCGGACAATTAACAATTGTGAACTTCCGGGAACCACCGGTTTGCAAGGGAAGATCCCGGATTCATGAAGGGAACAGCATGGCAAAAATATATGATAATATCACGGCAACAATCGGCAACACCCCGCTTGTACGGCTGAACCGCCTTCCCGGCGGTGCCGGTGCAACAGTGCTTGCCAAGCTTGAGTCGTTCAACCCGTTGAGCAGTGTCAAGGACCGGATCGGTGTTGCAATGCTTGATGAGGCTGAAAAGCGCGGGTTGATCAAGAAGGATACGATCATTCTCGAACCAACGAGCGGCAACACCGGTGTGGCGCTTGCGTTCGTGAGTGCGGCCCGGGGATACAAGCTTACGCTGGTTATGCCGGAGACCATGAGTGTCGAGCGGAGGAGACTCGCAAAAGCATTCGGGGCAGAGCTGGTGCTTACGCCGGGAGCTGAAGGGATGAAAGGGGCTGTTGCCTGGGCCGAGAAGATGGCAGCAGAGAACCCGAAGTATTTTTACATTCCCCAGCAGTTCAACAACCTGGCGAACCCTGCCATCCACCGGAAGACCACTGCCGAAGAGATCTGGCGTGATACAGACGGGAAGGTCGATATTCTCGTTTCCGGTGTGGGAACAGGAGGAACGATCACCGGGATCGCAGATGTCATCAAGAAGAAAAAACCCTCGTTTCAGGCAATAGCAGTCGAACCCGATGCATCGCCGGTCCTCTCCGGCGGGTCTCCCGGCCCCCACAGGATCCAGGGAATCGGCGCGGGCTTTGTCCCGGCAGTGCTCCAGCGCGAGCTCGTGGACGAGATCATCCGTGTCAAAAACGAGGATGCATTCGAGACGACACGGAGACTTGCAAAAGAGGAGGGCATCCTCGCAGGGATCTCCAGCGGCGCAGCGACCTTTGCAGCACTTGCGGTGGCAGCACGCCCGGAGAACAAGGGCAAGACCATTGTCGTTATCCTGCCGGATACCGGTGAACGCTACTTAAGTATCCCCGACCTGTTTGTGGAATAAGTGAGAGAGCCATGGTTTTTGACCGCTTACGGGAAGACATACGGGCAATCTTTTCCCGGGACCCCGCCGCCCGCTCCACGCTTGAGATCCTCATCTGCTACCCGGGGCTCCACGCCCTCTGGTTCCACCGGAGGGCCCACTGGCTCCGGGCCCACAATATGAAATTCTGGGCCCGGTTTGTCTCCCACATCAGCAGGTTCCTCACGGGAATTGAGATCCATCCCGGAGCCGTGATCGGCCGGCGGGTGGTCATCGACCACGGGATGGGAGTCGTTATCGGCGAGACTGCGGAGGTCGGAAACGACGTCCTCATCTACATGGGGGTGGTGCTGGGCGGCACGGCGCTTGAGAACGTGAAACGTCACCCGACTATCGAGGATGGCGTGATCATCGGGTCCGGCGCCATCATCCTTGGCCCGATACGCATTGGCAAGGGAGCAAAAATCGGCGCCGGGTCGGTCGTGGTCCGGTCTGTCCCGCCCGGCGCGACGATTGTCGGTGTCCCGGGCAGGATCGCCGGCCCGGAGCATAGCTCTGCGGTAGAAACCATCGAAGAAGTCATGCCAGATCCCATGCTCCGGGTGGTAAGTCGGCTGCTGGACCGGCAGAACCAGCTTGAAGAGCGACTCCGCGCCTTCGAGCAGGCACAGCCCGGCCCAATTTCCCCCGCAGCCCGGCAGGAGATTGTCTGTGAGAACGAGATCCGTGAAGCGTTGAGGGAAGTCATCGATCCCGAGGTTGGTATCGATATCGTAGACCTCGGGCTTATCAAGGAGATACGGGTGAAGGGCGACAGCGTGGAGATTGACATGGTTCTCACCTGCAAAGCCTGCCCGCTCTCCGATCACCTCTCCGGACAGGTGCAGCGCAGGGTACTGGGGGTCTGCGGTATCGGGCACGTGACCGTGAACGTGCTTGACGAGCCATGGAACTGGGACCGGTTTGTGAAACAGCGGGGAAACCTTAAACAGGTCTGATTTCACCCCTCATCCGCCATTGTACACCATACGTAGTGGCATCAGGACGGGAAGATCATTTCGTGATCAAATATTTTTGCCGTGTATAGTGTCTCATCGGCATCGGTATCATTGCCGCGAAAGGCGGTTTGGGCAGGGGCTTTGTAGGTTCCCACCCCCGCCCCCCGGTCTTCGGTCTGGATCCGAAAACAGCAATCGACCCGGGAGAGGATTACGGATCCAGAGAAAATGCTTTTTTAAAAATCCAGAAAAACAAACAAAACCCGATATTAAGTGCCGCACCTGCGGCTCTCCGTGCTGCTCCCGCACTGGTACTCCTCACCCTCACGGAGCTGGTGGCAGATATCGCAGGTGCGCTGCACGAGGTTTATGCCCTTTCCCTCTTTTAAGTCCCGGGCAAGCTTTTCTATTGACTGCTTCACATCATTTTCGAACTCGATACGGTAACCGCGTTTCCCGGAGAGGTACTGGGAGACTGCTGAAGGTGCAATTTCCAGCATCCTCGCCGCTTCGACCTGCGACACACCACATTTCACGAGCTCCACCGCTATAGCTGCACGGATCGCCGGCAGGACATCCCATACGATCTTCTGGCAGGGGGCTTCCATTATATCACAACCTTTAAGTTATCACAATTGTTACATAATAGATTGTATTCACAATTGTGAATTTGCTGCGGAGCCTTAAAAAAGTACCTCCAATGCATCGTTCGCGCGGGAGCTGGATGGAATACGAACCAATCCTGCCCAAAAGGCTGTCCGCAACTTCAGGATAACAAAAGAATAATCAGACGATAAGCGCACATATTCACGTAAAGACAAGGATAGTGAGCATGGGAAACCAGCGTATCATCTACATGGACCACTCTGCAACGACATACACAAAAGAGGAGGTTGTCAATGCAATGCTTCCCTACTTCACCCGGCACTTTGGCAACCCCTCATCCATCTACGGCATGGCACGCGAATCAAAGACTGCCATCGACGCGGCCCGGGCCCAGGTGGCAAAAGCACTCGGGGCACAACCTGATGAGATCTACTTCACCTCATGCGGGAGTGAATCCGACAACTGGGCGATAAAGGGCGTTGCGTACGCCAACCGGAAGCGGGGCAACCATATCATCACCACAAAGATCGAGCACCATGCCGTCCTCCATACCTGCCAGTTCCTCGAAAAAGAGGGATTTACCGTAACGTACCTCCCGGTCGACCAGTACGGCCGGGTCGATCCGGCAGATCTCGAAAAGGTGATCACCGATAAGACGATCCTTGTCTCGATCATGTACGCGAATAACGAGATTGGCACCATCGAACCGATCCGCGAACTCGCGGAGATCGCACAGAAGCACAAGGTGTACTTCCACACCGATGCGGTGCAGGCGATCGGGAATATTCCAATCGATGTTAAAGCACAAAATATCGATCTTCTTTCACTTTCTGCCCACAAGTTCTACGGCCCCAAGGGGGTCGGGGCGCTCTATATCAGGAACGGTGTCCGGATCGAGAACCTGATCCACGGGGGCGGCCAGGAACGAAAAAAGCGGGCCGGTACCGAGAACATTGCCGGGATCGTCGGGTGCGGGAAGGCTATCGAACTCGCCACTGCCGATATTGAGAACCATAATGCCCGGATCCGGGCGATGCGCGACCGGCTCTTAAAGAACGTTCTTGCGAAGATCCCGCATGCCCGTCTCAACGGCCACCCGACAGAACGGCTGGCGGGGAACTTCAACGTCAGTTTCGAATTCATAGAAGGGGAGTCGATGCTCCTGTGGCTGGATGACGAGGGCATCTGTGCCTCAACCGGCAGCGCCTGCACGTCCGGTTCGCTCGAACCTTCGCATGTGCTGCTTGCTACCGGCCTCCCGGTGGAGATCTCGCACGGCTCGCTCCGGCTGACGCTCGGCGATGCCAACACCGATGAGGATGTCGATATCGTGCTTGAGGTACTACCGAAAGTGGTTTCCCGCCTGCGGGATATGTCTCCCCTGTACCAGAAAGCAGCAAAGGACGGAGGATGCAATGTATAGCGAAACCGTGATGGATCACTTCAAAAACCCGCGCAATGTGGGGGAGATCGAGAACCCGGACGGCGTCGGCGAAGTAGGGAACCCGGTCTGCGGCGATATCATGAAGATCTTTTTGAAGATCGAGAACAACATCGTCATCGATGCGAAGTTCAAGACCTTTGGCTGCGGGGCGGCAATTGCATCGAGCAGCATGGCAACCGAACTGGTGCGGGGAAAGACCCTCGAAGAGGCTTGGCAACTCTCCAACAAGGCGGTTGCCGAGGCACTTGACGGCCTGCCCCCGATAAAAATGCATTGCTCGGTGCTGGCTGAAGAGGGGATCCATAAGGCAATCAACGATTACCGCATCAGGCACGGCCTTGAACCGTGGCAGGAAACATCAACCCATTCACACGATCACGGTGAAGATCCTGTGTGCCAGGATTAGAGCGACACTATCGAATCAGATCCGGTTAATCAGGTAAAACAGATGATATCCGAACGCGAACGAGAACGATATAAACGCCAGATGATGCTCTTTGGGGACGAAGGGCAGGAACGGCTCAAAAAGGCCCATATCTTCATTGCCGGGGCCGGGGGGCTTGGCTCGCCGGTATCGATCTACCTTGCGGTTGCCGGGGTGGGCACCCTCACTGTGGTGGACAAGGATGTCGTGGAGCTTACCAATCTCAACCGGCAGATCCTGCACTACGACCGGGATATCGGCAGGAAGAAGACCGCATCGGCCGAGGAAAAACTCAGGGCGATCAATCCCGATATTATCGTTAAGGTGATCGACACCACTATCGAAGAATCCAATGGTGCAAAGCTCGTGGACAAGGCGGATGGTATTGTCGATGCGATGGACAACTATCCAACCCGGTACCTGCTCAACGATATCGCACAGGAAAAAAAGATCCCGCTCTTCCACGGCGCGATACGGGGGTTCTACGGTCAGGCAACGACCATTCTCCCGGGAAAGACCGCATGTCTGCGCTGTATCTTTCCCTGTGCCCCCCCGAAAGAAGTGTTCCCCGTGGTCGGGGTGACGCCGGGATTTATCGGCATGATCCAGGTAAATGAGGTGCTCAAGTACCTGCTTGGTACAGGAGAGCTTCTTGCAAACCGTCTCCTGATCTGGGACGGGATGACAGCGCACGCGGAAGAAATTGCTGTGGTAAAAAACCCGGCCTGCATATCATGCGGAACAGGGCATGCGTCAAAGAATGCATCTGCGGTAAAAGCAAAGAATGTGCACGAGAGGAAGAAAAAATGACGGTCAGGATACGGTTTTTCGCCCGGTTCCGGGAACTGCTCGGGACAGACATCGTGGTCGATGCGAAGGAAGGTACGGTGCTCTCCGGCCTGGTAAAGGATGTGGCCGGAAAGAACAAGGAAGGGTACGATGCGATCTTCGATGAGAAAGGCATCTTCCGCGAGTTTGTTATCATAATGCAGAATGGCAAGCGCGTGGAAACGACAGCTGCGGCGATGACCCGGGTTGCAGACGGCGACGAGATCGCGGTATTCCCCCCGGTCGCGGGCGGGTAAAAAGGAATGGTGAGCCAATGATCGCAATCCAGGCCAGAGATGTCGATATCGGGAAACTGATTGCCGGGGCAAAGAAGCAGGGGACCGGTGCGATTGTTGTCTTTGACGGGATCGTCAGGGATGACGATATCCGCGAGATGGAACTGGAGGCGTACGGTGAGGTTGCGGTGCCCGAACTTGAGAAGATCGCATCAGAGGCAAAAGAGACCTACAACCTCCTCTCCGTCGATATCATCCACCGGATCGGCCGACTTGCGATCGGAGAGAACATCCTTGTAATCGTAGTGGGCGCGAGGCACCGCCAGGAGGCGTACGAAGGCTCGCGTTTTATCATCGAGGCGATAAAGGCCGGTGTCCCGATCTGGAAAAAGGAGCTGCGCCGGGACGGGGACCGCTGGGTGCCCGGAGAGCACCGGCATGGGTCCGGACAGAAAAGCTGACCGGCGAGCACCTCGTATAAATCCTGTTTTTTGTCAGGCCATTCTCTTTTCCGTGAGTTTACGGTACATTTCATCGCCTACGCATTCCCGGGCATGCTTGCACCACTGCACGCACGATGCGATATCGTTGTAGATCACAAACCCGCAATTACTGCATTTTACCGAGATATCGTTGGAAAAGATCTCGATCTCTTCGCCACATTGCGGACACTTTTTGATCGCAAGCGTTGGTGTCCGTACATTGGCCGCGCCGGGACAGTGATCGAACATGGTAAAATTCCTCTGACAAATGTTGTTTTCCCGGCACATGAACCGGATGGATCAGACAATGGCCGGGACCGGAACGTCAGTGCGATAAACAGCATCGTGGAATCTCTGCTCTTCCTGCAGTAACACGGAATCATGTGCCATCCAAAGATGTATGAGTGCCTGCGGCAAAGTTTCCGGCAGATTATGGCCGCACAGCAGTTTCTTTCCACGGTAAAATACGTGGCCGGCACAAAACCGTCTTTCCTGCTTTCCGAGATTGCGGCCTACCTTGACGAACCATTGACCACCGGGCAGATCTACGAGGCGCTCCGGCCGCATCTCGCCGAACTCGGGCTTACCGCACAAAAGACCGGTGAAGACTACACGATCTCGCGGCTGCTGCCATCCCCTCCCTATATCCTGAACCCTGCCGAAGAAAAACGCATTGATGCGTACCTTTCCCTCAGCTCCATGCCCTCGGTTCTTGAAACGGCCATCGAACAATATATCTCCAGAAAAACCGGCAAGGACTGGTCTGATCCGGTCATTCTCGAACGGCTCCGCCGTGCGATTGTCGCCCAGAAGGATGATTACTGGAAACCGGCGGGCAAACGGTCGCTCCAGTACACGAAAGGCTATTCGGTGCTTGGCTACCTTGCGTACCATTTCCCGGTCTACTTCATGCAGGCCCGGCACCTGCTTGCGCTGCTCGCACGGGACGGCCTGCTGAAACAGGAGATGACGGTCCTCGATCTCGGCACCGGGCCGGGTGTCATACCGCTTGCCATCGAGGATTTCTGGATGTGCCTGGACACGGCAAAGGCGACAGTTTGTTCGGTAGAACGTGCAAAAGAGCATATCGAGGCGTTTGGTGATTTGGCCCGGAGTATTGCCACGAAGGATCCCCAGGTAATGATAGAGCCCCCCCGGGACGCGGATATCACCTCACCCCAGGACGTGCCGCTTCCTGACAGCGTCGACCTGATGATCTTCTCCAACGTGCTCAACGAACTGGCCGGCCTGCCGGTCGCGGCTCGTGCGGATATCGTCATGGGATATGTAAAACGGCTTGCTCCTGACGGGACAGTCCTCATCATCGAACCCGCGGAAGAGGCGACTTCCACCGGCCTGCGTGTCCTTGCCCTTGCATTAAAGAAGCGGGGGCTCTCGATCTATGCGCCCTGCACCTTTGTCTGGGGTACGAACTGCACGCCGGACCGGTGCTGGAGTTTCCAGACTGCCCTTTCGATCCGGCCCACCCGGATCATGAACACGCTTGCAGCATGCAATGAGCCGTTCCGGTACGTGAACACAGATATCAAGTACAGTTACGTGATGCTGCGGAAGGATGGGAAAGTACGTCCCTCCTGCACCATCCCAAAGGATACGAAAGCGCTGCGGTTGTCCAAGGTGCATCTGAACGTGGGAAAACGGATCACGGTGGTGGCAGCGAAGATGTCCGAGGACCTTGGCGATAAGGAGACCCACATATTCAGGCTCTGCGACGGTTCTGCGGAAAAACCGGTGTATGCGGTGCTGCCTGTGTTCCATATTATGCCGTCCAACCGGGAGCTGGGATCTGCGCCATACGGTACGGTGCTTGAGATACGGAATGTGCTGGTGCGGTACAACCCGGCGCATGATGCGTATAACCTGCTGGTGAACAGGGAGACGGTGATTCGAATCCCGGACGGCAATCTTTGAACGAATATATCCTATTCGTGGATTAGAATTATATCGCCGACTGCCTGCACGACAGGTGTAACATCAATTACCCCAGCGAACCCTCGAAGTCTCTTCGCTAATGGGTTTAAGTCACCTTTGCGGTCGCCGCACTGGTGACGGTGCCGGAATAGCCACCCGAGCCTGTTGCAGCGACTTTGATGTAATCGCCGTTATATGCTGAAGATACGGTGTAGGTGGAAGCAGTTGCTCCCGGGATGGTAGTATACGTCCCTCCTGATGAAGTCGAGTACTCCCACTGATAAGTTGCTGTTGCCCCGGATGGAGTCAACACACCTGCCGTCAGCACATTACCCACCACAGGCGTACCGGTGATCGCACCTATTGCCGTCAATGGTTCCGCCGTTACCGGTCCTACCGCTGCACTGGTGACGGTGCCGGAATAACTGCCCGAGCCTGTTGCAGCGACTTTGATGTAATCACTGACATAAGCCGCAGCTAGGGTATAGGTGGAAGCGGTTGCTCCCGAAATGGCAGTATATGTTCC
>Ga0209039_10001786_pt1 | contig 19468 bp, 17 predicted proteins | sample BogFormECP12_OM1_FD_188238 | JGI IMG/M metagenome (GOLD analysis project Ga0209039, IMG submission 188238) | Bog forest soil microbial communities from Calvert Island, British Columbia, Canada - ECP12_OM1 (SPAdes) (version 2) | ecosystem: Environmental > Aquatic > Freshwater > Wetlands > Bog ...
CGCCAGCCGCGCCTTGCCGTTCCAAACGTGTAGGCGCCGGCAACGATGCGGCCGACGCGTGGATGGCCCTCAAGATCGTAGGGCAGTACATCGCTTGAAACCGTCGTCCACGGCGCCACGTTGATCGCTCCCGAGGGCGCTTGAATGTGGTAGTTGCCGTTCCCGGTCGTGTTTCCACCCGGATTGCCGTAGCCGCCGCTGGCATCGTTGAGGTAGTTCGTAGCGCAGGGCTCCACCCATCCAAGCCCCCAAAATTCAGTGCTTAACTGCTCGGTGGTTTGCTCGCAGTTGCCCATAAAGCCCGTGCCGTAAACCATCGACCAGTTGGCGACGGCCAGTGGGCCGGGTGTCCCAGGCGTGTAATCATCTGTCTTGGAATTAAGCCACACGACGTTATTAAACTTGAAAGACCAGTTGTAGCGGGTCAACCCCCCAGTGGTCTCGCCGTCCGTGTAGCCCATCCCGATACGGTTGTTGGTCCCAGGAGCGCCCTCTGAACACGCGGCCGCGCTTCCCGGCGCCGGCGTCCCGCAGGGCAAAGTGATGTGCTGAATGACCCAGTTGTCACAATTGACGGCGGGCGCGGCGGCGGCGCACCAGAATACTCCCTGGGTGGTAACGTTCTCCCAAACACTCTGGAGCCACGCTGTGCCATGAGGCGTTGCCGCCGTGGCGGTAGTATCAGGGTCAACCGTAGTCGTGCTGGGCATATTCAACGCGCTGTTGAAGGCGTAGACAGAACCGTCACTGGTGGCTAGGGTCGTGTCCGGCGTTCCAACCCAACGAGTAGGGACCACGTTACTACTCCCAACGATTGCATAGACCTCGGCAGGCTCAGGACTGGCGCAGTTCGCGCCGCGAACCAGCGCCCATGCGGTTCTGACTCCATCGGTATAGTGATCGAACCCCTGGCTGAATGTCGGGAAGGTGCTCTGCGTTGTCCAAAGCGCCCCGGGACTCCAGTAAAACGGGTCCACCGAGCTCGACGAGAAGTTCACATTATGGATCCAGAAGGAATCCGTCCCGGTCGTGTTGCCGGTGATCAGGAGAGTGTTCGAGCCCCCGTTGAAAGTGAGGTTCTGGAATTTTAAAAGTGTGTTTTTATCGCTGTCGCAATAGCGATTTGACCCTCCCGGCCCGGAGGTGAAGACCACCTGAGATTGAGCGAGGCTGCTGAATTTGTCGATCGTCAGCCAGGTTTCCATGGTGCCGAGCGCTGACCCTGACGTTGTGCAGTATCCCCAGCCGTTCTTCGCTCCCATCAAAATCGTTCCGCCACCCGCGTCGCTCCGCGAGTAGTTCGCAGCATTGTAAGCCTCGATGCACGCGGCTGCCTTGGTGACGCTGGCAAAGCCTGTGTCCGCCTCCGCCGCCGCACGCGTATTAAAGACATGTCCCGTGCAGGTGGAATCGCTCCCGCTTGTCGTGACGGCGGCATAGCCGTACCCGTACGCGCCGGTCGGGTCGTTGACTTCATATTGCGGCCCCAGGGTCTCGGCGGGTTGCGCGTGTCCATCTGCGCCCACTGCCGTATTCAGCACGGCATTCGAGTCGCCAAACCAGGGGTAGACCAGAGCATTGCACGTCAACTGATCGCCCTCCGTGAAGCCGGTTATAGGCATCGTCCCGGCATAGACGATCACCGCGTACACGTCCTGAAACAAGGTACTCACCGTCATTTTAGAGACCGTGACGGAATTAGAGTTGGAGTGCTGATCGCCGCAGGTATAGGTTACCGCTGCCACCTCGCCCTGGTTTTGAGCGAAGTGGGCGCCGCCCGTCATTTCCAAAACAAATGGCCCAGTGACGCGCTGGTAGGGAACCGAGGTCCAGCGAAAGACCGGCTTGGGATAGTTCAGCGTCGAGTTGTTCGTAACCGTCAGGTTGGTCGCGGCGAGGCTGGATGCGCCACCCGATGTATTACCCGGCCCGTTATCCACGTAAAGGCCGGCGCCGATGTTAGCTACCACAGCCGTATCGGTCGCGTAGATTTCCTCGTCCAGGGCGATCCGCACCGTCAGAGATCCCGCCACGCTGGTGTTCTCGTCGAAGTCAGTATTGTTCCCGCCGTAAGTAGGCAGCGCCGCCATGTTTTCCCAGGTGATCTGGTTGCTACCCGCATTGTCGATGGTCGTGCCTCCCAGGGTGGTCGCCCAGGTCGGGTGCGTACCGCTCTTCGAGGTGCAAGTCCCCGAGCAGGCGATGACCTTCTGGAGGTAGGTGCCATCCGAGACCGTATTGTTAAGCGCATAGGCAGTGCTGGCGGCCCAGTTTGCCGGGTAAGCATAACGGACTGGCCACGTTCCGTGTACCGTACGGACGCCGGTGTTCATGCCGGCAACGGGCGTATAAGCCGGAGGCGTCACGGTCAAGACGATTAAGGCATTCGTCGGGTTATTATTCCCGGTCGTGTTGGGCAGGCCGGTGTTAAACGTCCCGAACGGAGAGAACCCCGTGAAGGTCACGTAAATGTCAAAGCCCGTCGTATTGACACTGACCGCGGTAATTGCCCCGGTCGTAGCGACGCCCCGAGAAGCCAAGCCTAGAAGCAGCAGAGCAGCCACAAGAAGTCGTTTCATGATCCGTCCGCAATTCATACATCAAAATTCTTAATTCCTAGTTTCTACTGAACGTGCGCCTGGATTTGGACTGAAAGCCGGGTGGAGGTTCCGTCTGCCGCTCCACCCAAGGTCTCAATGCTGTCGCCGGCCGTCCACGTCTGCGTTGCCAGCGTCCCACAAGTCACCGAGATCCCATCAACCGTGATCGCAGTTCCCGCCGCGTTGGCGCAGACCAGCGTATCGGTAATGTTGCCTACCGCTGCCGGGGTCATGACCGCCGCCGTGTAGGCTGTGGCCGTCGGACTACCACCCGTCGAATGCCGGTATCCTAACTGGATGGTTGACGCCCCGCTACTGGCCTTCACCAAAATCACATCCACCACCATCGTTACGTCCGCCGTGGCCAGGGCCCTTTGAGGCGTGATTTGCGCGGTGGTCAGAGGCGGCGCATCGTCAGACCCAAAACCAAAGGTGAAGAGTCTGCGAATGGGCGTGCCCACGATGCTGGTTCCATTGTAAGTAAGCTGCTGGTCCGAACTCGGCGCTGTCGAGCTATTCGGGATGTTGGTCGATCCGAACGTTAGACCACTGGAGTCGCTGGCCGTTGCCGCGTTGCCGGTCGTGGACTGATTCAAAATGGGAACATCCGTCGATTGAATCGTCGAAAACTGTGGGTCGGTTCCGTTGGACCGCAGGTATGTCCCCGATGCGCCCACCGCCAGGCGCGTACCCGCCAACGAATGGTAATACTCCAAATCGCCCTCGGTGGTCATGGGCGAGAGGGCATTAAAGGCGGCATTCGCGTTGGTCTGTCCGGTGCCACCATTGGCAATGCTCACCGGATTCCAGCCGCTCGGCAACTGGCCGCTGGCCAGCGAACCCGAGAGATTGGAAAACGTGGGCTGCGAACAATTCGCATTGCCCGAGGCCGCCACACCCGTGGCAAAGTTGTTTCCTGAGCACTGAGTGGGGTTGCTGGCCAGCGCCGTGGCCGTGGCGGCGTTGCCCGTGCTGTTGCCAGTGCCGCCGCGCGCGATGCTCAACTGCCCCGTCCACCCCAAAGTCAGGTTCTGCGTCGCGATTGATCCCGTCACGTTGGTGTCGTTGGTGATGGCGTTGACGGTGGTGCTGGGCTGGTCGGCGGCCACCTGCAAGCGGAAAAGGCCATTTCCATTGGAGCCGTTGGGCGCGGCGAAAACATAATTCGCCGTCTGGCTGCCGAAAAGCGCGCCGCTCATGCTGCCATAATCCGACAGCCCGGAAGAAGCCAGAGAAGATTTCGTGGCGAACGAACCAAAGGCTGTACCGCTGGTTTTCGTGCAGGTGATATTCGGCACAGAAAAAGTGCAGTCGCCAGACAGGGTGAACCCGCCAAAAGCCCCCGCGTTGTCATACTGGATTTGCCCGCTCGAACCTCCGGGCGTGCCGCCGCCGCCCCCGGAAGGCGTGGCCCAGGTGCCGTCGCCGCGCCAGAACGTGCTCGCCGATGCTCCGGACCCACCATTCAGATTCCCGACCGGAAGGTTCCCTGTCACACCCGTGTTGAGCGGCAGCCCGGTGGCGCTGGTAAGAGTCACAGCCGATGGCGTCCCCAGGTTGGGTGTCGTCATCACGCACGACACGGTGAGGCAAAGCGTGCTCCCCGAGCCGCTGGTGCTGAGCGCCGTTGACCACGACGAAGATCCTGAGTAGACCGCCACGCCGGCCGAGTTCGGCCAAGTCATGCTTCCGCCGCTCCCGCCTGATGAGCATGTCCAGGCCGATCCTGTCCACTCCGGAATCTGGCCGGTCAGGCAGCCTGTGGGCGGCGTCAACTGCGCGAAGGGAAACTGATAGCTCACCGAGGCGGGCGAAGTGACCACGATGCTCGGATATGCCACGGGCCCGCTGGCTGGCACTTCCCAGGTTTGCGAATAGAAGGCATTGCCCAGCGTAGAACTCAAATTGAAGGTGACCTGGTAGTAGTCACAAGTGTTGGGCGACGAGCAAGTCGAGGTGCTCGATCCGGCATTCGGAATCAACGCCGCCGTGAAACTGCCGCTCGTAATCGCGACGTGGATGGGAGGGCCGGACGTGACGTTGTAACCATCCGCACTGGTAAAGGGCACGGTGGCGGTGATGGAAATAAACCCGTTGGCGGGCGATCCATCCGGGCCCAGCAATGAGCCGGTTACCGTCGTCTTATTCTGCGCGAACAGGGTACCGGGCAGTAGGCAGCAGGCAGAAAGCAGAAGGCGGAAGGCAGATGACAGAAGGCAGCGCCACGCCCGTGTCCCGTATCCCGTGTCCCGCATCCCGCCTCTTCGTTTGTTCATCTGATCACCCGATCTCCCGATCACCCGATTTCTCACGTTCCCCACCCGCCGATCCCCCACGTCATCACCCCGTACCCAGTCTGCGTAAGCGACTGGATTTGCGATTGGGTGAAGCTGGCGAGCACGATCCCGAATTGCGGGATTTGCAGAATGTAGAGGGGCTGCTTCTGTGGTGAGGTCAGCCCGGATTGCCAGGTTTGGTTTCCAGAAATCATAAGAGCCGAAAATCGAAATTCGAAATTCGAAACTCGCAAAGCCGCGCAGCGGGCGATTTTCGAGTTTCGATTTTCGAGTTTCGTCCTTTCATGTGACTACCTGTCGAAACTTCAAATGAAACGTGTACTGTCCCGCCGCTTTGTACGCCGCGGTCCAATTCGTGTCCTCGAGCCAATAATTGACGAAGACGGACTGTGAACTATCTGGATAATAGGCAAAGACGCCGCCTTGGAGCGCATAGCTCATGAATTGCGCCCAAGCCTGCACGTCGTTGCCAACGCCCACCCAGTCCAGATCGAGGTCGAGGAAATTGTCGATGCGTTCGAGGATCGATTCGCGCACGCCGCTCGACGCCACGTTGTCATGCCGTACCGCCGTTGATGAGTAGGCGGGCACCTTGGTGGGCGGGCGCAGGAACATGAGCGTCGCCAAGCCGCTGCCGCAGGGATAAACGATTGCTGGGTTAGCCATTTTGATTCTCGGGACACGGGATTCGGGACACGGGACACGGGGCCCAAATCCCCAGTTTCGACATTTTGACTTTTGCCTTTTGCACTTTGCGTTTTGACTTGTTCTTCATATAAGCTCTCGCGGCATGGGATTCGGGAGCTAAAAGCTCGGGTCATGGGTTTCGAGTTTTTCCCGTGTCCCTTGTCCCGTACCCCGTGTCCCGCCTTTAGTGTCCCACCGGACTTCCTCTCTGCGCGCTGGTGGCCGTGACGGTGACTCCCCGCGCCACCGCACCGTTGACCGCGCTCGCGACGTAGTTTTCAAAGTCCTGCGTTCCGCGAATAATTACCACGCCGGAGCCCCCAAACCGTCCGCCCGCCCCGGCCGCGCCCGGAGCCAGCGTCGGTGACGGCGAGCCGTAAGGTGATTCCCCCATGCCGGACCCGGCGCCCCGCTCGTAGCTCCCGGCACCGCCGCCCGCTCCGGCGCTGTGACGATGACCGCCCGTGCCGGCCAGCAGCGCATACTGAGCCGCCGCTTCGAAGTGCAGGCCCGCGGCCATGATGGCGGCGGGATTAGGCGGCCACGTTCCTTCTGCCAGCAGCGCGATGCCGCGCGCCGTTTCCCAAACCGCCTCCACACCCGCCTGAGCCTTGCGGCCGGCGATCAGACCCACCAGGCCCTTGCTCAGTAACTCGACGCCTACCGCCGATTGCGAGCGGAGGGCGAGCGTTGAGCGCTCGACGGCATTTGCGTGCAGATCCGTCTGGGCCGTGGTGGTGGTGATTTCCGGCGCCAGAGCGCGGAAGGCCTCGTGCATCTGGCGGAGCGGCGCCACGGCCATCTGGCTTTGGGAGTGCAAGCGGGAAAACACCGCCACCGCCTCCTGCTGAGCCTTCGTGGCCTTCAGAATTTCCGCTGTGTGCTCGCTCATGGACTTGGCGCTTTTCTCCAGCCCGGCGGACGATGCGTCCAGAATTTTCAGCGCCGAATTTGCGCGCTGCGGCTGCGCGCCGACTTGCAGCAGCAGGCTGAGGATGTTGTTTGGACTTTGTTCCATATGAATTCTCAGATACCTCTTGAGCTGACAGCCGACAGCTAATAGCTAACAGTAAGTGCCGCAGTGAGCTGTGGGCTGTTAGCTGTAAGCTTCTTTCTCACCACTCGAGTACATTCTCTTCCTTGTCAAATTCGCCATGGTCGCGGGCGGCGAGCATCTCAGCCGCGGTGCAATCGAGCAGATAAGCCGCCATCCCAGTGAGTTCCAGGAGTTCGCTCGGACGGCACTGGCTGCGCTTCGCCACTTCCGAGAGGTACAGCAATCGCTCTTTGTCGAGGAGGAAACCTGCCGAGGTCTTCAGTCGCCGATGTGGCATGGCCATCTTGGCCATGCGTCACGGGCGGGACGCCCGTGCCACCTTCAGCGCTGAAAACCTCTCCCCTTAACCAACGGAATACGAATTTCAGGTCTTCAATCAGAATGTCGGCCAGTCCGATTTCATCTGCTTCGGGAGCCGCCGCGAAACGGGGCTGCACAAACAAGCGCGCGAGCGTCTCGCTGAGCCACTGGGTAAACGCCTCCATATCTTCCGTCTTGATTTCCTCGGGCTTGGCGTCGGTAATCTTGGCTTGGAGTTGTGTGCCCGCTCGTCCCATGGACAGGGCGGCGAAAACCGGAGGCCGGCAAAGCAGTACGGCGAGGCCACTTGCCGGCAACACCACCTGCTCGACGTTTGAGCGCTCCAGCGCGGCCTTAAAATCACTCGCCTTGGCGATACCATTGCCTGACATCTAATTACTCCTCTGCATGATAATGAGAAAATGTAAGATGTAAAAGATAAAGGGTACAAAACTGCCCCAGCTTTTACCCTTTACCCTTTATCCTTTACACTTGCCTGTACACCTTCCCGCCGCGGTCACCCACCGGCCGGTTCAGGTCCGCGATCGCCTGAAAGGTGATCTTGTAAGTTGTCTCTTTGCCGCGCTGGAACGGCAGCTTGACGGTCTCTTTTTGATACGCGCGGTAGATCTGGGAGACGACAAACTTCGAGGTTTGGTCCTTGCGTTTGGAGATCAGCAGCACGCTGAACTTGGGCACGGGCTTCAGGCCGCCGAAGGCGATTTCTTCGTAGGACTGCGCTCCTGCGGGCAACGAGCCGTCCGTGCCCGAGGCGTAAGTCCCGTGGGGGATGAGGATCTGAAGCTTGTTGCAGTCCGATTCTTTCAGTGTGACCGCGATCGAGTCCACTTCCCCCGTCATGACGGCATCGATGGGCAGCGTCTCCTGATCGGCGGTGGTTTCTTCAACCTTGGCGCCGATATCGAGGTCCGTCACGCCTTCTAGAGCTCCCGCGAACAAGTAGGCCGGCGCCAGCGCCACGCAGGTCCACGTCACGGTGGAACCGTCGGAGGTCATGGCGCCGAGCGTGTTGCCCCAACTGCTCGGCGCGTTCGCAAACGTCGTGCCGCCGGTCGTGCACTCCTGAACGTTGCCGTTCGAGTCCACGATCATCTGTCCGGGGATGACGGCTTGCGCGGCTGACCACGCAGGTTGCGTGGGCGTGCCGTCTGCGCCGATGATGTGCCGCTTCCCGCTGGCAGGCGCGCAGACATTCAAATAAACCCAACCGGGGCCTTGGTGGATCAGGGTGGGGGTCGGTGTTCCGAGAGCCATGATGAAACCTCCAAAATCAGAAGTCAGGAGTCAGAAGCCAGGAGTCAGGAGAAACGCGTGTTTATTCTGTCTCCTGACTCCTGGCTCCTGACTTCTGCTCTTACGTTTCTTCCAGCTCAAACAACACGGTGAGCGTAATGCGCATAATGGGAACGTCGATGCCGGGGACTGCGACCTGGCCGGGGACATGGGACTCGACAAAAACATCGTTCACGGTCCCGGCGGCGTTCGGCACAGTGGTGCCGCTGGGCACGGTCTCGTATTGAATGGGCAGAGAAGCGGTCCAGTCGCCGAGGGAGGGCCAAGGTCCGGCGCTGGTAATAATCATATCGAGCAAGCGCGCATAATCCTGCGCGTCCTCCTGCGCCATCTCCTGATCGTACTGGCCGGTATCGAGCGCCAGGTTGATGCGAACTTCGTGGTGCCGTGTCCCCTTGTCGTCGCCGCGCTCAAAGTTCGTGGGGCCGATTTCCAGGGCGAGCCAGGGCCAACCCAGGCGCGGTCCGGGGCCTTTGTGGAATTCCGTAATTGAGACGAGCGGTTGATTCCCGTCTACTGCCCGTGCGGCGTTGATGACGGCGAGCGCCGAGGTCTGGTCGCGCTGGATAATCGCGATCAGTTGATTAACCAGCGGCTTGGCGAATTGTGCGTTATAAGCTTGCTGCCATGGCATCGGGTGTTTCCTAAAAGGTTAAAGTGTAAAGGTTAAAGGCTAAAATGAACGGCGCGGGCTTTATCCTTTACCCTTTAAAATTCTCTCCGGTCCCACTTCTTGAAAACGTTGGTCGAATCCTCGCCGGAGGTCTCGCTCGGATGTTGGTCGCCACCGGCGATGCCGCCCAGTTGTGGGCGCGGCGTTTCGACTCTGGCGAGAGGGTCGAACAAGTAGTCGTAGTCACCCCCCTGGGCCAGGGGCTTGCCGTCCGCGTCGCGGGCATTGAGCTTGTTGCTCAGTTCCCGGAACTCGTCCTCAAAGCCCTTGGCCACGCGAGCCGCTGCGGCGATCCCGGAGGTTTCAAACACCTCGGCAAGTTGTGTGCAGGCGCCGTAACGGTTGATTTTTTCGAGCAGGTTCAACTGGTCAGTGCTAAAGGCTCCCTGCCAGGCGGTGAATCCCAGGCTCGAAAAGGTTTCCTGGAAGCGCCGCTGCAGAATGGCGTCAATTTCCCCCGCCACGTCATCGATATAATTCTGGATGAGCGCGTCGGTGGGTCCCTTCGCGCCATTGCGCGTAAACGTGGGAAACATGCCGGCGACTTGAGTGATTGTCGTGTAAGACATGGAGCTCTCCCTATCGGGCCATCGGTCCATCGGATCATCGAGCCATCTAAAAGCAACCCACGGATGATCAGATGAGCCGATGAACCGATCCCCTAGACCGTTACGTACACACTGATCGTCGTCCCGCTTCCTGAGTCGACCGTGTAATACAGATTGGTCGCGTCCGCCGGTTGGGTGCGATGCACGGCCACATAGGAGGTGAGCAGAACCAGCTCATCCTTGGGCGTCTGTCCGACCGACGGATTGTTGGGCGACACGATGCCGTGGGCAATCGTGTTGGCCCCGCTCGCGAGGCCGGTAATATCCAGCCGGATCCGCCGCACAAGCTGACGACGGTCCAGGCGGAAGGTATACAGCGTGGTGTAAGTTGCGCTTGCTGCCATGATTCCTCCGTTTTCGCTGACAGCCAACAGCTCACCGTGAACTGTCGGCTGGTAGCTGTGAGCTGTTAGCTCTTCCCTTTCTTTGCCGCTTTCACGGCTCGGAACGCCACAAACTCCTCATACTCGGCCTTCTCGGCCGCAGCTTTGGCGGCGGCGGCATCCGCATCTTCCTTGGCCTTTTTTTCCCGGACCTCCGCGCCCCCGATCGGATCGGGCTTGCCCTGAAACAACGGCACCTGGCCGTATATCAGAATGCCGGCTTCCTCTTCGGTAAGTTCGATTTCGCCCGCGGCGTCCACCGGGATTAACTTCCCGTGACAGGCGCTGGGCATCAACTTGGCCACCGCGGTGCCCTTGGTGAGATACATCACGTTGTTCTTTTCGATCGGTTGCAGAACTTGGTACTTAGGCATTAAAACCTCCTCGTTTAGCTCACAGCCGACAGCCGACAGCTCACAGTTGTTACTGTTGGCTGTTAGCTGTCAGCCGTCAGCTTCGCGGGGTTGCTACGCAACCGCCGACTTAAACACATACATGGCGCCCGGTACGACGAGCTTCACGCAGTAGTAGGTTTGGTACTCGATCATGTCGCCACTGCGCTCTTCCACCCGATAGCGCTTCACCAACATGCCGCCGTTTTGGGGCACGCCATAGAGCCAGCGGAAAGTGGTGCCGGGGGTAATCATCAACTGGCCTTGCCCCGGCGGCACGTACGCCAGGATGGCGTTCTTGCCCCAGATGTAGTTGAGGTTGTGCGCGATGCCCTGTTGGGTGGTGTCATACAGAGCTTTGGCAACCACAAAGTTGTCAACATTGAACAGGCCGGCCAACTGCTGATCGGTGGGATAGCCGAGGGGCAGGGCGTGATTCTTGAAACGGTCGAGGATGATGGGGTGCTGGATGAGCTGCAGCCACACCGGATAGCCGATCAGGAGCGTGTTGGGCTCCTTGGTGCAGCTTAGCAGGATCGTGGAACGCTGCGCGGTAATGGCGGCCACGGGATCCGAGTTCTGGAAATCACTCCACTGGGCCGTGCCCGCCAGCGTGGTGCTGGGCACCGTCGTCGAGTTCATGACGAGGCTGTAGATCTGGATTTCCCGCTGCTTGTCGATGATGTCGGCGAGCGTTTCCGTGGTAAAGACTTCGGGGCCCGTCGAAAAATCCCATTTGGCGCGCAGTTCGTCAGGGATGAGCTGCTTCTGCGCTTTGCCGTCGCAGTAGTACTCATCATTGGACATGCGCCAGCCGGGCATTTCGTTGGCTTCACTCCCCGGCGCGCGCTCCGTGTTATAAGCCTTGAATCGCTCGAACCCGAAGATGGGGTAGCGATCGTTTTGCTTCGATACCGGAAAATCGGGGAAGAGCCGCCCCCCCACGAAATCCTGGTTGCGATAAACGATGGAATAGTTGGTCAGAAATTGGTCGAGATGGGCTAAAGAAACTTCCATGAAAACCTCGGGATTCGGGATTCGGGACACGGGACACGGGGCCAACCCCATGTCTTTAATCGCGAATTCCGAAATGCGCGCAGTGCAGTAGTCCCGTTGGCCGAGATTCCGCACCGGGCGCCAAACCACCGGAGACCAGGGATCAGGGTTAAGGGCTCGGTTCTTCCCGAATCCCGTGTCCCGTATCCCGTGTCCCGGCCTTTTACAGCTTCACCTGTTGCAGCGTCACGGAGATCCGGATGCGCTGGTTAATTGCGGTCGACGGGTATTTCGCCCTGCCGACACAGTAGTACATGGTGCCTACGGAGCCGTTGCGAATGGAGGTCACGCGGCCGTAGGCATCGGCGATATAGACCAGGTCATCGGCCTGGATGGTGGTATCGGCCGCGATCACTTCGGCTTCGGATGCCGTGGTAATCAATCCCCAGGCGCGGCCCTGGGAAATAAAAGGCGAGGGCGGAGTTGTCCCGTTGATGGGATTTCCGGTGTTGGGGTCGAGCCACAGTTCCGCCGTCATCGGGTAGCCGGGCTCCACCACGTCCTGAGCCAGGACGCCCACGGGCTGCACGTTCGCGCCGCTAGGCAGTCCCATATAGAAATCTGATTCCGTCGAGAGATTCGTGACCGGCAAGCCCATCACGGTGCCGCGCAGCGCGCGGATGTTCGTGTCGAACTTGGCGGCCGTCAGTCCTTGAGTTCCAAGCATGTGTTTTCTCCTTTTTGTTTAGCTGACAGCCGACAGCCAACAGCTTGCAACTACTGTGGGCTGTTAGCTGTGAGCTGTTAGCTTTTTCAGGCGCTCTTGGCATCCGCCCGATAGTTCTTCAGCAGGTCAGGATTTTCTTTTGCCACCAGGGCGCCGGCCTTGCGATGCGCCTCCAGTTCGCCCAGGCGCACGTCCGTCTGCATGAGCTGCTGTTTTTTCTCTTCCACCAGGCGCGAGAAAAGCTGCCGGGGTGATTCCCCGGTTTCCGCGCCCGAGCCGCCGATGCCGACCACGGAGTTGGTTTTGACCAGGGCGGGCCGGTCTTCGATGAGGGCTTTGAAGGCCGGGCCGTCGGAAAGCGCCAGGCGCAGCGGCGCGCCCGTGGCCATCATGGCGGGAGTGATCTGGCCGCGGTGGAAGGCGTTCTGCACGCGCTGTTCGGCGTCCTTGGCGCGGCGCCAGGCGGAGCGGCTGATCTTGCCGGAATCGTCCAGCGCATCCAGCCGGCTGTTGTCGAGTTTGCCGTCGGCGCCGATGGCTTCCGACAGCAGGGTGACTTCGGCCTTGAGGGGATGGAGCGCCAGCGTGATCAAACCGCGAATTTCTTCTTTGCTCCGTCCATCCGCGCCGACTTCACTGGCGAACGTCGCGTAGGCATCCGCGTTCATTGACGCGAACCCCGCACTACGGGCGCTCAGGTTGCCGTGAACGGAAGCTCCCTCCTTGCCGACGTGCTTGGTGGCGTAGTCGTAGAGGTGGCCGTTTTCGATTTCACCCACTTGATTATCTCCGTCGTAGGCTTCGTGCGTGCCGTCGGCGGAGCACTTGAGAGTCAGCTTTTCCATTTTTCCTCCTTGTTCCGCCGAGAGGCGGGATGAAGAACTTGTCCGAGGTCCGAGGTCCGAAGTCCGAAGTGACGGACTGTGGATTTCCGTCTTCGGACATCGGACTTCGGACTCTGGACTTTCATTTACAGACAACCAAATTTCCGGTAGTTCATCGAGAAACGGTTGATTGGTCAGCGCCACGCTGGTGAGCGTCAAGCCTTGGGACTCGCCGGTTTTGCGGTCGGGGTAGTCCTTGGCAAAGGCCGCCGACACGTAGCGGTACTCACGGTTTTTGATCAGCTTGCGCGCGCGGTCAGTAGGTTCATAGCGGCCGTAAAGAATGTAGCGGGACACGGGACACGGGACACGGGACACGGTGTGCGGGGCCCCGGGGCCGGGGTCATGGCCTCGATCTTCAGGTTCGTCCTTCCCGTGTCCCGTGTCCCGTGTCCCGTGTCCCGCCTGCCGGAATTCCTCCGGCGGATCGAGCGCCAGGATACGCCCCGCGCTGGGGGTGGGTTCGCCGGCGGCGCGCTCCAGGTCCTCGCTGGCGTGGTCATAGTCCACGTTCAGATCGTGGTTGGCGAGTTTCTGAAAGTTGTCAATCGCCGTGTTCAGCTCGTCGCGGGTGAAGGAAACTTCCCGGCCGCCCTTCACCCAATTGCCGGTGACCAGAACGGGAATGCGCGCCAATCCCTCTGCCGGCACGGCGCTAAGCTGGGAGATAAAGTGAAATTGATTTTTGTCGAGCATCGCTGTAATCCTCGCGTAATCGATTCATTTTTGGCTGACAGCTCACAGCTAACAGCCGACAGTAAGCACTTAGCGCTCGACGGTCAGCCGACAGTAAACTGTGAGCTGTCGGCTGTCGGCTGTTGGCTTCATTTGTAGATTGCCGTAATGGTCACGGGCGCACTGGTTCCGTACGCGGAGCAGGCGAAGGTGTACTCGCTCCACTGGCCGAATCCCGCCGCCGCGGAGTTGCTGACCGTGGTGGTGGTCACCCCGGTGGTTAGGGGCGCTTGCTGATAGATGTCCCAGGCGTTGACGGCATTCGAGGCCACGCTCACCGCCGCGGCGCTGCCCAGGTTCAAAAAGTTGACGCCGTCGAAGCTGGTTTTCGCCTGCACCGTGCAAGTCGAGTAAGTCCCCGCCACCGTCCCGAAGACCCAGGTGACGTGCGCCGTCGTCGCCCCGGTGGTGGACGTAGGGTTGGTACTGATGCTCGCTCCGGCAATTGTCAGAAGGGGATTATCCAGCATGTAACCGAACGACGGGAAGCGGTGCGAGCTATACGCATCGGCGCTCACCTGCGGCGGGTGCAAGCTGAGCACGGCGAGCAGCACCGCCATAACCGCAATGCAGAAGGAAACTAAAAGGGAATTCCGTAGGGTTCTCATATTCTCTCCGTTTCAAGCTGATGGCTTCATTATCTACCGGCGATCTCTGACCGCCCGAGCCGTGAGAATGCGCGCAGCGCCTTGGACTGCGGCGGCTCGACGCCGCCTTGCGCCTGCTCCTTAGCGTCATTCCAAGGCGGCGTCGAGCCGCCGCAGTCCAAGGCGCTGCGCGCAGGTTGGCCGACAATCACAAGTCCAAAGCTCATCCGATCACCCGATCACCGGATCTTCCGATCTCGATGGGTTCTCCGCCCTTGCCGCTAATCTGTCCTCCGGGCGTGGCGATGGTTTCGCCGCGGATGGAGACCACGTCTTCGTCGGTGAAGTCGTTGAAGCCCAGTTCGTGCCGCGCCTGGTTCACGCTCGAGCGGTCGGAGATCCACGCTCCCGCCTGGGCAAGCTGAGCGATGATGGCCGACATGGTCTCAATCGAGCGCGCCTGCACGTTGGCCGGGATCAGGTAGGGCACGGGCGCGTCCGGGCCAAAATTCCACATCACCAGCCGGCGGATGGTGGAGTTGCGGATCTGGTGGGCGATGTAGTCCGCGGTATTCTGCGTGGCCAGCAGGAAGAAATCCGTTTGCGAATCGCCCAGCGCCCGCGAGCCGGTGGCCGTCTGGCCCAGCTCCATAAACATGGCGAGGCAGGAGGTGGCGATTTGCTGCTTGTGATACTGGAGCGAGGGCAGGATTTCGCGGATGCGTCCCTCGATGCCCACCAGCTTGAACTCCGCGCCATTGGGCAGTGACAGGCCGGTCTTTTCATGCGCGGCCAATTGCGTCACCCAGTTCTGCGCGGTCTGCACGTCCTGCTTGGAAGGGCTGGGCGGCAGCATGATCATGGGCACGCCCAGCGAGTTGCGCTCGCAGGCGATGGCGTCAATCCGCTCCAGATGCTTTTTGACGAACCAATGCGGGTACATGGCGCGCGTCAGCGGGATGCCCCAAAAGTTCGCGCCTTCCTGGTCGTGAGTGAAAATGCACGCCTTATCGGTGGGCAACATCACGTACTCAAACCGATTCGAGCGATACCCCCACTGCTCCAGCGCGTAGAGCGTTTCGCCATCGTCATAAATAAACGGCGGCAGGGTGGGATCCACCGAGTGCGGGTCGGTGTGCCAGCGATAAAAAGTGAGCGCCTGGCGGTCGGCCATGCGGCGCACGCGGATGTGGTGGCCGTCAATGGCCATGACTTCTTCGAAGCAGGCGGCGCCAAAATCCTGCATGCGCAGCGCGCAGCGCACCACGTCTTTCCAGTTCTGGGTGTGCCACGAGCCGCGATGGTCCTGCCACTCGAGCTTGCTGAAAAGGTTCGCCCGAATGAAGTCCGCCACCTCTTTGGCTTTGTCCGCGGTGGCGTGGCCTGCGCCGGTGCTTGAAACAAGTGACGAGTGACGAGTGACGAGTGACGAGTCCAAGCCCCGTGCCCCGTGCCCCGTGTCCCGTGTCCCGTCTCCCGGCACCACCTCCCACTTCGCCGACAGAATGGGCAGCTTGCAAGCGCGCAGAGTGCCTGCCACCTGGCCGTCGCCGCGCCGCATCTCCTGATAAGTCCAGATGCCGTTCAGGCCCTCGAGCTTGGGGTTGTACTCGCCCAAGTCGCGCACAAAGCCCGCCGTGATGGGCGTTCCCGGAAGTCCCATCACCGGAACCCAACCCGCGCGGATTCGTTCCGTGTAATCGGCCACCGAAATTGGTTCCGGCGGAGGGGTGGGGGGAACGGCGTTCGTCGGGGCAACGGGGATGCCGCCGGAGGAACTCATAGGTGTCAGGTGCCGGGTGTCAGGTGTCAGGGGCTGCAAATCATGCGTCCGGTTGGCGCCTGGCATTTGAATGTCGGCGCCAGAGGAAAGCTGTTCCCTGGCACCTGACACCTGATACCCGACACCTATCTCTTTGTCTGCCAAAGCCACGGCGCGGTCGATCTGCGCCTGCAAGGCCTTCGACGCCGATTTTCCTTCGCGAATCAAGTGCCGCATTTGGTTTCCGTTTCCCGAACCATGTGACTTAGGCATAAGTTTTCAGTTCTCGCGCTACGTAGGGCCGAGCAGCGCTCGGCCGGGGCCGAAGGCTCTTCGGCCCTACGTGTCGTAGCGCCGGCTTCCAGCCGGCCCGGTGCCGCCAGGATGGCGGCGTTACAAAACCGCGTTCATCATCCCCGTCATCACAGGACTTCCGACTAACCCCCCAATTTCCTCAAAATGGGCGTGCGGCTCTTGAGCGGCGCTCACCACCATGGCCAGCGCCCAGAAGCGGTCGGCGTGGCCGCGGTCGGTGTGCTCGGCGTCAAAGCGCACGTTGCCCGCCAGGGTCACGAAGCGCTTGACCGAGTTGATGTCGGCGCGCACCTCGCGATTGTCGGGAATGCGCACGGTGCGCTCCTCGAACGCCATCTTCACCAGGGGCGCCAGGCGCTCCTTCAGTGGCGCGGTGAAAGTGACCGGCTCGACCAGCGCTCCGTATTTCTGCACCAGGTGCTCGGCGAGCATCATCCCTAATCCGCTTTGGTCTACGCAGACTCGGCGGACAGCGGGACACGGGACACGGGACACGGGATACGGGGGCACGCCTCCATCGATAAGGTGGCAAAGTTCCTTTTCTTGCAGATCGAAGCTCAGGCCTTTCATCACCAGTAACCGCCGCGACCAAAGCACCCCACCCACCTTCTCGAACAGCCAGGCAATCGTCAGGTCGCGCTTGCGGCCGATGTCAACGCCCAGAAACAATTGTCGATTGTCGATTGTCGATTGCCGATTGCCGGTTACAGCCTGACCGTCGGAAGAGTGTTTTTCAATCGACAATCGACAATCGGCAATCGGCAATTCGGTGGTCGCTTCCTCGTGTACGCAGGTCGAAATCAGCTCGACGGGAATGTAGTTCTGCGCGTCGGAGAGGAACTGGCAGCCGTATTCCTGGAGCCACGTCTCTTCGTCGTCGCACCCGGAGCGGAGAAGGTTGATGTTCGCGGGCAGGCCCTCGGCAACCGCGTCGTAGATATCCACGCGGTGGCCGGACCAGAGCGAATCGGGTGATCCGGTGATCCGGTGATCCGGTGATCGGTTTTCCTGTTCACCCGATCTCCCGATCACCCGATCACCCGATCCGACGAGCCCGGCTTGCTTCGCAATCTCGTAAAACTTTCCGGCGGTGCCATTCGGAGTCGAAATAACTTCAATCGAATATCCCCGCGTGATAATAGGGAAACAGGCGGCATAGATTCTGTGGGCGTCGCCGTGGAAGGCGAACTCGTCGAGCACAATGTTGCCCGAGTAGCCGCGTGCCGTATCGGGATTGGCGGGCAGGCCGATAATGCGCGAGCGGTTCTTGGGGAAATAGACTTCCATGGTTTTGTCGTCGGTCTCCAACTCGGCAAAGTCCGGCAGCGCCTTCAATTTCTTAAAGAACACGCAGAAGTCTTTGACCTTTTCCATAAACATCCGCGACTGGCGCTCGCCTTTCGACAGGATGATGTATTGCGTGCGGCTCCGCATGCACTTGAGCACTGCCCGTAGTGCCGCGGCAAAGCTCTTGCCGCTCTGCCGGCTCCAAACCGCCACCTTTAATTGGGAATCGTCCAAGATCCAGCGGTCCTGGTAAGGGAGAACGGGGAGCGACCCTTTCGCAAGTGCCCGAAGCGCAGCAAGCGGGGTCAGAGGCTCGCCGTCAAGTAATCCGGTAACCGGTTGATCCGGTGATTCCGATCCGGTGATCGGCTGATCCGGTGATCGGGTGATCGACGATTTTGAACTCTTACGTTTTGCCATTTGCGTTTTGCCTTTTGCCTTGCCCTTAATCAATGGGGCGTCGGTGCATCCGGCCATTTCTCAGTTCCATGATCCCGGTTGGAGGTGGGCACCTGACTCCAGTACGCCCCAAAGGATGTGTTATCATTTTTGGAAGTGATATCATGTTTTCAATGTGTGCTTTTAAGGTGACACTCCACCATGACAGCTGACGAAAGACTCGCTCTTATCCGCGTAAAAATTCAGCGGGCCAAGGAGCACATCCGTGACCTGCATGTCGAAGTCCGTGCGTTTCTCACTACACCTCCCGAGCCATATGTAATTGCCACAAAGCGCGATCCTCAAACGCGAGAGCTGATCCATTATCTTTCCTCTGCCGTCGAGGAGGTCCCCAGCAACCTCGGTTCGATTGTTGGCGATGTTGTTCAAAATCTCAGGAGTGCCTTGGACCATTTGGCTTACCAACTCGTACTCATTGGCAGTCCTGGCGTCGTGCCCGGACGGCACGTCTACTTCCCCATTTCCGAAGATCCCGCACGGTACGACTCCGAAGCGCCTGGAAAAGTAAAGGGAATGCGGCAGGACGCGATAAAAGCGATCAACGCTCTCAAACCATACAAAGGTGGGAATGAATTTCTCTGGACTCTCCATCGACTTAACAACATCGACAAGCACCGCATGCTGATTACCGTCGGTGCCGCGCATGTAGCTCGTAGCATGCCTCCACTCTTGCGAAAAGCGCTGCGAACTGCGCTCGCTCCAAGCGGGCTCTCCGGGCTTTTGGACGAAGTCAGCGTCCTCTCGATCGATGCCCGTCAAATCAAATGCCCGCTGAAAAAAGGCGACGAACTCTTTAGAGATGCCCCCGACGCGGAAGTGGACAAGGATATGAAGTTGTACATTGAGATAGTCTTCGGAGAGCCGCAGATTCTCCCATGCACAATGCTCGCTCCAACGCTGCTGAGGATGGCCAATTCCATCGATGACATCATCGTGAGCTTTAAACCGTTCCTCGCCTGACATAAGTTCGTGACCTTTCTCCGGTTGCTTTGGTGACCGGACAATCCGCTCTTCCATTCACCTGGACATCGGGGCACTTCTTGAATTCAGCGTTCAGAATTCATAAGTCAGAACTTGTATCCACTCCATTGACGATCACTGCAGTTGGAGCGGTCGGTTTCTCTGCCGGGCCGAGGATTTTCCGAACGGGCGGGTCGTATGCCGTCGTCCCAATCCCGAAAATCTCCTTGGCCTGTTCCACCATTCGCCGGGCTGCGTCGAAATCCTCGACGATCTCGACCTTGCCCTTCTCCGCCTGCATACTGCGTTCCTTCATCTTCTGGCGGTGCTCCTGAGCGTAGAGGGCGAACTGCTTCTTCATCAGCGCTACCTTGTCACCGTCGTTCAAGACTTTCTTAAAGGACATCAATTGCGTCGGCGTCATCTCCTGAAGGCTTTCCCAGAG
>Ga0209039_10001787_pt1 | contig 19453 bp, 17 predicted proteins | sample BogFormECP12_OM1_FD_188238 | JGI IMG/M metagenome (GOLD analysis project Ga0209039, IMG submission 188238) | Bog forest soil microbial communities from Calvert Island, British Columbia, Canada - ECP12_OM1 (SPAdes) (version 2) | ecosystem: Environmental > Aquatic > Freshwater > Wetlands > Bog ...
GGCATTATTGTGGCGATTATCGGCTTGGTTCCTTTGCTTGCAGGCGTCTTTGACTTTTGTGTATTTGCTCCACTTTTTGGCGCTCCACTGAGTGGTCCAAAAATCCGCGCCGGTAAATAACTGCTTGAAAAATACAAAGACTCTCTGACTATCAACCAATCTTCAATAATCTCAATCCTAAAAATTAAATTATGAAGGCCGCCTGAATTTGAGAGCGGCCTTCATAAGGCTGGGGCAACGGATTCAAACTGTATTTCTAATTGATCCAGAGTATTTGCCAATGTAGACACACAGCTTTTCCAGAAACGATAAACTGATAATAGTTTTGCTATTGTAGTTCAGCACTACAGAACCATTATAATCTCACCTATGTTAAGCGTTGTGATTCAAGCGGGTGGCCAGTCTTCGCGCATGGGGCAGGACAAGGCTCTCAAACTTTTTTTGGATCGCCCGTTGATTCAACGCGTGATCGAGCGATTGCGACCGATTGCGGATGAACTGCTCGTGACGACCAACCATCCAGCGGATTATGCCTTCCTCAACCTTCCGCTCTTCACGGACCTCAAGCCGGGCCGCGGCCCATTGGGCGGACTATACACCGCGCTTTTTTCCGCCAAACTCTCCATCGTAGCGGTCGCGGCGTGCGATATGCCATTTGTCAATGTTGAACTTTTGAAAGCGGCGTCCGAAATCATGTTCAAAGAAGAAACGGATGTAGTTATTGCCAAAACCAGTAAAGGTTATGAACCACTCCATGCCGTCTATCGGCGCGAGTCATGCATCCCAGTCATTGAAGCCGCGATTGCTTCTGATAAATGGCGCATGGACTCATGGCTTTCGCAAGTCAAGATCCGCTTGTTGACGCCGAAAGAAATTGATCGTTACGATCCGGACGGCCTTGCATTTTTCAATATCAATACAATTGAAGACTTCGCACAAGCCGAACAACGCGCTCGCGAATAATTTGCACCGGGCACGACGCACGGCTGACCACTTTATGGTTGCTGCTTCCAAGTACTAGTTCGGCCATCGTGCTCACGGATGACCTCATGACTATCACAATACTGCTGCGCGTTTTCGCCATGTTAATGATCGCTTCTGGCGCGGGACCTTTGATTAATTCAGTATGAATTTCTTTCGGGATTTTTCCAACTGCATCCTACATATATTGCCAGAGGACACGGGCACAACAAAGCTGCGATCTTCGTTGCTCGATATAAGAAGTTGCCTGTGCATGCAGATGTTCATAATGGACGCAAGGTTGTGCCATTACGTGAATCCCTTCTTCTGGCTTGTCCTGGCTGCTTGTTTCAGGCGCCTCGATTCTTGAGAAACGAGAAACGATGGCATCTTAACCGGTTCCGCCATCCGACACCACTTTCCCAGCTCCTGCTTGTCTATAAACAGGTTTTGTATTGTAGGACTTTATTTTCAGGTACATTAAACCAGAATGCCATCCGATAGGATGGCATTCGTGGCGCGCTGTGGCTTCCTTCTTACTTGAGGAGGGATGCCACAGCGCTGAGTTTCATACTACTTTCCATGTTGGACATCACCTCCTCCTTTCTATAAGGATGGCAATTGACGTGATTCCCCATTCAATGATAAGAGTATCGCATACCTTGAATTGGATGTCAATAGGCTGAATTGAATTCTAAGGAAATTGTAATTGAGAAAAAAGTGATAGTCGTTGAGAGACTCTGCGAGAATTGATCTGCTATTTTGAGGAAAATTCATACAGGAGAAAACCATGAAGAAATCCTCAACTCTGCTCTGGGTCACTGTAATTATACTGGGCTGGTTGTTCGACTTTCTATTTTGGAAACAATCCTTCGGGATTAATTTTGCAATTTTCACAGTGCTATGTTTAGTCGATGGGTTCCTTATTCTATGGATCGATAATCAGTGCCCCGCGCGCGGGACATTATGGTTGATTCCGCTGATTTTGTTTTTCGCGACCATCACTTTCGTTCGCACTGAACCAATGACAGTTTTCCTCGGCGTCGTGTTTACGCTATTCCTGATGGGCGTATTGGCTAATACTTTCCGTGGTGGGCATTGGCTGCGATATAGCATGGCTGATTATTTTTTCGGCTTTTTCAAGTTAATGGGCGGTATGATCGCTGAGCCGATCTCATTCAATGTTGAAGTCAAGCGCGAGCAAGCGGAAAGCGGAATACCAGCGAAGCGACTCAATCTTTGGCCCATCCTGCGTGGTATCGTGATCGCAATTCCTATCATTGCGATCTTTGCTGTTCTGCTCGCCTCAGCGGATACCATTTTCAGTACTCAACTCAACGCGTTCCTCAAACTCTTTTTCAATTTAGACAAACTCCCTGAATATATCTTCCGTCTCTGTTATATTCTCTTCATTGCATATGTCTTGGCCGGAGTCTTTCTTTATGCCGCGTTGCACAGCCAAGATGAAAAACTCTTGGGCGAAGAAAAACCGCTCATTTCCCAGTTCCTCGGCTTTACCGAAACTGCGATTGTGCTCGTAAGCGTGGTCATTCTCTTCACCGCCTTTGTCATTGTGCAATTCAAATATTTCTTTGGCGGCCAGGCGAATCTCGGGGTTGGAGGGCTGACCGACTCTGAATATGCTCGCCGTGGTTTTGGCGAGTTGGCGGCAGTCGCCTTTTTGAGTTTGCTCATGATTATTGGATTGAGCACGATCACTCGTCGGGAGAATGAAGCCCAAAAGCGCGCTTATTCCGGTTTGAGCGTTGTCCTCGTCGCACTGGTGATGGTCATCTTGGTCTCGGCATATCAACGTCTCACGTTGAACGAACTTGCTCATGGGTTCTTCCGTTTGCGAACTTATTCTCATGTCTTTTACATCTGGCTTGCTCTTTTGCTGGTTGCAGTTGTCGTGCTTGAAATCCTGCATCGTGAGCGAGCCTTTGCATTTGCCACTATTATTGCGGCACTGGGTTTTGCCATTTCGCTCAGCATACTCAATGTGGATGGCTTCACGGCTGAACAAAGTATTTTGCGGGCCGAGCAGGGCAAGTATCTGAATGTCGCTGACCTAACTGCGCTTTCCACCGATTCGGTCCCCGTGTTGGTGGATGAATTTCTGTCGCCGTCGCTTCCCACTTCGATCCATGAGGCCATTGGTGCAATCCTAGTTTGCCGCAGTGCCCGGAATGATCATTCAAGTCAGCATAGCGGAGATTGGCGTTCTTTTAATTTCTCGCGCTGGGCGGCGGATCGGGCTTTGGCAAAAGTGCAACCCTATTTAAGAGTCTATGCGGTTCTCCGCGACGATTTTCAAGTACGCGCGCCAAGTAATGCGGTGTATGAATGCTATTAACTCAGAAGCGTAGCAGTAACACTTTTCGTTTATAACCAAAAAAGATGTGCCAAAGCGATTATGTTCATCAATTGCTAAAGCTATACAATTTGCAAACTATCGGTTTTAAGCACAGGAAAACGATATAATCGAATAAATCGTTTGTTATTCTTGAGGCAAGATTGGGAATCGTCAAATGCAATGGCTAAATAATCCCTTTGTTTTTCCCCTTTTGATCGCTGGCTCGATCAGCGTCGTAAATGCTTTTGTGGTTGCCCGACGGCGTCGCGTCACCGGTTCCCTGCCTCTTTTGGGAATGATGATAGCGATTGGCTGGTGGTCGTTTACTTATGCATTCGAGCTTGCCAGCTCTCAACAGAGCTTGGAGTTGTTATGGTCGAAGATGGAATATATCGGGATTGTGAACGTGCCCGTGTTCTTTCTCCTTTTTACATTTGAGTATTCAGGCTATAGACAAAAAGTCCAACGCTGGGTCGCATTGTTCTGGATTATTCCATTAATTACATTAATCCTGGTTTGGACGAATGACTTTCACGGTTTGATTTGGAGTCATATAAGTCAGCAAATGATAAATGGTTACCATTTGCTCGCGGTGGACCATGGCACTGCGTTTTGGATATGGGCGGCTTATTCTTACCTTTGTTTGCTTACAGGCCTGACCATCTTGATCATCAGGGGAATTTCCAGCCCTCCGGAATTCAAACTTCAGGCTGGGATCATTGTCCTCGGCGCTCTGGTTTCTGTGACCGGAAACGTTCTCTATTTATCCAAGTTGATTCCCGTCCCAGACTTGGATGTGACGCCAATCAGTTTTGCGGTCTCCACGCTCATTTACAGCATCGGCTTATTCCGCTTCGGCATTCTCGATATCATGCGGATCGCGAGCGAAACCATCTTGGAAAGCATGGATGAAGTGGTGATTGTGCTGAACAATCAGAGTTACATTGTATTCATCAATAACGTGTTCGAATATTATTTTGGCACGGATCCAAAGTCTTTGATTGGAAAATTTTCCGACGAGGCGTTCACTGCGTGGCCGGAACTCAAAGCTGTTGCTGTTCAGGCATCAATCAAACGCGACGAGATAGATTTAAACCTTCCCAACTTTGGGTTGGTTTTTTTCGACACCACAGTCTCGAAAATCCACGGAGCGAATAACCGCGAATTGGGCCGCACCATCATTCTTGCTGATGTGACCGAACGCCGTCATGCTGAGAAAAGAATTGGTGGCGAGTCAATCGCAGGGACGGCTGAGATCCCGTTGATCATTGTTTATCGTGCCAATGATGAGAGAATCGTTGAAGTGAATCGAACTTTTCTGCTCAAGCTGGGTTATGAGAGGCGCGATATGGTTGGGCGTACTCTACTTGAGCTTGGAATTTGGGATGTATATCAAAGGGCAGAATTTTTGCGCGCGTTGTATCGCGAGGGCTCTTTGAAGGATTATGTCATGCAATTGACAGGGCAGATAGGAAAGTTGGCTCCTTTTAATTTCTTCGCAAATCAAAACGAGATTCAAGGCGAACGCTTTGTGGTCATCATGGCACAGGAAGTGGAACAAGTGAAATAAAGTTTCTATCGAGCCATCTATATTTTCTTATACCAAAAACCTCCGAGATTTTCAAAATCTCGGAGGTGCGCACTACTTATTCCTGTTGTTCGTAATCTTCCGGCAGCCAGCAGCAAAGAACCAAATCGCGCGCGGCTTTGACTTCATCCATGCGGCCGAATTGAGTTGTGCTTGGCGCGTTATGAAGAAGTTCAGGCTGAGTTCTGGATTCTTCCGCGATCTTGATCAACGCCTCGGCGAAGGCATCGAGCGTATCCTTGTTCTCGGTTTCGGTTGGCTCGATCATCAATGCCTCGTGGACGATGAGTGGGAAATAGTTCGTCGGCGGATGAAAGTTGTAATCAATTAATCGCTTGGCAATATCCAACGCGCGGACATCCGAATCTTCGAATTGCCCCTCGGCGACAAACTCGTGCATACAGACGCGGTCAAATGGAACATGATAGGTATCGCGCAATCGCGCCAGCAGATAATTCGCGTTCAGCACCGCATACTGCGAAATATCTTTCAGACCATCCGGGCCGTGCATGGCAATATAGGTAAACGCTCGAACGAATCCACCGCCGAAATGTCCGTGGAAGGCTTTCATGCGTCCGATGGATTTGGCGGGCTTGATGAAGCCAAACAGCGGAGGCGTTTCATCGTCGCCTTCTTCAAGGATACCGACCAGTGGTTCAGGCAGGAAGTCCGCGAGATGCGCGGCGACTCCAACCGGACCCGAACCGGGTCCGCCGCCTCCATGCGGTACGGCAAACGTCTTGTGCAAATTGAAATGCATCAAATCGAAACCGATGTCGGCGGGGCGGACGATGCCAAGCAACGCGTTGAGATTGGCTCCATCGCCGTACATCAAGCCGCCACAATCATGGATGATCTTGCACACTTCCTCGATGTGTTCATCGAACAAGCCGAGCGTGTTCGGATTGGTCAACATCATGCCGAGCACGGTATCGTCGCATTGTTCTTTCAATGCTTTGAGATCCACATTTCCGCGCGCATCAGATGGAATTTGCACAATCTTCAATCCCATCATACCTGCCGAGGCTGGATTCGTTCCATGTGCCGAATCGGGAATAAGCATCTTGACGCGTTTCGAGTCCCCTCGCGATTTGTGATAGGTGCGCATGATGAGCACACCGGTGAATTCTCCGTGCGCACCAGCCGCGGGTTGGAGCGTGATTGCTGAAAAGCCGCTGATCTCTTTCAGCCATTCTTGCAATTCATACATCAATGCCAAATTGCCTTGCACAGTTTCAATCGGTTGAAGTGGATGCGTGTAAAGGAAGCCGGGCAATCGGCAGGTGTCTTCGTCAATCTTTGGGTTGTATTTCATCGTGCACGAGCCAAGCGGATAGAATCCGCCATCCACGCTGTAATTGAATTTGCTGAGATGCATGTAATGTCGAACCACATCCACTTCCGCGAGTTCGGGGAGGGGCAGGTCCGCTCTCAGCATAGACTTTGGCAATTCGGTGCGAGGCACGTCCGGGTCGGGGAAAGAAACGCCGACCCGTCCCGGTGAGGATAGATCGAAGATGGTGGGTTCAATGATCTTTGGCGCCACTTTTTCAGTTGTCTCAATCATGATCCGCCTCCGAAAGAACATCCACCAGCGTATCTATTTCTTCTTTTGAATTCATCTCCGTTACCGCGATCAACAAATGATTTTTCAACGCGGGATAATCGTTGCCAAGAGCATAGCCGCCGATAATGCCGTGCTCGAGCAAATGCGCGTTGACTTCCTCGGCAGGCTGGTTTACACACAATGCAAATTCATGGAAGAACGGCTCGGTGAAGCACAGGCCCATGCCTTTGATTTTGCTAAGTTGTTCTGCCGCGTAATGCGCTTTGTGATAACAAAGTTCGGCAACTTGTCTCATCCCGCTCTTGCCAAGCACCGACATGTAAATGGCGGAACCGAGTGCTAGCAAGCCTTCATTGGTGCAAATGTTCGAAATGGCGCGTTCACGCTTGATGTGTTGCTCGCGCGCGGTGAGTGTGAGCACGTAAGCGCGTTGCCCGCGATTGTCCACGGTTTCGCCGACAAGTCGTCCCGCCATTTTGTGAACATAGGTTTTCTTCGTGGTGAAGAATCCAAGTGTCGGTCCACCATACCACATCGGGATACCGAGCGGCTGTCCGTCACCGACCACGATATCCGCATCCATCTCGCCCGGCGTTTTGAACAATGCTAGCGCAGTTGGATTTGCAACGACGCATACCAGCGCGCCTTTACTGTGGGCGGCTTCGATGAGTTTGGTGTAATCGTAAATGCATCCGAAGAAATCGGGATACTGAACGATCACGAGCATCGTGTTGTCGTCAATCAGCGACTTCAGTTCTTCTGGGCTTGAATCGAGATCGGCATTTCCATCATCACCCGCGAGGTCCAATTCCATGCCTTGTGTGTAAGTGCGGATGACAGCCCGATATTGCGGATGAACCGTCGGTGAGATAACCACTTTCTTGCGCTTGCCGCGGAACTGAGCGGAGGCCATGTTGACAGCCTCCGCTGTGGCCGTCGCGCCATCGTAATGCGAGGCGTTGGAAACTTCCATGCCGGTCAGCGCGATCATCAGTGATTGATATTCAAAGATGCCTTGAAGAGTGCCCTGCGAAATTTCCGGTTGATATGGGGTGTAGGCAGTATAGAATTCGCCGCGACGTAGCATGTGGTCAACCACGGACGGTATGTAATGGTTATACGCGCCCGCGCCCAGGAAGGAAATTAGATCGCCGCGCACGTTCTCGTTGCTGGCGGCGATGTCTGCCAGCTCAGCCGCGGCCTCCATCTCGGTCAACGCGGGAGGCAGGTTTAGTTTGGGAAAGCGATGTTTGGCAGGAACATCCTTGAATAAATCATCGACGGATTTGACGCCGATGGTCGTCAGCATCGCATCCCGTTCCTTGGGACTAATAGGAATGTAAGTCATTGAATTATTTCGTTTGCTCTGCGCAATATTTTTCGTACGCAGCGGAATCCATCACATCGCCGGGTTCACCGTTTTCAACCTTGACCATCCAACCTGCACTATAAGGATCACTGTTGAGTGTCTCCGGTTTTTCGGATAAGGCTTTATTGACGGCGACCACTTTCCCCGTCGCGGATGCATAAATCTCCGCCGAAGCCTTAACGGATTCCACAGATGCGATTGGAATCCCAGCTTCGATGGTATCACCAGCCTCTACGAGAATTTCAACGAAAACGATATCCGAGAGTTGTGATTGGGCGTAATCGGTCAAGCCCATCGCGCCGCTGGATGGATCGAACCATTCATTGGACTTGGTATATTTTAGATTGGATGGAGTATTCATAGTTTAGGTCTCCTCATTAAGAATTGATATTTGGCGAATCAAAAAAGACACGCGATTTTCATGTCGCGCGTCCTCTGTCAATCAACCTGAGAGATTCATCCTGTATAAAAAAGGATTTGCACCGTCGGCGTCTCGAATGAGACTTTCCAGAGAAATACGGGAAGGGGTTCTTTTGCCTGAGAGTTTCATCTGGCTTCGCCTGTTTTCCAGATTTGCACCTTCGGCGTTCCTGCGTTACGCGGAATCTCTTCCCTGCAACCCGTTATTTGTAAGCCTATTGTATGGGGCATGAAAGAGAAAGTCAAGAGGAAGAAAATACTTCTTTGCGGGAACCAATAAAAAAGCCTGCTGATTACAGCAGGCTTTTTGTTGAACTTGGATTTGGAATGATTTACCAGCCCTGGTTCTTGACGAAGTCAGTTATAACCGGGATATTGATGTATTTTCCCTGGTAAGCCTGAATGCCCCAGTAAATGTTGAGTAGGAAGCCGAGTAAACCAATACATGCGCCAATGACAACGAAGCTGAGAATGATAGATACTACATATAACACGACACCCCACGCCAAGGCCTGCATATTGTGTGCTTTGATGAACGGGCGATCCTTTAAATCCGGCATCAACAGAATAATAACCGGAACGAGTGGCGTGAAGATATACGTGAGCAACGCCCATAACTTATCATTGCTGGTGGCGTCGTTGGACATTGGTGCCTGAGACATTGGTGCTTGATTCATATTTTTCTCCTCTCGAGTTGGTTTAAGATTGCGCCTATTTTACAACTAAACCAATCAAAAAGCAATCGAACCAGGGATGCCAAAAGTACTACTGTGCTAAAATGCACTTGATGACAAAAATTGCATTCATGGGCTCGCCTGATTTTGCTGTTCCAACTTTGCGCGGGTTGGCGGCACGTTATGAAGTGGTTGGCGTGGTTACGCAACCAGACCGAGAGTCGGGGCGCGGGCGTGCGATTAAATCGCCTCCGATCAAAATGCTCGCGACTGACCTTGGATTGAATGTAATCCAGCCGGAAAAATTACGCGCGCCCGAAGCAATGGATCAACTTCGCCTCTGGTCTCCAGACTTGATCGTGGTCGCCGCGTTTGGACAGATTCTCAAGCCGGATGTTCTCGCGTTGCCTCTGCACGGATGCGTTAATGTTCATGCTTCATTGCTTCCAAGTTGGCGCGGCGCCGCGCCGATCCAAGCCGCAATTTTAGCAGGCGACGTTGAAACCGGCGTGACCATTATGAACATGGATCAGGGTGTGGATACTGGTGCGCTTATCAATCAACGCGCCATGAAAATTGAAGACGACGATACTGCTGGTTCATTATCTGAAAAGTTATCACGCCTCGGCGCGGATTTACTGATCGAAACTTTACCGCGATATTTAGCGGGTGAACTCCAGCCGCAAACGCAAGATGAAAGCAAAGCGACCTCTGCGCCAATGTTAAAAAAAGAAGACGGCTTGCTCGATTTCAAAAAGCCGGTTGAAGAACTTGTTCGACGCGTGCGTGCGTTCAATCCGTGGCCGGGCGCGTACTTCGAGTGGAATGGCGGAATGTTAAAGGCTCATCGCGCGCACGCGGAGCCGGGCAATGCATCAGAGGGGCAGAGGCTGGTTTACCGGGGTCAGCCCGCGGTTGGCGCGCGAGGCGGTCTCCTCACCTTGGATGAAGTGCAACCCGCCGGGAAAAAGTCAATGAGTGGGAAGGCGTTTTTGTCCGGCGCTCGCAACTGGGCTGACTAAAATCGAATTCAAGGAATTAGTTTGTTTTTGGGATAAATGTTCACGTCGTGGTTCATGTAAGAATCATGACAAACGCAACTAGTTTCTGCCTGAGCGGAAAAATATAATCAGGCAATAAGACAAATCCAAGGAGGCATTATGCCAACCACAATTGATAATTTGAAGAATGCTTTTGCTGGCGAGAGCCAGGCCAACCAAAAGTACCGCGCCTTTGCGAAGAAAGCCGAACAGGATGGTTTCCCGAATGTTGCGAAGTTGTTCCGCACTGCCGCAGAAGCGGAGCGAATCCATGCGGAGGGACATCTCAAGGCATTGGACGGAATTGGCGGGACAACCGATAACTTGCAAGGCGCCATCAATGGCGAGACCTATGAATATAAAGAAATGTATCCGCCCAGGTTCGATCAGGCGAAAGCCGACGATCACAAAGCCAAGCGCATGTTCGGGTACGCGCTGGAAGCGGAAGAGGTTCATGCCAAGTTATATTCAATGGCGCTTGAAGCAGTAAAGCAAGGCAAGGATTTGACCGAGATTCAATTTTATCTTTGCCCGGTCTGCGGCAACATCGAAATTGGCAAGCCAAGCGAGCCTTGTAAGATCTGCGGCACCAAGCCGGACAAATTCATTCTGGTTTCATAGCTGAATTGTTGTTTCTTTCATCAATGGGGATAGTCGCCTGGTAAGAATGGTCGACGCGAGGAGGCTTCTATGCAGAGGCGCCTCGCGCAAATTGCTTGACAATTCGCCTATGCCCCAAGCGGAGTAGCTTATGAGCAGATATATTGCTGCGATTGATCAAGGCACGACCAGCACGCGTTTCATGGTCTTGGATCACAGTGGAAATGTGGTTGCTGTTGACCAGAAAGAACATCAACAAATTTATCCCAAACCGGGTTGGGTGGAACACAATCCGCTTGAGATCTGGACGCACACACGAGAAGTGATTGCCGGCGCGTTAAAGAAAGGCAATGTGAACCCAAAAGATATTGCCGCCATCGGTGTTACGAATCAACGCGAGACGACCGTGGTGTGGGATAAGAAAACAGGCAAGCCGATTCATAACGCAATCGTCTGGCAGGACACACGAACTGATGTGATCATCAATGAGTTGGCAAAGCAAGGTGGACAGGATCGTTTTAGAGAGAAAACTGGTTTGCCATTAGCAACTTATTTTTCGGGGCCGAAGATCAAATGGATTTTGGATAACGTCGAAGGCGCGCGGAAAAGGGCCGAGAAAGGCGAATTACTTTTTGGCAACATGGACACGTGGATCATTTGGAATCTGACCGGCAAACATGTAACCGATGTTACCAATGCCTCACGTACCCTGTTAATGAATCTCGAAACGCTGGATTGGGATGAAGAAATATTATCGTTGCTTTACGTTCCGCGGGCGATATTACCCAAAATTTGTTCATCGTCTGAAAATTATGGAATTGCGCACGGCGATTTAGATGGCGTACCCGTTTCGGGCGACCTCGGCGATCAGCAAGCCGCGCTGTTTGGTCAGACCTGTTATTCAGTCGGTGAAGCAAAGAACACATATGGCACAGGGTGTTTCATGCTGTTGAATACTGGCGAAAAACGTGTGCCGTCCAAATCGGGATTACTTACCACACTTGGATATAAGATTGGAAATCAAAAAGCCGTTTATGCATTGGAAGGCTCGATTGCGATCACTGGTGCGCTGGTTCAATGGCTGAGAGATAATTTGGGGCTGATCCGCCAATCGTCCGAGATTGAAGCGCTGGCGAAGTCTGTCGAAGATAATGGCGGCATTTACTTTGTGCCGGCATTCAGCGGATTGTTTGCTCCATATTGGCGATCCGATGCACGCGGCGCAATTGTCGGCATGACCCGTTATGTCAACAAGGGTCATATTGCGCGCGCCGTGCTGGAAGCTACCGCCTATCAAACGCGCGAAGTGTTGGATGCAATGGAAAAAGACAGCGGCGTGAAGCTCACCGCGTTGAAAGTGGACGGCGGGATGGTGTTTGATGAATTGCTGATGCAATTCCAAGCTGACATTTTGAATGTGCCCGTCATCCGTCCTAAGATCGCGGAAACAACCGCGCTCGGCGCGGCCTACGCGGCGGGACTTGCCATCGGTTTTTGGAAGGACTTCGATGAACTGCGCCTCAAGTGGGGAAAGGATAAAGAATGGATTCCAAACATGGCCTCGAATCAACGCGAGAGGTTATACTTGGCTTGGAAGAAAGCAGTAACACGTACATTTGATTGGATGGAATGATGAATCGAAATGAAATTCTCAGTGCCCTAAAACAAAAGTCCGAAGTCTCTGTGTTGATTGTCGGAGCGGGCATCAACGGGATCGGCACGTTCCGCGATTTGGCGTTGAATGGCGTGGATGTTCTGCTCGTTGACCGCGCCGATTTTTGTTCCGGCGCCAGCGCGGCCTCATCGCACATGGCGCATGGCGGCATTCGATATTTGGAAAACGGGGAATTTCGTCTGGTGCGCGAAGCGGTGCAGGAACGCAACCGCATGATTCAGAACGCACCGCATCTCGTCAAGCCTTTGCCGACCACAGTTCCGATGTTCAGAATTTTTTCGGGCCTGCTCAATGCGCCGCTTAAATTTTTGCGTTGGCTTGATAAGCCCTCGGAACGCGGTTCGGTTGTGATCAAGATAGGTTTGATGTTTTACGATGCGTTTACAGGCAAGCAGCGCACGGTGCCGCGCCACCAATTCCAGGGTCGCAAGGCTTCACTCGCACGCTGGGATAAACTCAACCCAAAGATTATCAATACAGCCACCTATTATGATGGTGCGATTCTTCAACCTGAACGTCTTGGAATGGAACTTGTTTTGGATGCAGAAGCAGATAACCCGAATGCGCGCGCGATCAACTATATGAGTCTGGCGGGTGGGAGCGGCAACATGCTTCTTCTGCGCGACGAATTAACGGATACCGTTTACGAAGTTAAACCTCGTCTGGTGATTAATGCCGCCGGCCCATGGATTGATTTTGCGAATCGCAGTCTCGGAGTCTCGACCCATTTCATTGGTGGGACCAAAGGCTCGCATCTGGTCCTTGAGCATCCCGAACTTCGCAAAGCAATTGGCGATAATGAATTCTTCTTTGAAAATAAAGATGGAAGAATCGTTTTGATCTTTCCGTTGTTTGACCGCGTTCTGGTTGGCACGTCTGATATTGAAATTGAAAATCCGGATGAAGCCAATTGCACGGAAGAGGAAGTGGATTACTTCATCGGAATGATCGACCGCGTTTTTCCGGCAATTAAGGTCACACGCGAAAATATAGTCTATCGCTTTAGTGGAGTCCGCCCGCTGGCAGCTAGCAAAGCAAAGACCACGGGACAAATCACACGCGACCATGAAATCCAAGTGGTGAGCGGAGATTGGACTGGATTAAGTTTTCCGGTTTATTCGCTGGTTGGGGGCAAGTGGACATCCTTCCGCGCGTTTTCTGAACAGGTCACCGATAAGGCTTTGGAATTTCTCGGCAAAGCGCGCCAGAAAGATACGCGTGCATTATCCATCGGCGGCGGACGCGGTTATCCATCCACGCCGGAAGAAATCAAACGAAAGGTGGATGGCCTCACGGCATGGACCGGTTTGCCGGCGGAGCGTGTGGGAGTTTTGTTCGAGCGATATGGCACACGCGCTGAACAGATTGCTTCGTTCATCAGCCGCGCGCCGGATATGCCGCTCAAATCGCTGCCTTCGTACAGCCACCGCGAGATTGGCTTCATCGCTCAGTATGAAAAGGTGCTTCACCTCGATGATTTCCTGATGCGGCGATCTATGTTGGCAATGCTCGGACGGTTGGCACGCGAAGCATTGAATGAGGCTGCAGATGCTCTTGCTGAGTCTCTTGATTGGACCGGGGAACGGAAAAAGGAAGAGGTGGCACGCTCGCTCAAATTGCTGGAAGAACATCACGGGGTCCGGTTTTGATGCGTGACTAACATCTTTGCGAAGGTTTGAACCTTTGCAGAGTTGTTTTCAATCACATGGTAAAATCTTTACATATGAACTGTTCAGTTGTCATTCCTGTGTATCGCGGCGAGACTACCATCACTGCCTTGGTGGAACGCCTCGCAGTTGAGTTGCCAAAGATCGCCCATTCCTACGAGGTGATTCTTGTCAATGATAGCGGCCCCGATTTTAGTTGGCAGAGGATCCAAGAGCTTACTCAGCGTTTTCCGTGGGTGATTGGCGTCAATTTGATGCGCAATTACGGTCAACACAACGCTACTTTGTGTGGCGTACGCCTTGCGCGTTATGAAATCACGATCACGATGGATGATGATCTCCAGCATCCGCCTGAAGAAATTCATCTTTTGCTTACCAGGCTCGGCGAAGGCTACGATGTCGTATATGGTGTGCCACGTCAGCTTCCGCAAGGTTTCTGGCGCAATCAAGTAACTAAATATACGAAAATTGTTTTAGCCAATACGATGGGTATTTCCTCTGTGAGAAATATGTCTGCCTTTCGCGCATTTCGCACAGACCTTCGCGGCGCGTTTGCCGAGTTCCGAAGCCCCAACACGATCCTCGACGTTTTACTATCTTGGGGAACGTCGCGCATCACAGCCGTAGTGGTGGATATTCGGCATGCAAAGAATTCCAATTATAATTTTGTGTCCCTTGTCAGGGCTACTTTGCTGGTTTTGACCGGCTACAGCACCGGACCTCTTCGGCTGGCAAGTTTAGTGGGCCTGATTATGACTCTGTTCGGCCTCGCCATATTTTCGTACGTTTTGGTAACGTATTTTTCGGCCGGCAGTTTGCCGGGTTTCCCATTTCTGGCTTCGATCATAGCTCTTTTTAGCGGAGCCCAGCTGTTTACCTTGGGGATCATCGGGGAATATCTTGCTCATATGTTTGATCGGAGTATGGGGCGTCCTGCATATATCATTCAGGAAACCATTGGCGGTGGAAAATCATGATTGTGGTTATCCTACAACCATCTTACATTCCCTGGCGTGGTTATTTTGACCAGATCCGCCACGCCGACCTTTTTATTTTTTACGATGATGTTCAATATGACAAACATGGCTGGCGCAATCGGAATCAAATCAAGACATCTCAGGGCAAACAATGGTTGACTATTCCCGTCCATAGCCGTGGCGCACAAGTGGAAAAGATTACCATTAACAATATACGCATTGTGCAGAAACATCCCTGGAATGCAGATCATTTCAAGACCTTGCAGTATGCTTATAACAAGGCTCCATATTTCAAAAAGTATCTGCCTCTGCTGGAACAGTTTTACCACCGTCAGGATGAATTCCTGGCGGACTTTACTATTGATTTTACAGTTGCCTTGGCCCGCGAACTTGGTATCATGCATACGCGCTTTATGCGGTCCTCTGAGTTAGATGGAATCGATGGACAAAAAACCGACCGCCTCGTCCAGATTTTGAAGCGGGTCGGTGCGACGCATTACATCAGCGGACCATCGGCCCAGGATTACATCGAAGCCGAAAAATTCGCGGCGGCGAATATCTCGCTTGAATATATGCAATATGAATATCCAGAATATCCGCAGTTGTATCCGCCGTATGATCCGTTTGTCAGCGTGCTCGACTTGTTGTTCATGGTCGGATCGGATGCCAGCCAATATTTTGAAAAAGGAAAAGTATGAGCGACGTTCCCGGACTCGAGCAAGTCAAATCTTATTTCGGTAAACGAATCGAACAACACGGCGCTTCGCCGCGCGGCGCCGATTGGAATGGAACGGAGTCGCAAAACACGCGTTTCGATCAACTGCTCAGAATTATCGAAATGCCGTCTTTCTCCATCCTCGATTACGGCTGCGGCTATGGTGCGCTGGCGGATTACATTGAGCAAAAAGGTTTTCAGCTCGATTATTACGGCTTCGATATTTTAGAAAGCGCGATTGCAATTGCGCGGCAATCACAGAATAATAAACAGCATCGCACGTTCTTCACGGAAAAAGATCAATTGCCCGTCTGCGATTATGTGGTTGCCAGCGGCGTCTTCAATGTGCGCGGCGAACAATCCTTTGAAACGTGGACGAAGTATGTTGTTGATTCTCTTCGTCATTTCAATGATCTTAGCCATAAAGGATTTGCCAGCAACTTCCTGACTAAATATTCAGACGCCGATAAAATGCGCGCTGATCTTTATTACGCCGATCCGCTGTATCTCTTTGATTATTGCAAACGCAATTTCTCGAAGAATGTTGCTTTGCTTCACGATTATCGCATCTATGACTTCACCATTCTAGTTCGCAAGGATTGATGATTGGCATGAACGAAAATCCCCGCATTGATTTCAACCGTCCTATTCCCGTTGGCAAGGAACTCGAGTATGTTGCCCAAGCTATCCAAAGCGGTCATCATTCTGGCGATGGACCGTTCACCAAGAAGTGCAATGCTTTGCTTGAACAGGAACTCGGAGTGCCGAAAGTTTTATTGACCACTTCATGCACACACGCACTGGATATGTCCGCCATTCTTTTAGATATTCAACCCGGCGATGAAGTCATCATTCCTGACTTCACTTTTGTCTCAACGGTTAATGCCTTTGTTCTGCGCGGCGCCAAACCGGTCTTTATTGACGTTCGGCCGGATACCCTTAACTTGGATGAAACCAAACTTGAGGCTTTGATCACATCCCGTACCAAAGCGATGGTTCCAGTGCATTATGCGGGCGTGGGCTGTGAAATGGATAAGATTCTCGCCATTGCATATCAGCATCAGATCGCCGTTGTCGAAGATAATGCACATGGGTTGTTTGGAAAATACAAGGACAAATATCTTGGCACGTTCGGTGCGCTGGCGGCACAATCCTTCCACGAGACGAAGAACTTCAGCAGCGGGGAGGGCGGCGCATTGCTTATCAATGATCCCGCGTTGGCGGAACGCGCTGAGATCATTCGCGAAAAGGGAACCAACCGTGCCCGTTTCTTCCGCGGACAGATCGATAAATACACATGGGTGGATATCGGTTCTTCGTTCCTGCCATCCGATATTCTTGCGGCATATCTTTATGGCCAGCTGGAACAACGCGAGCGAATTCAATCTCATCGCAAGAATCTTTGGCATACATATCAAGCCGGGCTGAAGGATTGGGCCAGCAAACATGATGTTCAGCTTCCAACTGTGCCTGAATATTGTGAGCAGTCATATCACATGTTTTATCTGCTGATGCCGAATCTCGATTTGCGCCAAAGACTCATCATGTATCTGCGCGAACGCGGCATTTACAGTGTCTTTCATTATCTACCTCTGCATCTTTCCGATATGGGACGCAGCTTTGGCGGACGCGAAGGTGATTGTCCCGTGACCGAGCGCGTCAGCGATCAATTGATTCGTTTACCTTTTCATAATGTATTGACTGGCGCAGATCAGGAACAAGTGATCGAAGCAATTTTGGAATTCAAATTTTGATGCAAAACGTTCTCGTCACCGGCGGCGCAGGATTTATCGGTTCGAACTTTGTGCGTTATTTGCTCAAAATCGAGCCGAATGTGCACGTCATCAACTTAGACGCCTTGACTTATGCTGGCAGTCTCGAAAACCTAAAAGATTTGCCGGATGAATTTCGGCATACATTTGTTCAAGGCGATATATGTGATCACGAATCAGTTCTCAAACTCTTTCATAAATACAAGATCGATACCGTCGTTCACTTCGCCGCCGAGTCACACGTGGATCGTTCCATTCTCGGACCCGCGCCGTTCATTCAGACAAATATCGTCGGCACGTTCACGCTTCTCGAAGCTGCGCGGCAGGCTTGGGGCGCAGAAAGAAGCGGAAGGAGATTCCATCATGTCTCAACGGATGAAGTTTTCGGTTCGTTGAGTTCAAACAATTCTGCGTTTACGGAATCAACACCGTACGAACCGCGCTCGCCATATTCTGCTTCGAAAGCGTCATCGGATCATCTGGTGCGCGCTTACTTTCATACGTATGACTTGCCCGTGACGATCACAAATTGTTCGAACAATTATGGCCCGTATCAATTCCCCGAAAAATTGATTCCGCTGATGATCTTGAATGCGCTGCGAGGAAAACCAATGCCGGTTTACGGTGATGGCAAACAAATCCGCGATTGGCTTTATGTGGAAGATCACTGCGATGCAATTTATCTCGTTTTGAAAAATGGCAAGCCCGGCGGAACATATAATATTGGCGGTGGCAATCAACCGTTTAACATCGATCTTGTGCATGAACTATGTTCCATCCTCGATGAACTAAAGCCTGCTGCCAAATCATATAAAGATTTAATCGCTTATGTTAAAGATCGTCCGGGACATGATCGCCGCTATGCAATGGATATCACGAAGATACGAAGCGAATTAGGTTGGACTCCGAAGCACGATATTGAAACCGGCTTGCGTGAGACGGTAAAGTGGTATCTCGGCCATATGGACTGGGTGGGAGCGATTATGAAGCAGGAAGGTTTCAGCGATTGGCTCGAACAAAATTATGCGCAGAGGGAAAGATGAAAGGCATCATTCTCGCGGGCGGACGCGGCACGCGTCTATATCCATTGACGCTCGGCGTCAGCAAGCAAATTCTGCCGGTCTATAACAAGCCGATGATTTATTATCCGCTCTCGATGCTAATGTTGGCGCGCATTCGAGAAGTTCTGGTGATTAGCTCGCCGGAAGATTTGTCGCCATTTCGACGTTTACTCGGCGATGGGAAGAAATGGGGAATTTCATTTTCCTATGCAGAACAATCTGAGCCGCGTGGCCTGGCCGAGGCTTTTATCATTGGAAAAGATTTCATCGGAAGCGACACGGTCTGTTTGATTCTCGGCGATAATATTTTCTTCGGTACCGGTCTCTGGGATTATCTTCGTAACGCCGCGGCATTGAAAGAAGGAGCGCAAGTATTTGCTTATCCGGTTCGCGGGCCTGAGCATTATGGCGTGGTTGAATTCGATGCGGCTGGCAAAGCACTCAGCCTCGAAGAGAAGCCGGATCATCCGCGCTCAAACTTTGCTGTGCCGGGTTTGTATTTCTACGATAATCGCGTGGTGGACTTCGCCGCATATCTCAAACCCTCTCCGCGCGGCGAATTAGAGATTACCGATATCAATCGCATCTATCTGGACCGAGGCTTGCTTCGCGTTCAACAACTTGGACGCGGCATCGCATGGCTGGATGCTGGTACCCATGAGACGCTTTTGCAAGCTGCCAACTTTGTTCAAACCGTCGAAGAGCGGCAGGGACTCATGATCGGTTGTCCTGAAGAAGTGGCATATCGCGTTGGCTTTATCACACGCCAGCAGTTGATCGAACTGGCTTTGCCGCTCAAACAAAATAGCTATGGGGATTATTTACTAAAGCTCGCTGACGAATTCAATGGCTAATATCTTAATAGTCAGCGTTACCCTGATTGCGGATGGGGTTCACGGCCATACAGAAATACTGTTGCATACTTTTAAACGGCTTGTAGTGCAGATAAATTATTGATCCAAACCAAGAACCTTCATTATTAATTAGATGAAGGTTCATAATATTTATATTG
>Ga0209039_10001788_pt1 | contig 19439 bp, 20 predicted proteins | sample BogFormECP12_OM1_FD_188238 | JGI IMG/M metagenome (GOLD analysis project Ga0209039, IMG submission 188238) | Bog forest soil microbial communities from Calvert Island, British Columbia, Canada - ECP12_OM1 (SPAdes) (version 2) | ecosystem: Environmental > Aquatic > Freshwater > Wetlands > Bog ...
TACCCCGCCGCGTGCATCCCTTCGTTGCCGCCGGTGTGGTCGCCATGCCAGTGAGTGTTGATAAGCGCGAATGGAGCCCCCTTGCCGATAGCGGCGATGGCCTCGAGAATCCGCGGCACCGCCGGAGCAAAACTGGCATCGATGAGTATATTGCCCTCCGGGCCGGTTTGCAGCGCCATGTTGCCGCCCTGTCCCTGGAGCAGATGGATGTTGTCATAGAGCTTGGTGGTCTTGATGGGCGTGTCGGCGGCGCTGGCATGGGGTTGCGCTGATTGGCCGGCTGCTGGCGCGGCCTGGGCGCTCAGCGTGCGGGATAGCATAGCCGCCGCGCTTGCCGCAAGACCAAGATGCATAAAATCTCTGCGATTCATTCCTTGAAGCATCGGTTCTCCCTCCCTCTGTTTTCGATCAATATCTCTTGAACAAAACTTATCCCATTCCCGGCAGATTCAATCCGCCCAGCACGCCCTTCACGCTGGACTGAATCGCCTCATCGGCCTTGCGTCCGGCCTCGTTGACCGCGGCAACCACCAGGTCTTCCAGCATCTCCACGTCAGGCTTGTCGCCGCCCAGGCCGATGACCGCAGCCGGTTCGATGTGAATCTTAAGAAGCTGCTTCTTGCCGTTCATGGTTGCGGTCACTGCGCCGCCGCCGCTGCTTCCTTCCACAACTGTCTGGCCCAGCTTTTGCTGAACCTCCTCCTGCATCTTGTTGGCCTGGGAGAGCATCTCGGAGATTTTGAGCGGGTTGAGCATGGTATGTACTCCTCATCTGGAGCGTGATTATTTTTGGCGGAGATCGACGACGCTGCGCACATCTGCCTTGAAGATTTCACGCGCGCGCTGCACCAGAGGATTGGCCAGCGCTGTCTCTCCAATGCTGCCGACAGGCGGCGCGGCCATAGGCACGGCACACTGCGCCGTCCCTTCGCCGGGAACCACGGAAAAGCGTGTGGGCGCGCCCAGCCGATGCAGCTCCTGGCGGATAATCTTCTCCGCAGCGGTATTGATTGTAAGGGCCAGCATCTTCTTGCCCATGCCGGCTACATCGATGCGCAGGCTGGAGTCATCGAGCATCCACGCGCCGGTGCCCAGCAACTGCGCCGCCGATACATGACCGCCATCGACCAGAGCGCGGCCGACGGCGTGACGAATCTGCTCGATGGTGGGAAGACTGGTTACAGGTGCAGCAGCCTGCGGTGCCACGGCCAGCGCGCCTTCCGTAACAGGCGATGCGTATCCGACGGCTGGAGCGGTCGCAGCAGGGAAGGGTGCAGTGCTTTGAAACGAAATGTCAGGAGCTGTCCGCTCCATGATCGCAGTCGGCGGGGAAGCTGAACGCGATTTCGGACCGGACTCCAACTTTGGTTCAGAGCCCCAACTGCCGCCTGTTGAGCCAAAGGGTGAGAGTGTCGGAGTAGCAACGGGAGCAGCGGATGCCGCTGGACGCGCAGGGCTTGCAGCTGGCCGCGGCGAGGATGCCGGGGTAGAGGACGGAGTTGCGGAGCGCGCAGTCCCAACGCTGCTCAACAACTCCTCCATAGGCAGCAGCCGTTGCGCATGAATCAGTTTGATCAGGCCCAGCTCCAGGTGGAAGCGCTGCTCCTGACGGTAGTTCAGATCGTCGAAGGTGCGCAGGACGATCTGAAGATTACGAGTCAGCTCCTCCTCAGAGAAGAGTTGCGCGGTACGCACGGCGCGAGCGCGCTCATCGGCGGAGATTTGCAACAGCTCTGTCTGCTCACCGCCCAGCTTGGCCATTAAACAATTTCTCAGGTAGCGAACCATCTGACGGGCCAGCGACGATGGGTTGTGGCCGGCATTCACCAGCAGGTTCAATTGCTCCATTAACTCAGCGCTCTGCCCGGCGGCGACGGCTTCCATTAGCCGCTCGAAGACCGTATTGGGAACTGCGCCCATCAGCTCGCGAATCTGCGCCGCCGAAAGCACGGGGCGGCCTTTCTCCACCGGCGCGGAGGCGATGGCCTGGTCCATGATGGAAAGCGCATCGCGCATAGAGCCATCGCCGGCCTCGGCCAACAGGGCCAGAGCGGCCTCCTCGGCTTCGACCTTCTCCTCAGCGGCGATCATCTTCAACTGCGCCAGAATGTCGTCAAATTTGACGGCGTGAAAGCTAAAGTGCTGGCAACGCGAGCGTATGGTCTGGGGAATGTCCTCGGGCTGAGTGGTGGCCATCATGAAGATGACGTGCGCGGGCGGCTCTTCCAGGGTTTTGAGCAGGGCGTTGAAGGCCGCGTCGGTAATCTGGTGGGCCTCGTCGAGGATGTATATCTTGTAGCGATCACGCGAGGGCGCATAGCGGGCAGCGTCTCTCAGCTCGCGAATCTCGTCGATGCCGCGATTGGTGGCCGCGTCAATCTCAATCACGTCCACGGCGTTACCCTGGCGAATCTCAGTGCAGGAGTCGCAGGTGCCGCAGGGCTCGTGCGTGGGCCGGGACGGAGCGCCCACTTCGGTGCGGCAGTTTACGGCCATGGCCACGATACGGGCGATGGTGGTCTTGCCGATGCCGCGGTGGCCGGAAAAGATGTAGCCGTGGGCAACGCGATTCTGGCTGAGGGCGTTGAGCAGGGTCCGTGTGACGTGTTCCTGGCCGGCCACGTCGGCAAAGCGCTGCGGACGGTATTTTCTGGCTAGAACCTGGTAACCCATGGGTGAACCCGCTCCGTTGGCCAGCCCGGAAAGGAGGTGGCCTAGAGGGGATTGTATCGTTTCGGGAGACTGCGCGTCCTGCGAACGTTGTGTAGGTCAGTGCGAGACCAGCGTGGGCACCTATACCTATATTTTTAGACCTAGAGTGCCGCTTATCGTTTCAGTTACGACGTATGTAAACTGCTGGCTCCATGCTGGTCTATCTGCAAGGCAGTAAACAAGTCCAGGACAATTCATAATCGCCAGAGGCGATCATCTTGATAACCTTACGCCCACCGGTCAATCTATACTTGAAGGGTATGAGGCTACATAGATGAGACGCGCATCACCCTTTGCGCTGGTTTTGTTTGGCTGCCTGGCGATCTGGCTGGCATTGGGGCCGCGGCTGATGGCGCAGGCGCCGGCTGCGGGCGATACAAAGGGCCAGAGCAAACCGGCTGGCGATAGCAAAAAGCAGACCCAGTCCAACTCATCGCTGCCAGGATCGACTACTCAGTCCAGCAACAATCCCTTTCCCGAGGATACGAGCACGGTTCCTGTGATGCCCTCGAAGACCCCGCCACCTCTGCCCGAAGGGACGCCCTATCACGCGCCGGAGAGCTCGCCGGTCCCATTGGTTACTCTGCCGAGCGAGGACGTTGACCCGGTCCGCAGCCCTGACGATCCCGCACCGGCGGCCAGCGGACCGGAGGCCGAATTCAGCTCCAGCCTCACAGGCATGGAGAGGCTGCTGCCCAAACCTGGGGACGACGATCAGACAAGCGGAAAGAAGAGAAAACTCCACGTCATCAAGGAACCCACACACCAGGAGGTTGCCTCCAAGGACATCGAGGTGGGCAGCTATTACTTGGATCGGAAAAACTGGAAGGCAGCTCTTTCGCGCTTCGAGTCCGCGATGATTCTGGACCCGGAGAATCCCGAGGTATATTGGGGTTTGGCCGAGGCGGAGCACCACCTGGGCGATTTTGCCCATGCCAAAGAGCATTATCTGAAGCTGCTGGAGTATGATCCCGACGGTCCGCACGGCAAGCAGGCGCGCAAGGAGCTGAAGGACCCTGCGCTGGAGAAAGCACAGAGCGGACCGGCAGCCTCAACGACGCCGAAGTAGGCGATGCTGGAAAGTAGCTCCTGCTGTTTGAATGGGATACTAGGGGTTCGGGTATTGTGGTGAGGTGAACGTGAAATTTTCGTCTCTGGCTCATCTCTTCCGGCAGCAGCTCGTTTATCTCGCTATATCAGCGGTCATTGCCGCCATCTTCTGGGCAAGTGGACAGCAGATCAATCCTGCCACGGTATTGACATACTCTTTGTGCATCGGGAATCTCCTCTCGCCCTCAATAAGCCGGCTGGAATTTCTTTACCGAAAAAAACAATTTCCATACAACTACCTGATATTTATAATTGTCCTCCTTGGACTGACAGTCCCTGTCTATCTCATTACGACCACAATTGTATGGTTCATTGCTCCGCCTGTTCCTCAGACGCTTTTTCATCTCGTCACAACCGGATGGAAGTTTCCGTTCCTGTCTACATTTGTCTTTGGCATTTCCTTATTTCTTTATCACACGACGAAAGAGCGGCTGGAGCAACGCAATGTCGAACTCCAGCATTCGGTGGAAGTTAGCACCGTACGGCTTGAAATGCAGGATCAAGAATTGAAGCGCGCACGCGAGATACAGCAGTCGCTGCTGCCAAGCACTATTCCCCAGATTTCGGGATTCGAGGTCGCGGGAGCGTGGCAACCCGCCAGCACCGTGAGCGGAGATTACTACGACGTACTCCGGCTCGGCGAGCATAGGCTCGGAATCTGCATCGCCGATGTGGTCGGAAAAGGTGTATCCGCCGCTTTGCTGATGGCTAATGTGCAGGCCGCGGTGCGCGCGTTTGCCAGCGACTCAAAGAGCCCGGCCCAGGTATGCGGCAAAGTCAATAGGCTTTTGTGCGATAACATCGCGGCGGGAAAGTTTGTAACTTTCATCTACGGAATCCTCGATGGTGAAACGCGTACGTTCCAATACTGCAACGCCGGGCATCCTTACCCCATCCTGCTGTCGGGCGGCTCCACACGGACGCTTGAGGAAGGCGGCGCAGTACTGGGCGTTTTCCCAGACTGGATGTACGAAGACTCCATCGTCGAGTTGAGGGCAGGGGACCGCTTGTTTCTGTTTACCGACGGCATCACGGAAGCCTTCAACACAAGTGGACAGGAATTTGAAGAAGCACGCATCGCGGCCTTCGCGCAAGGCAATGGCTCGCTCGCCGCAAAGGAGTTGAATAACCGGTTGCTTGCGCAGGTCTCAGCTTTTTGCGGCGCACAATTCCAGGATGACGCAACGCTGCTGGTCATTGCTGCGAATTAGGCCTTACCAAGTTGCTGCGGAATTGCTGAGATCCCATCACGCGGCGGGGACGAATTATTCCACAGGGTAAACGGGGAGTATATTGACTGGAAGCCGGAAAGCATGATGGAAAGCAGCGGCTAATTCTCTCTCAGATCGGTAAGACCATAAATGCTCAAACTCAGAAGGTTTATGTGCGGGTGCTTTGGGAATTTCGCGCTGATATTCATCATCGGCTCCACTGTAACGGTTCCGCGTCTTTTTCACATCTATCACGCGCTTGGGATATTGTCTTCGACACCAGGCGCGATCCACCACAATAAGCCTATTTCAATCGTTAATGTTGTGTTCCTAATAACTTTTCTTGTGTCGCCACCATTCGTTGCGTTTCTCAATGGAATGGCTTGGTGGACAGTCAAAAATGGGAAGACCACGGCCAGGGGTTGGGCTATTGCTGCAAGTATTTCGCTTATCTTATCGAGCATTCCAGTTTTAGCCTCCGGAATTTTCGCTTGGAAATACACGCCAATCGAATTCCTAATAGGATTGTTTGTCATCGGCGCGGCCATAATGGCTCTGGGAATCGTTGGTTTAGTGGCTTTCACACGGCGAGACGCGGTAGCACAGGCCCCGATAGAGGCCGTCAGACCCCTTCGGATTGCCGGCGATGGAACAAGCTATTTGCTAGAAGCAATAGCATGGCTGCTTGGAATCGCTGGGTTCCTTGCAGGCATGTCCTGGTGGCATCGCTGGGGTCAGGCGCAACACCTGCCGAGGGTGTATGTTGGATTGCTCCAGCTCGTAATTATCCTACTGATCGTAATTGTCGTACATGAGCTTGGTCATGCAGTTGTGGGCAGCGCCCTGGGGATGAAACTTCGCGCGTTTATTATCGGTCCGTTTCAATGGCGAATACGAGACGGCCGATGGAAATTTCAATTTCTACCCGCGAAGTTTCTATCTGCTGGCGGCGCAACAGCGTTAGTGCCGACAGATCCGCATCAAAGCCGCTGGAGCCAAATTTCCATGATTGCGGCCGGCACAGTGGTCAATCTGCTGACTGGCTTAATAGCTCTCGGCGTTGCGCTTACTGCAAAGGGCAACTCGTATGAACACTACTGGGGATTTCTTGCTTATTTTTCCACGATCAGTCTGATAGCGTTCGCATCAAACCTGATTCCCATGCATTCCGAAACCCATTATTCCGATGGCGCAAGAATCTATCAGCTTCTACGGGGTGGTCCACTGGCTGATTATTATCGAGTGCTTAACCTCGTTGGTTCGACTTCTGTGACGCCTTTGCGGCCCAAAGATTATGACATCGAGGCAATTAAGCGTGCTGAGCAATCCTTCAAGAAGGGACATCAGGCGCTAATGTTGAGACTTTTTGCATCGTCATACTATCTTGATCGCGGCATGATTCCAGAGGCTTCTGAGGAAGTGGCCGAGGCGGAGTCGATCTATCATGATTCTCCTGTGGATCTTCCCGCCGAACTCTGCATGGCCTTTGTCTATAGAACCGCTTTTCTGCGTAGCGATGCTGTCAGTGCGCGCCAATGGTGGGAACGCATGGAAGCCAAGAAGCCCACTCATTTCGGCGTGGATTACTGGTTGGCCCAGAGCGCGCTTTTCTGGATTGAAGGCCGCAGGGAAGAAGCGCGCGTAGCGTGGAACAAGGGGAATGTTCTGGCCCAGAAACTGCCAGCAGCAGGAGACTACGAGTTCGACCGGTATCGCAGCGCCTTGCTGCATAATTGCATTGAAAATAAAGCGGCAAACGCAGCAAGTTAGTTTTACCTCGCTGAGATTGCGAGTTAGAGAGCTGGCACGATCATGGACGGACTGAGCGAGGCCAGCGCGCCAAAAACGGTCGTCTGCTGCTACCCTATCTTCAGGCATGAACGAGATTTTGCACCAGTTGCGCTGTATCGGATGCGGGGCGCGGATCGCAGGCGCGGAGGCCCGGCCCGACTTCCGCTGCGTCGTCTGCGGAGAGCTGTTTGACGTGGAGTACCCCGGCTGGAGTCAGCGCGGGGGCAAGGACCGTCCCAATCCGGGCGGGCTTAAATGGGTCTTGCGCGAGCGGCGCTCGTCGGCAGAGGCGCTGGACCACTCCGGCGTCTGGCGCTATCGCGAACTGCTGCCCATTCTGGACAACTTTGGCAACGTGGTGAGCCTGCTAGAGGGCAACACGCCGCTCTACCACTTGACGCGTATGTCCAAAGCTCTGAAGATTGACCGGCTCTTTGTCAAGCACCAGGGAATGAACCCCACCGGCTCTTTCAAAGACACGGGCATGACCGCGGCGATGAGCGTGGCCAAGGAGTGGGGCTTCGAATGCGTGGCCTGCGCGTCGACCGGAAACACTTCAGCCGCCATGGCAGCGTATGCCGCGCGCGCCGGGCTTAAGAGCCTGGTGCTGATTCCCGAGGGCAAGATCGCCTGGGGCAAGCTTTCGCAGGCCATGGACTATGGCGCCGTAACCTGCCAGTTGAAGTCCGATTTCGACGGCTGCATGCACCTGCTGTCGCAAATAGTGAAGGAAGCACCAATCTATCTGCTGAACTCGGTTAACCCCTACCGGCTTGAAGGGCAGAAGACGCCCGCCTTCGAGATAGCCGAGGCATTTGATTGGAGTGTTCCCGACCACCTGATTGTGCCCGGCGGCAACCTGGGTAACAGTTCGGCGCTGGGCAAGGGCTTCAGGGAGATGCTTGAGCTTGGGCTGGTATCGCGGATGCCGCGCATCAGCGTGATTCAGGCAGCGGGAGCGAATCCCCTGGTGCGCAGCTTCAGGGAGCATCAGGCTACTGTGCTTGAACCGGTGATGGCTCACACCCGCGCTACAGCCATTCGCATTGGCAATCCAGCCTCATGGCGCAAAGCTGCGCGCGCTATTCAGGAGACCGGCGGCTGGTGCCTGGATGTGACCGAAGCCGAAATCGCCATCGCCAAGGCAGAGATAGGCGCTGAGGGGCTGGGCTGCGAACCGGCCTCCGCGGTCACGTTGGCGGGGCTGAAGAAGCTGCGTGCCGAGGGCAAGGTTAGTTCCAGTGAGACGGTGGTTCTGATGCTGACCGGCCATACGCTTAAGGATGCCGATTACACCATCGACTTTCATCGCGGAAAATTGCTGGGAAAAGAAGAAATCGCGGGAAGGGAAGCGGAGATTGCCGGACTGCGGCGGGACGCGCTGGCCGTGGATGCCACGCCGGCCGCGGTGTTGGCCGCGCTGAAGGGAAGAGCAGGATGAGCGAGGCTTCGAGCACTTTTTCCGGAGACGCAAAGTCCGCGAAACTACGGCTACGCCTGCCGGCAACCTCCGCCAATCTCGGTCCCGGCTTCGATGCCGCAGCCGTAGCTCTCGACTTTTTCCTGGAGATTGAGGCTGAGCCTGCCGTGGAGTTTTCGATTGCCGCGACCGGCCGCGACCTGGAGCCGTGTTCCCGGCTTGAGAATAATCTTATTCTGGAGATTTATAAGCAACTGCTTGAAGCGAACGGGCGGCCAGTAATTCCTCTGGCGATTCGCATGAACAATGAGATTCCGCTGGGAATGGGCTGTGGCTCGTCGGCGGCTGGAAGGCTGGCGGGCATCTGCCTGGCTGTGCATTTTGGCAGGCTGGAGTGGAGTTCAGAGCGCATCTTGGCGGAAGCGGTGGCGCTGGAAGGTCATCCGGATAACGCCGCGGCCTGCTTGCTGGGCGGTTTTGTGACGGCAGCGTGCGAGGGCAGACGAGTTCATGTGGCCCGCGTTGAGCCGCCGGATGAGTGGCGGGCAATTGTGGTTCTGCCCAGTGAGCCTTTGGCCACCAGTGAGGCTCGCGCCGCGCTACCCATAACCTATTCTCGCGTGGACGCGGTTGCCAACATTCAATCGGTGGCGCTGTTGGGGCTGGCCTTTGCACAGGCGCGTGGAGATCTGCTGCGCGTGGCCATGCGGGACCGCATTCACCAACCCTACCGCGCACCATTATGTCCCTTGCTGCCCCGGCTTCTGCCCCTGGCCGGAGAACACGGCATTCTGGGCGTGGCTCTCAGCGGCGCCGGACCCTCGGTTCTGGCCATCATCGGTAGCCAGAAGATAGTTCCTGAGGCCGAGGCTGCCATCCGCAAGGCATTGAAAGAATTGGCGGAACCGGAACTCAGGCTCTGCCGGTTTGAGCCAACCGGAGCAAGTCATTCATTTGGGACTGCAAACGTGGGCCTCTGACCAGGTGTTCACAGGCCTTCTGGCACATTTTTCGCCTCAGAATCAAGAAATCAGGAGTATGGTGTCGTATTACGTAAAAAACTGATAGGAACGTTACTTTTTCTCAATATTTTCCTGCTCTCATGTTACTTATTTTGTTACTCAAGATAGCTTGCTTTTAATGCTTAGAAAACCTAAATTCTCACACGTGGGCAGTTCTGGGGGAGGGCTGCTCTAGCGCCCGTGATCCTTTATAGGATCCGGGCGCTTTTATTTGCTCTGCATGCAAGTCATTGACTGCTGCAGGATTGATAGAGACGTTGCCTCTCCGGTTTATCGACCTTGTTTCCCTTCGAAACTCGAAGAGCTGTTTGCGACTTTGCCGCTCTTTTGCGCATCTCATGAGAGTCGGTTTACCGTTACACTATATGAAAGCAGTGACTGCAAGGAGGATCATGGCTGGATTGGGAATTTTAGAAGTTAGCGACGCAACATTTGATCAGGAGGTGCTCCGCAGCGAGCAACCGGTTCTGGTGGACTTTTGGGCTTCCTGGTGCGGCCCCTGCAAGGCAATCGCGCCGATTGTGGATAACATGGCTGCAACCTATGCCGGCAAGTTGAAGGTCGCAAAGGTGAATGTGGACGAGAATAGCGCAACCCCATCCCGTTACGGTATTCGAGGCATTCCTGCCCTGCTTTTTTTTAAAGGCGGCAAAGTAGCAGATCAGATAGTCGGCTATGTCCCTCATGATGTGATTGACGAGAAAATCAAGAATCTGCTGGCGTAACGACAACCCCGATACGCCTGCTAATGAGCAGTATGAAAAGGTCCGGCAAATCCGTCGGGCTTTTTATTTTGGACAAGTTTAGTCTGAGCTAGCTAATATCCGGTGGGCTTCACTGGTGCCCCGGCATGTGAGAGGGGCTCCAGACCCAGCCGCTTGCGGCATTCCTCCAGGATGGCCTGGGTGTTGGAGGCGCCCACCCGGCTCACTCCGATTTTGCGCACGGCCAGCAGCGTATCGAGATCGCGAACGCCGCCCGCCGCCTTGACCTGAACGCTTGCCGGAGAATGTCTGCGCATCAGCTCGAGATCGGCAAGAGTGGCCCCGCTGGACGCGTAACCGGTCGAGGTTTTGACCCAGTCAGCTCCAATCTCCGCGCAAATTTCGCACAGCCGGATCTTGGCTGCGTCGTCCAGATAAGCATTCTCGAAGATCACCTTGATCTTGGCTCCGCCAGCATGAGTAGCCGCAGCAAGCGCCGATAGCTCATTCCTCACATATTCCCAATCCCCGCTCCGGGCCTTGCTGATATTGATGACCGCATCCAGTTCCTGCCCGCCGTCGGCAAGCGCCTGTCGGACTTCGGCTAGCTTGACGGTAGTGGTGTGCCCTCCATGTGGAAAGCCAATGGTAGTGCTGGTGTGGACCGTGGTTCCAGCCAGAAGGGCAGAGCACCGGGCCAGGTAGTAAGGCATGATGCATACGCTGGCCACGTCATATCGAACCGCCAGTGCGCAACCCTCCTCGAGAGCAGCGGCTGTCAGCGTGGGATTAAGCAGCGAGTGATCGATGGTTTTCGCGATATCGGAATAATCGTACGGCTGAGTCAAGTACATCTCCTTACGAGCGCGCGTGCGTCAAGTTTCATTCCAGATTTATTGCCGGTACTTGCGCAAAACACCCAGCACGCGTCCCTGGATGGTCACCTGAGCGGCGGGAACGTAGATAGGGTCCATCTCCAGGTTTGATGGTTGCAGCCGCACCCGGTTACCCTCGCTGAAAAAGCGCTTCAGAGTGGTTTCGGCGTTACGCACCAGAGCCACTACGATCTCGCCTTGGCGCGCTGTGCGTGTGCGCTCCACCAGCACATAATCGCCGTTGATGATGTGCTCGTCGCGCATAGAGTCCCCGCGCACCTCAAGAGCAAAGACATCGCGGTTGCCCACCACATCGTGAAGCGAGATGCTCTCGGGGTTCTCGATTGATTCGATGGGGGCGCCGGCGGCGATTCGCCCGGCAAGCGTCAGCCGGTCGCTGGTGCGTGTGCGCGTCCCCGGCGGCACCACGTCGATGGAACGGCTGCGGTTATGCACGCGGTCCAGCATCCCTTTCTTTTCCAGGTTGGTAATGTGCTTATGCACGGTGGCCAGGCTCTTCAGCTCCATGCCGCGCGCAATCTCTTCAAAGGACGGGGAGTAGCCGTTGCGTCTTACAAACGACTCCAGGAAGTCAAGAATCTCTTTTTGCCTGCGTGTGACAGCCATGGGCGCATTATAGCGAATAAAAAGCGAACTGTGTCAAGTATTTTTTCGTCTTTTTTTCGTTTACTCTGCAAACTGGCTTCTGAAGACCGCTTTAATGTGCTCCAGACGCTTGCGAAGGGTCTCGGCCTCTTCCGGCAAACCGAGCTCCTCGGCAAGCCCGATGGCGTCGTAGAAGGCCTCCTTGGCATCGCTGTAGCATCCGCGGGCGCCGCTGGAAGAGTGCGCCTCGTACATGTCGTCGTAGGCCTTCTCGCCAAACTGCTTGCAGCGGGCCAGGCTGGCCAACTTCGCTTGCCGCTCTTCTTCCGTCATGCTCATCTCTCCGGGGTCGGCCCATGTAGATGGCTCCCAACACACGATAGCTCAAGTGCGCCCGTGTGTGCCTTTCAGCTTGCCTTTGCGGCGCATTTCCTTGTCCGCTTCCAGCTCTGTCAACACCACCCAGCAGCGTAGGCACGTGGGCTTGCCGTCGCGCCGCCGCGAGGTGGGTTTCTGGCAGCGCACACAAGGCTCTGCGGGCAATTTGCGTTTCATGGTTCTGACTTCCTCTGCCATCCTTCTCAGGGATGGCGCACGCACAGAGCGCGTAAATTATGCCCCCAACTCAATTGGCAGGAATTCCGATAGCGGATATTGAATTCGAAAACCCACGCCTCCCCTGAGGCCTCACCCGCCGAACTGCTCCAAACACTTCCAGAGAAAGAAAGCAGAATGCCGGTCTTGATGTGATGGCTGTCCGAATCCTGTCTTTCGACGGAGATGGCCTCTAACTCGGTTATGGTTGCCAGCCTCCAGTTGGAATATCCGCCCGATTGCAGATTGGCGCAGTAGCTGTTTGCCTGGTACCAATTGATGTCCGTACCGTTGTCCTGATGCGTCCACATCAGCCCGGTGGCGGGGTCGGTCCAGGTGTCCTGCGCCCGCGCTGGCGCGCTGCATATCTCGATCAGGGCAAGAATTGTTATGAATCCAAACAACACCAGTCTCCGCATTGTTTCACTCCTTTTTCGCCGCATTGGCGGTGTTCTAGATTGAATCCTCTGAGCAAAAATCAACTTAACCGGCGCAGATTAGGACGCCACCATCCTACATCCACGGCTAAAGAAAAACCAAATCACAGTCGATAAACCTGTGGTATTGCCTCTGCGCTGCCTGCCCGCGCAGAGAGACTGTGTTCGAGGAACAATGATCTCTATCAAACATTATCTTGAAGAGACGCAGACGAAGTCCGGCGAACACGATGAACCGGATGCGCAGTATGATGCGGAGGCGCAGCCTCTTCTTTCTGTTACGATTGCCGCTTATCGCTCCTCCCTGGTGGAGATGGGCAACTGCGGCCAGGATGCCTGTCCGGCTCTGGGCGGGGAACTGAAGCAGGGGTTGGGCAAGCTGGAAGAGAAGCTCTCCGCAAAACTCTCATACGAGACGGTAAAGGAGACAGAAAGCGGCGTGCGGGAGCATCTGCATGGCTGGGGACGGCTCGCGGCCATGCATTTCCAAAAACAGACCGGCGAGGTAAAGGAGATTCTGCTAATGATGGCCCGTACCGCCGAGTCGGTGGGCGAGCGGGACCAGCGCTGCGCCGCTCAGATCACCGAGGTCACGACGCGGCTCAAGAGCATCGCCAACCTGGAGGATTTGACCGCGATCCGGGAGTCGATCAAGCAGAGCGCGACGGACCTGAAGGGCTCGATCGACCGGATGACCGCAGAAGGCAAGGCGGCAATCGACCAGCTCAAGAAGGAAGTGACGACCTATCAGGCCAGGCTGGAAGAGGCTGAAGAGATTGCTTCGCGCGACGCGCTCACCGGGCTGCGCAACCGTCTCTCTGTGGAAGGCGAGATTGAACTATCTCTTCATGGACGCGCGCCCGTCTGCGTCGCCATCATCGACATTAACGAGTTTAAGCGGGTGAATGACGAGCATGGCCACCTGATTGGAGATGAGTTGCTAAAGAAGTTTGCCGCCAAGATGCGGTCCGTTTGCCGCTCCACGGACACCATCGGGCGCTGGGGCGGCGATGAGTTCATGCTTCTGCTGCATTGCGGAATTGCCGAGGCCCGGACGCAGATTGACCGGCTGCGGGAGTGGGTGTGCGGAAGCTACACGGTTCAGGGTAGCGCCGCACCCAGTAAGCTGCGGGTCAAGGTCTCCATCGGCCTTGCAGAACGCCTGCCTGGCGAAACGATGAAGGCGCTGGTAGACCGAGCAGATGCCGAGATGTATCGCGAAAAAGCAGCATCGCGGAAAAGCAAAAACGATTATGCGGAGAGCATAGCCGCTGCCTGAGGTTGTCTTACCAGCCGAACTTATACCTATAAAGCGGAAAGCAAGCCGCGTTCCCAGAGGTTTGCGCACTATCGCCATTTCGGGAACCCTCTTGGCATTGTGCCGTTCCCGGAATCGCTCTGCCTCCTTTTTTTCTTCCAACTATTGAGTTTCGTCTCTCCACGCGGGATGGTTAGGTGAAGCCGTCCGTTAGCGCACGCTAAGTTGGCCGGCCGGAATATTTGAGCAGACAGGCGCAGGAGTCAAAGGGCGCCGCTCAATGAGAAAGGTTGCCATGAGGTTATTAATCGCCGAAGACGACAAGGCGCTGGGATTGTTTCTGAGCCGCGGCTTAGAAGCCGACGGACATCGTGTCCACCTGACGTACGATGGAGCCGATGCAGTGGAGGCATTTCGCCAGGAGATGCCCGACCTGACCATTCTTGATCTGAATTTGCCGGTCAAGGACGGCGAGCAGGTGCTCGAGGAGGTTCGCAAGATGGATGCGGATCTGCCGGTTCTGGTGTTGACCGCCCGCCAGGAGGTGGACACCCGAGTCCGCTGCCTTGATCGCGGAGCCGACGACCTGATGATCAAGCCCTTCAGCCTGCACGAACTGCGGGCCCGCTGCCGGGCGCTGCTGCGCCGCAAGCGTGATGCAAGGCTGCTATTGCGTGCCGGCGACCTTGAACTGGATCGGCTGGACCACACCGCGCACCGCGCCGGCTTGTCGATCGTTCTCACCAATAAGGAATTCGCCCTGCTCGAACACCTGATGCTGAATCGCGGCCAGTGCGTCACGCGGGTGGAGTTGCTGGACTCCGTCTGGAATCTGGAGCCGACGCAGACCACCAACATCGTGGATGTCTACGTTAACTACCTGCGCCGCAAGCTCAAGGACCCTCCTCCCGGACAACTGATTCGCACAGTGCGCGGCCAGGGTTACACAGTGCCGTCGGAGAGCGAACTTGCGCTTTCAGCGCTGCCCCCGCTATCTGTGCCTGCGCTTCTGCCAGATACGGTTATGCCAGTGGCGGCCGCTTAAGTTATAGACCTTCAACAAATTTTGAAAACACCAACTCGATAGACGTTCAGGAGATTATCATGGCAACCGTTTCCATTCCCACTCTTCCCCTTGCCAATCGCATCCACCAGCGCACCGTGCTTGTCGCGAGCGCTGATCGCAACTTTCGCCAGCGGCTCTCTGAAACTCTCACCGGACTGCGCTGGCAGGTGCGTGAGGCCGATGGCGGCGCACAGGCATGGGCAGAGGCGGAAGTGACCCCTCTGGAGGCTGTCATCGTCGATTCATGGTTGCCCGACCTTGACCTTGACGAGTTTCTCAGCGATTTCCGTATAAATCACCCCGAAGTGGATTTGGTGACAGCCAGTGGATCCAGCGCGCAGGAGAGCCCGCGCGGACCATACCGCCAAGAGCTTCTGTATGCTCTTCGTCGCTCGCAGGACAATGACACGGCAATCTGGAACGCCGCTCCCGCGCTCAACAAAACGAGTCTGTCAGCCGATCCCACGCAGGGCAATTTGTGGTCTACCGCGTCGATTCCATCTCAGGCCCCGTCTGCTTTTCCGCCGCAGGGCGTCTTGCCTGATGTGATCTATTCTCATGCCGGTCTTCCTCTCGTCATACCGGCCGAAGCAGAACTGCCCGCAATAGGCGGGCCACAGGCAGCCATTGAACGGTTGCCGGAGATTATTGGCTACGCTCCCTGCATGCTCGAGATCAGCCGCCGCGTCCGCCTGGTGGCTCCGCGTTCTACCCCAGTTCTGATCGAGGGACCTACAGGATCGGGCAAGGAATTGGTAGCCGAGGCACTGCACCGGCTCTCGGCCCGTAGCCGCAATCCCTTTGTCGCCATCAATTGCGCCGCAATTCCTGAAGCATTGCTTGAAGCTGAGCTTTTCGGCCACACACGAGGAGCATTCACCGGTGCGGTGCAGGGACGCGTCGGGCGGATCGAAGCTGCCGATGGCGGTACCCTGTTTCTCGACGAGATTGGGGAGATGCCGCTGGCCCTGCAATCCAAGCTGCTGCGCTTTGTGGAGTGCGGCGAGTTGCAGAGGGTAGGCGACAACGAGAAGGTAAAGGTGGATGTGCGCATCGTAGCCGCCACTCACCAGGCACTGGCCCAGCAGACTCAGGATGGCGGCTTCCGCGCCGATCTCTACTACCGGCTGGCAGTATTTCTGATTCGCACCCCATCGCTGACCGAGCATGCCGATGATCTTCCGCTGTTGGTCAATCACTTCCTGGCGCAGATGGGCCGTGCGGCCCCTATCAAGCGAGTCGACCCGAGCGCGCTGGCCAAGCTGACCGCCCACGATTGGCCAGGCAATGTCCGCGAGCTTGAGCACGTGCTGGAGCGGGCCGCCATTCTGGCTGGCGAGGAGGCCGTCATCACCGCGCGGGAGATTGACTTCGGCCTGACAGTTAATTGAAAGGGTGATGGGATGCAGATCGAGAGCCAGCTCAGCGACCAGATTGCCCGTTATCTGGATCTCGCCGTCAGCGAGGCTAAGCTGACCGCGGTCAACATGGCCAATATCGACACTCCCGGCTACCGTGCGGTAGGCATGGACTTCGAAGCCGAGATGCGGGAGGCAATGGTCGAAGTAGACAAAGGGCAACCGGCGCGGCCGGTGCATGTAAAGTCTGTAGACGGGCTGATTGCGCGGCCCGACGGAAACAACGTCTCCATGGATCGCGAAGGCCTGAACCTGGCCGAGGCGCAGTTGAGATTTAAAACCGGCGTGACGCTGCTCCGCCAGGAGTACCAGCGCATCTTGGACGCCATCCATTCTGATAGCAAGTAAGTTGGAGAGCAACGTGCAGGGAATCATCTGAAGATTACGCAACAGATTGTTTTTGCGTGAGAAGGAATCCCGGATGAACCTCTTTGCAATGATGGAGACCTCGGGCAGCGCCATGCAGGCCGAGCGAATGCGCGCCGAGGTGGTGGCGGCCAACATGGCCAATGCGGAGACGACGCGAACGGCCACCGGCGGCCAATACCGCCGCCAGCACGTCGTTTTTGCCGCCAATGCCGGCGATCCGGCATTTGCCAACAGCTTCAATGCAGCTACCGGACAGTCAGTCTCCGGAGGCCTTGTTTCTAATACTTTGCCTGCATTTCCCGCGCCTTTGCTTCCAATGAATCTCAACAGCTCTGGATCAACCGTGCCGGGCGTGCATATTGCTGCCGTGGTTGAAGATACATCACCCCCGCTCAAGCGCTATGACCCTGGAAACCCGGACGCTGGTCCGGATGGATTTGTCTCATATCCGGACATTAATCCACTCACAGAGATGGTGGACCTGATGGGGGCGACACGTGCATATGGTTTGAATAGCTCCGCGGTGCAGGCTGAGAAGGGCATGATCACGTCGGCATTGGAGATTGCCAAGACGTAGACAGCAGACCGGGTTTGGCGGCAAATTTTTGGGTTCCTGTAGGAACTGGTCCCAGAGATTAAAAACGCCTGCGGCAGCAGGGAGAACCAATGTTAACTCCAATCAATCCTATAACCACGGCGACACAGGCTGTGCAGGGTCTTACCGGCTACGGCGCTGGAAACTCCGCAACGTTGACCGGTGGCTCAGTTGCCGCGCCCACACCGTTTTCCGAGCTGCTGACTGATGCTGTTGGCCAGGTGGACCAGCTTGAAGAACAGGCGCACACGGCCGTTACCGGATTGATGACCGGTACCGGCGTGGACGTGCATCAGGCGATGATTGCCACCGAGAAGGCGAACATGGCCTTTGAACTGGCGTTGGCGGTGCGCAATAAAGCAGTGCAAGCTTACCAGCAGGTGATTGGAATGCAATTTTGATAGCAGTTGTCTAAGTCAATGTTTGGTTGTCAGTTGTATTTCGTTTTATCGACCACTGATCACAGAACACTGACCACTGAGAGCGGAGACCATGGCCACCGGAACACAGTTGCAGAAGAGCGCGCAAATGATGCCTGGCCAACCCCAGTTGACTGACCGGTTGGCCGGTCTTTGGGGCCGGACGCGGGTCCGCTGGGCGCAGATGCATCCATCGCAGCGCGGCTGGACGGTGGTGTTGATTCTGCTGCTGGCGGGGCTGATTGGAGGCATATTCTGGTATGGCCTGCGGCCGGATTGGCACATCCTCTATGCAAACATGGATCCCGAGGACGTGCGCCAGGCAGGACAGGTTCTGGCACAGGCACAGATTCCCTTTGAGTCCTCGCCCGATGGAACGGGCATCCTGGTCCCGGCTGCACAACTCGACAAGGCGCGGCTGGTGACCGCGGCCAAGGGTATGAAGAGCGGACGGCTAGGCTTTGAACTCTTCGACAAACCCAACTGGGTGGGATCGGAGTTCGACGAGCAGGTCAACTATCAGCGGGCGCTGGAAGGAGAGTTGGAGCACACCGTTGGAACCCTGTCGGATGTTCAATCGGCGCGGGTACATCTCGTGTTGCCGCACGACTCGCTCTTTCGTGAGACGGAGCGTCCCGCCAAGGCTTCGGTGGTGCTTAAGCTGCGCCGACGCACACTGGCCGATGGGGAGCCGGAGGCGATTCGCAACCTGGTCTCCTCGGCGGTAGACGGCCTGACTCCGGAGCATGTGGTGCTGGTGGACGCGGCCGGTCACATTCCGCTTGGGCCCAAGACCGCTGATGCTCTGCGATTGAGCGCCGAGCAGGCTTTGGAAGAGAAGCTGATCAGCACATTGGAACCGGTGACCGGAGCGGGCAATGTGCGTGCCTCGGTGTCCCTGGACTATGATTCTGTAGCCGCGGAAGAGACCAAGGAGAGCTACGACCCGGATCAGACGGTGATTGTATCGATGCAGCGCACCGAGCAAGCTTCCGGTCCCCAGCCGGTGCCTGTAGGCATTCCCGGCGTCGCCTCAAACGCGCCCAATTCGCAGGCACTGCCAGTTTACCCAACACAGACCACACAGCCGCAGACCGCCAAGAGCGAGGCTGGGACCTACGCTGCCACGAAGACCTTGCGGCATGTGGTTGAAAACCCGGGCAGGGTGCGGCGGCTTACTGCGGCCATTGTGGTAAACGACCGGTTGGCGGAGCCCGCTTCCAAGAACAAGGCAGCGGTTTGGCAGCCTCGCTCGTCCGAGGAGTTGCGTAACCTGACGGCGCTGGCTCAGGCCGCTGTAGGCTTCGATGTGGCGCGTGGCGACTTGCTCGAAGTCAAGGACTTGGCCTTCGAGGAGAACCATATGCAGACAGCGGCTTCGTTGCCGGGCCAGATTCTTGTCACCGCCGAAGGCTCGCCGATTTTAGTCAAGTATGCAGCCTTGCTGATGGGTCTTCTGGTGGTTATTGCATTCGGAGTGCGTCCCGCCATGCGCCATGCCCGGCTTGCAGCGGGTCCAGGAGGAAAAGGTGGGGGCAGGGAGTTGCCTGGATACGCGGAGTCTGCGGAAGCTCGGGCACTCAGGCCGCCTGAGCCGGTCGAGATTGACCCGGAGCGAGCCAGGGCGCAGGAGATCTTCGAACAGGTGACCGGTCACCTCAAGCGCGAGCCCACGCAAAGTTCCCGCTTGTTGCAGAGCTGGATCCACTCCGATTGACCGGAGAGTGGCGGACAAAATCGATGAGCGGCACGAGGGACAGCTAGAAGCTAGCAACAAAGGAAAGGACCAGGGTCTTGGCCGATCAGGGATACCAGAACGCGTCATCACGGCG
>Ga0209039_10001789_pt1 | contig 19430 bp, 11 predicted proteins | sample BogFormECP12_OM1_FD_188238 | JGI IMG/M metagenome (GOLD analysis project Ga0209039, IMG submission 188238) | Bog forest soil microbial communities from Calvert Island, British Columbia, Canada - ECP12_OM1 (SPAdes) (version 2) | ecosystem: Environmental > Aquatic > Freshwater > Wetlands > Bog ...
AACCGCTTCCGTAGCCCTCGTTTGTTTTGTATCCATCATCAAGGGCCACAGCCGCCCCCGGTTGGAGGGCGTGCTGGGCGGAATCTATTCCAATCCCAACGATCTGGCGTTTTCGATCGTGATCACACTGCCTTTTGCGCTGGCCTTCCTTTTAACCAGCCGGAGCGCCATAGCGAAAATGGCCTGGATCGCAGGCATGCTGGGCATGGGCGTGGGCCTGATTCTTACCGCCTCGCGGGCCGGGTTTCTGAATCTCATCATATCCGGCACTGTGACGCTCTGGCATTTCGGCGTCCGAGGACGGCGTCTTTACCTGATTGCCGCAACCGGCTTCATCGGCGTCTTGCTCATGGTGACCGCGGGCGGCAAGCTCTACGACCGCTTCACGGCGCTTTCCGGGGACAGTGCAACCGAGGAGTCCGCGTACGAATCGTACGAGGCCCGGAAGTATCTTATGGTGCGCGCCGTCGAGGGCATCGAACATTATCCGATTTTTGGAATCGGAGTTATGAACTTCGAGACCTACTCGCTGCATTGGCACGAGGTGCATATGACTTATCTCCAGGTCGCGGTCGAAGGCGGCATTCCGGTCCTGATCCTTTATCTGATGTTTTTCGGGCGGGGGTTCAAGAACCTCCGCGTCTTGCGCAAAGCGGAAAAGCAACTCGATGCGGAAATGGTCCTGTTCGTCGGGGCGCTCCACAGTTCCCTCATCGGTTTCATTGTTGGAGCGTTGTTCGCTCCGGAAGCCTACCAGTTCTTCCCCTATTTCGCGGTGGCCTTTACCGCAGTCCTGTTGCAGATATACAAAGAGCAAAGCGCCGAGCCCGGACCGGCTCCGCCGCCGAAGAAACCGCGTCATTTACTGGAGGTTTATGGCAATTATGGACGAGCAGGCGCAATCACGCCTGTCCGCTGACTTGCAGGCGATTTTGCGTTGTTTGAATTGCAACGCGAGCTTGGACAGTGACCAGGCGGGAGGCTTTGTCTGTCCAGCCTGCAAGCGCGAATATCCCAACGTGCAGGGTATCGCACGCTTTGTTGACGCCCAGCACTATGCCGCCAGTTTCGGTTTTCAGTGGCACCGCTATGCAAAGACGCAGCTCGACCACGATGAGGTCCGCGCATCCGAGCGCGATTTCCTCATGAGGACCGGTTTCCGCCCCGAAGATCTCGAGGGCAAACTGGTCCTCGACGTGGGTTGTGGCATGGGCCGCTTCGCCGAGGTCGCAACCCGCTGGGGTGCGCGGGTGGTGGGCATCGACCTCAGTTCGGCTGCCGAGGTGGCGGCGCGCAACCTCAATGACCGGGAGTTCGTCGCTTTCCAGGCCGATGTTTTTGCCCTGCCTTTCGCTCCCGAAAGCTTCGACGTCATCTATAGCATCGGTGTGCTCCACCACACGCCGGATTGCGAGCGCGCAGTGAAAATCTTGCCGCAATATCTTAAGCCGGGTGGCAGGCTTGCGGTCTGGCTGTATAGCGGCTACAACAAGTGGTATCGATTCAGTGACATTTATCGCAAGGTGACAACGCGTGTCTCGCCGCGAAGCTTGCACGGATTCCTTCGCGTCGCCGTGCCCGTGATCAACAGCGTTGATAGCGGCCTCCGAGCACTCCCGCTGGTAGGGCGGCCGGTTTCGGAAATTGTGCGCCACGTCTTCCCGGTTAATCGCAATCCTCAACGCAGCTGGCGGATTCTCGACACTTTCGACTGGTATTCCCCGACGTATCAGTCCAAACATACATACGAGCAGGTGTTCCGCTGGTTTGAAGGCTGCGGACTCGAGGATTTGCACGTGGGCGAGGTACCCATTTCGGTGCGCGGCCGGATGCCGCTCCCAAGGCATTAGGAAGAAAGCCGATACCGATGCAGCTTGAGCCCAAGTCGAACCGCGATACCCGAACTGCGGAAACGAGTATCGCACCCGTGCACCGAAGCAGCAAAGTGCCAGCGCCTTTTAATCGGCTTTCCTATGTGCGCTGGCTGCCGTCGTATGCGTGGCAGCGACTTACTCGCCGCCAACCGCGCGGCCCTATCCACCTCGTTTTATGCTTAGCCGACCACTTCGAACCTGCGATCGTGCCCGAGGACGGAAGAGCCCGAGCCCCCTATGATGAGCAGGAACGCCGTCTGGAAGCCTGGTGCCGCGACTACCCGAGAGCAGTGCAGGAGTGGAGGGATAACTCCGGCCGCCCACTTGTCCATACTTACTTCTACCCGGCGGAACAATATGACAGGGCATTGGTGGAGCGGCTGGCGGAGCATTGCCATAGTGGCTGGGGCGAAGTTGAGATTCACTTACATCACGGCATCGACGCTCCAGCTACCGCAGCGAATACCAGGCGTCAGCTCGTCGAATTTCGCGACGTCCTCGCGACCGAGCACGGCTGCCTGAGCTATTTGGACGGCTCCGGGCCGCCGCGCTATGCGTTTGTGCATGGTAATTTCGCATTGGCCAACGCAGCCGACGGTTACGGTTGTGGTGTGGACGAGGAAATGAAGATTCTCGCCGAAACCGGTTGCTACGCGGACCTTACTCTTCCCGCCGCCGCTTTTCATCGCGCTCAGATTGCAAAAGTGAACTCTTTATACGAATGTGCGCTCCCGCTCGACCGCCGGGCTCCTCACCGTAACGGCCGCAATCTCCAGCAGGGGAAGCCATTGCAAACCTTCCCCGTCATCATTCAGGGGCCGCTCATGCTCGATTTCGATCGCTCTTCGCGCAGCGGTATAGGACGGTTCGAAACCGCCGCGCTCACCGCTGTGAATCCGCCCAGTATGCGCCGGCTGCGGCTCTGGAAGAAGGCGGCGATCTCCGTCCAAGGCCGCCCGGATTGGTTGTTCATAAAACTGCATTGCCACAGTATGTATCCCAACCACAGGCAGGCTGTGCTCGGAGACGCGATGCAGCGCTTCCTGTCGGATCTGGTCGCGGGCGCCAAGGACAGACAGGAGACCCTGCACTTTGTCACCGCTCGCGAGATGGTCAACATTCTCTGGGCCGCCTGCGACGGCCGCGCTGGTGACCCGGATCAATACCGCGAATATCGGCTGCGGCTCGCGCCCGCAGTGGACCGTAACACCGACCGCAACGCCGAACGAAGCGTCGGACCGAGCGTCGGCCACAACGTTGCTTCCCCGGTGGATCTGAAAGGATAGCGTTATGTGCGGAATCGCCGGCATGGTCAATGCCGCGGCAGATCATAAGGTTGAAGCGGCAACCATCCATCGGATGTGCCAGGCCATCGTGCATCGCGGACCCGATGACGAGGGCGTCTTCGTTAAAGACGGAGCGGGGCTGGGGATGCGCCGCCTCAGTATCATTGATGTGTCCGGCGGGCATCAGCCCATCTTTAATGAAGACCAATCCATCGGGGTGGTTTTCAACGGAGAGATCTACAATTTCCCTGAACTGAAACCCGAGCTCGAAGCTCGCGGCCACCGCTTCTATACGCATACCGATACGGAAGTCATCGTCCACCTCTACGAGGAGATGGGCGCGGATTGTGTGCAGAAGCTGCGCGGCATGTTTGCGCTTGCGCTTTATGATTCGCGCCAGCAGTCACTGCTGCTCGCGCGAGACCGTTTAGGCAAAAAACCTCTGCATTACGCGCTTTCCGACGGCAAATTGTATTTTGCTTCGGAGATTAAGTCCCTGCTAGCCGTCGCCCCGCAGCTCGCCGAGCTGGATTCGGAAGGCATCCTCCAGTATTTTTATTACGGTTATATTCCTGATCCGCAGACCGCTTTCCGAAAAATCAAGAAGCTTCCACCTGGCCACTTGCTGGAATACTGCCACGGTGAAATGAAGGTGCGGCAGTACTGGGATGTACCCGCATTCGGAACGAGTCGGCCCGCCCGCGAAGCAGAAGTCCTGGAAGAACTCGATCACCGGCTGGCCGAGGCAACGCGCATTCGCCTGATCAGCGATGTGCCGCTCGGAGCGTTGCTCAGCGGCGGAGTCGATTCGTCTATCGTGGTCGCGCTTATGGCGCGGGCCAGTTCCAGGCCCGTGAAGACATTTACCATCGGGTTCGGGGCGGAGAAGTTCGATGAGTCTCATTACGCCCGTCTTGTAGCCGAGCGGTTTGGCACCGAGCACCACGAACTGACGGTCAATCCTGACTTGGAAGAGACCCTGAACTACTTATCACGAATGATGGAGGAGCCGTTTGGCGATTCCTCCATGCTGCCGACCTATTACGTTTGTCGTATGGCGCGACAGCACGTCACGGTGGCGCTCTCGGGCGACGGCGGCGATGAACTGTTCGCGGGTTACGATCGGTATCTCACCAGCATGAGCCGGCGGCCTTACGACCGAATTCCGCGCTGGCTCGGAAATTTATATCGCGAGCGTCTGCACGATCGCCTGCCGGGTGGAATGTACGGGCGCAATCTCGCCTGGAATGCCTCCTTGTCTCCACGGGACCGATACCTGGATACGATGTGTTTCTTTCCCGTTCTGCACCGCGAACGCGCACTCTTTTCTGAGGGCTTCCTCGAGATTGCCGAAAGCCTGCCCGATCCGCTGGGGCAGTTCCGCGCCTACTACGACAACGCTCCCGCCGCCGATACTATGAGTCGACTGCTCTACCTGGATACGAAGACATATCTTGCGGGCGACATTCTTACCAAAGTCGACCGCATGAGCATGGCGACCTCTCTGGAAGTTCGCGTCCCCATGCTGGACCACGAATTTGTCGAGTGGGTGGCGGCGCTCCCCATAGAGTGGAAGCTGCGAGGCCAGACTCGGAAGTACCTGCTCAAGAAATTAGCGGAACGCCTGGACATTCCCTCCGAACTCTTGCATCGACCCAAGCAAGGTTTCCAATTGCCCCTGGTGGACTGGATGCGGAACGAATTGAAGCAGAGTTTGCTGCAAATCTTGCTGGAGCCACGGACCTTGCAGCGGGGTTACTTCAAACCCGAGGCGGTGCGCGCGCTTGTCGATGAACACGTCAGTGAACGCAGAAACCGTTCCGGCTTGCTCTGGCGCTTGCTGGTGCTGGAGCTATGGCACCGGAACTTTCTAGAGGCAGGGCGGTACGGCATACGGCCGGAGCCGTCGTTGGCATTGGCAGCAGAAATTCCGGCGATGAGTGTTTCCGGAGAAATTCGGCACCACACTAACTAGCAAAGGAACCGAGGATCCCGAGGCTTATGCAAAACACTGAGCTAACCGAAACCATTCCCTCGAAGACACATGCGCGTTCCAGGAGCAAGGCTCCTGTTTTTGTAATTGGCTGCGGCCGGTCGGGCACCACGCTCCTGTATCACATGATCCTTTCGGCGGGGAACTTTGCCGTTTATCGCACCGAGTCCAATGTCATCAACCTGCTCGAGCCTCGCTTCGGAGACCTGAGTAAGAAGCGCAACAAGGAACGGCTGCTGCAGGCCTGGTATGGCAGCCGCCTCTATGCCCTGTCCGGACTCGATCCGCAAAAGATAAGTTCGAGAGTGATGGCGGAATGTCGCAATGGGGGGGACTTCTTGCGCATCATCATGGAAGAGATGGCGCGCGAGCAGGGGGTGGAGCGCTGGGCAGAATGCACTCCGGAACACCTGCTTTATATTGATCGAATCAAGGAGACCATTCCGGAAGCCTTAATCGTTCACATCATCCGAGATGGACGGGACGTGGCGTTGTCGATGGAGAAGGGCAATTGGATTCGCCCCTTCCCATGGCAAAAAGGGCAGCGCTTGGCGGTTTCCGGCTTGTACTGGGAATGGATGATTCAAAAAGGGCGGGAAGGTGGACGCAAACTTGGAGCCGATTACACGGAAGTTCGCTTTGAGGATTTGGTTACGCAGCCGCGGGAGACTCTCGCCCGCTTGGGTCAATTCATTGGTCATGATCTGGATTATGACCGCATCCGCGAAGTAGGAATCGGTTCCGTGAGTGAACCCAATACTTCATTCAAACCCGAATCCGGCGGGGGGACATTCAATCCAGTAGGCCGCTGGAAAGACAAGCTCTCCCCAACCGAGCTCAGAAGATTTGAGAGCCTGGTTGGTGGCACTCTGAAGGAACTGGGATACCCGTTGGCGACCGAAGATTGGGACTCCCTCGAAAAGGCTGGACTCGAACGCATGCGGGCAATGTACCGCGCCTATTTCGATTCGAAGTTGTGGCTAAAGGCTAAAACCCCCCTCGGCAGGGTACTGACGACCAGAGATTTATCGTGGGTGTAGTCTGCGCGCCAAGGATATTTTGCGCCCCCAATCGCGATTATCAATTAGGCAATGCAACGACGTGCAGTTCGCCGGGTATAACCGGAGTTGTGATCTGAAACGCACCGCCGTCGAGGTCCGTCAGCTTGTAACCATACTCGGACAATATTTGTTGTGCCCTGCGGGCAGACTCTTCCGAATGCAATTCGCAACATAGCGCGGCTTTTCGCTCCCGCAGAATGGAGCGCGCGCCTTCCAAAACTCTCGCTTCTTCGTCTTCCACGTCGATTTTTATGAAATCGGGCCAGGGGTTGGTTTTGACAAAATCGTCCAGAGTGATGGTGGTGAGTTCCACCGTCGGCCACTTGGACTGAGCCCCCGCGATGCGCGAGCCAAAGGCGTTGTCATTGACGGTGAACCGGACTGTGCGTACCGCATCGCTCACTGGGCTGGGCACGATGGTGATGTTCTGCAACTGGTTGGCGGCAGCGTGTTTCGGAATTTCCGCGGCTGCGTGGGCCGTGGGCTCGAAGGCGAACACCCGCTTTGCTTTCCGGGCCATCAGTAGTGACAGATAACCGATGCTGGCGCCGAGGTCGTAGCAAACGAACCCCGGGGCCACCAACCGGTCGACTGCGAGTTGGGTTGCCAGTTCGTAGGTTCCACGAATATGCGCATGGCTAACATGTTCGCCGACCACCAGTGACATCCCTTTCATCGGACCCGATTCGATCATCACTGTGCTGCCGTCCAGGCTGACGAAAAAGGAAAATACCTTTCGAAACATATGGTAAAGAGCCGGACTGTTTTGGATCCATTTCTTCAGCCGCTTTGGTGTGAATCGGGTTGCCGTAATGACCGAGGAGCGAAGCATGGATTGTCGTTCTGATGGTTCTTTGACGAAAGGCATAACTCTTATGCCATCCTTTCCCTATCGTGTTCATTAGCCTGGCATCGAGATACAAAAACCCGTACTGCGCTACTTCTGCATCAGTTCTTCATAAACACGGAACACCGCTTCGATATTTGTTTCGTCCACCGTTGGACGATGAGAGTCTTTCTTGGAATGTGTTGTAAGGACCTCCTGGATTGCATCATACAGTGCATCCAGATCGGCGCTCGGAATCAGCCGCACGCCTGGAGGGCGCATTCCGTTATCGCTCGCGATGACTGGAGTCCCAAGATAAAGCGCCTCGCGTACAGAAACCGCATCCCCATCGTAGAGCGTAGTACGCAGCATCACGTCGCTTCGCGAGACGGCTTCGAGGGTAGCCTTATGCGGCACATCGCCGCACAGCAATATGTGGCTGGCGTAGGGTTGAGCCGCAATCCTGGCCCGAAGTTCCGCTTCCAGGCTTCCCGATCCGATCATCACCAGGCCTGCGTTCCGGAACTTCTCGCGTACCCGGTCCAACACTGCAATCTGAAGCGGAAGATCGTATTCCGGTTCGAGCAGCCCTACCGAGATCAGCACCGGACTGTGGCTTTCGAAAAAGCTGGCGAGGTTTTCAGGAAGAGGCTCCGATCCACCCCCGTCGTCGGAAAAAGAATGAGGATAGATCAAGCGCCTTCGGTCGGCGGGGACGCCTAGTTTTTGGAAGAACTCGACGATTGCGGGGTTCACCGCGATGAGCCTATCGAACCGCCGGAGCACGAAGCCGGTTAAAGAGGCAGGGTGGGCCTTTCTCCCTCGCGGCGACGAGGGATAGCCCCCCGAATGAAAAGTGAGAACTGCTCTGCTTCGAGTCATCAGGCAACACATCAGGCTCAGGACCAGCAATCGCTTGGTAAGCATCCCACCCAGGTGCAAGTGAATGATGTCGTAGTCGAGCCGGAACAGAAGCCGCAAAAGCTCGAGGCTGGTTTTCGGATAGTAGACGGCGTCGGCGTCGGCTTTTCGATGACGGGTAATATTAATAACCGCGCAAGGTACGTTCCGTTTGAGGAGATAGCTGCGTATCGCGACCAGGTTACTTTGCACGCCACCGTGTGGCGGCGGGTAGGGTCCGAGTTGGAGCACTCTCATTGAGTAGGACCGTCCAGCACCCAATCGAGATCAATGGGGCAAGTTTGCAGGCTGCGGGTTGACTCGAGCATTCGCAGACACCCGATGGTCGCGCGCACTCCATCGCGGACGGTGACTTCAGGCGTCTTCCCATTCTGCAGGGCGGAAAGGAACGCGTTCATCTGGGCGGCATGACCTTTTTCGGCAAATAAGCTCGAATGCTTGCGAACGATACGGGTGCGGATCGCAACTCGTTTGAAGTCCTCCGCGTCTGCGCCCATGCCGGGAGCAAAGACTTCGACGCGCTCACCCTCCGAGGTGCGGCTGCCTACCGTGCAATAGGTCAGATTTCCGACGGAGCCATCGGCAAAACGGAAGCTCGCTGCTATGTTGTTCTCGCCAATCGGATCCTGTTTTCCCGTAGGCAGTGAGAAGGCGGAAACCGCAATCGGCTCGGCATCGAGCAGCCAGTACATCAGGTCCACGAAATGACACGCCTCTCCCAAAATTGCGCCGCCAATCGCCGGATCGGCCATCCAGTAGGAGCCGGAAATTCCGGGCGAGTTGATGCGGCAGCTGACTACGGCTGGGCCTGTCCGCCGCTGCAGCAGGTTTTTCAACTCCACATAAGTCGAAGCATATCGCCGGTTGAAACCTACGGTGATCTGTTTTCCACTTTCTTTTACGGCGTGGTAGACAAGGCGACATTCCTCTTCCGTGAGTGCCATCGGCTTCTCTACGAACACGTGCTTGCCCGCCTGCAACGCGGCGATGGCCTGAGAAGCATGCTGCGGGTTTCGGCTTACAATCACGACCAGATCAATCTCGGGATCGCGCAGGATTTCGTCGTAGTCGGTAGCGCAGTAGTTCGCCCCGAAACGAAGCGCGTAATTTTTCCCCCGGTGTCCACTCGAGGAATGAATCGCCCGCAGATGTACATTGGGGATCTTTTTCAGGTTCGGGAGATGAACCCAGCGTGCGAGATTACCGGCCCCAACCAGCGCAACCCCGATTTTGGATAATGCTGGTGCAGCGGTGCCAACCTCTATCTTTCTTTTGGGTTGGAAATTTGCCAGCGGGTCGGTTGCCATTGCCGCCGGATACCTGAGCAGCACCGCCAGGCTGTTTGAGGCGGCGTCGATAATCGTCTCGTACGCTTTGGGAGCATCCTCGAGAGCGAACTCATGCGTGATGAGCGGTTGCACCTGCACTCGACCGGTGGCCACCAATCGCAGAAATTCCTGCATATTGCGATTTTCGGTCCAGCGCACGTACGGGAGCGGATAATCCTGCCCCTGCTTCTCGTACAGAGGATCGTAACTGCCGGGGCCATAAGCGCGGGCCATCAGCAACTGTATTTCCTTGCGATACATTTCGTACCAGGGGAAACTCAACTCGACTGCGCCTACATCTACGATTCTTCCGCGATCACGGCAGATATCGACCGCCAATTGGCAGGGAGCCGCCGATTTCGCAGCCGCTGCCACAATCGCGCAATCGACGCCTTGTCCGTCCGTAAGAACTGCTATCTGCTCCTGGAGTTGCGAGCCTCCGAGTAGAGTTGCGTCCGCGCCCAAGCCATGGGCCAACTGCACGCGATCCGCCCTCAGATCCGTCGCGATGACGTATCCGCCCTGGAGCCGCACCAGTTGCGCGATGAGTTGTCCGACCAGCCCCAATCCAATGACCGCGATCTTTTCTCCGAGAGAGATATTGGCGATGCGAACGCCATTGATCGCGATGCTGCCGAGTGTCGCGAAGCATGCGTGCTCGAATGGGACCTGATCAGGGACCTTGACCACAAGCTTTTCCCCGACCAGGACAGACTCGCCATGTCCTGTGCCCTCTCCGCCGTATGCTACCCGGTCACCGATTTCCAGGCTCGCGACCGACGGGTGTTTCTCCGCGACGACCCCCGCGCCGGAGTAGCCGAGAATGGCATATTCCTCTAATTTTGCGCGGACCTCAGCAAACGTTCTGCTGGGACCGGATACCTTGAGCACGTTCCAAATCTTGCTCAGGTGAGAAGGGTTCTCGGCGACCGCTCGTACTACGCTCTCCTGGTGGATGCTGGCGGTTTCCGTGCCACTGCTGATTAGAGAATAGAGCGGCCGGACCAGGACGTGATGCGAGCTCACGACCGGGTCGGGCACTTCGTCCACGATAATTTCTTTCAAGCCCCTTCGGATGACTCGCTTCATAATCCAGGTTGACCTCGGAAAACCATAGTAATCATGAGCTTAGAGGGAAGGATGCAGCAATCATACCATGGTGCAAAAGTGCGAAATCGGTGCTTAGCGACGTGCTTTCCCGCGCCAGCCCTTCCGTTCCAACAGGTCGTGATAAAGCTCCTCATGACTACGGCGCATCTGTTCGATAGTAAAGTTGGCTTGCGCGTACGCTCTGGCGTTTCGTCCAAGGCGCTTACGCAACCCCTCGTCAAGCAATAATAATTCCATCGCCGCCGCGAGTTCTGCCTCATCGCCCGCAGTCACCAAAGCACCTCTATCGTTGCTGATCAGTTCGGTATTGCCACCCACGCGATTGGCAACTACCGGGACACCGGCGGCCATCGATTCGATAATCGAGTTCGACAAGCTCTCCGATGAAGATGGCAGCACGGTTACATCCAATGAGGCCAGGACGGCGGGGACATCTCTACGGTCACCTAGGAACCGGACTTGATGGACCAGTCCCAGGCTTTGTGCTTCTCGTTCAATCTCGGTGCGAAAAGGCCCGTCGCCCACCAGCACGAATTCCACAGCGGAGAATCTAGTGGCAACGCGTGCCGCAGCACCTAAAAATCCTTGGTGGTTCTTGACGCGGTGGTTCATGCGTGCAATCATGCCCACCCGCAGGAGTCCACGAACCGGGGGCAGGGCGGGGCTAGTGTCGGCGAAGGCCGATGGCGGTAGGCCGTTCCTGATGACGACTAATTTGTCTGCGGCTACTCCTTGCTCCCGCAGGCGGTCCGCCGCCGCCTGCGAGTTGCAGACCACCTTGTCGCACCAGCGGAACACCAGCGTCTGTGCCTGGGACTGGCGCGGGGTGAGCAGATCCCCAATTTGCCTCTGGCTGCCCATGACAACCGGTACTCCGGCCAGCCTGGCCACGGGAATCAGAACAAGATTCGTGTAGAAATCGAAGGAATGAGCAATGGCAATGTCGTGATGGCGCAGGTGACGCGCCAGCCGGATACGGCTGCGGAACGATTGCACGCTGTACAGGCTGCCTCCCAGCCGGAACGGGGCCACTGGCCCCAGATTCTCCAGAAAAGCGCCCTTTGCCATGATGCAGCCCAGGTGCAGGGAAAACGAGGACCGGTCAAAACTCTGTGTCAGCGCCGCAAACTGGCGCTCGCTACCCCCCGTCTCCAGACTGTTTATCATCAGGAAAATTTCCGGGGGTGCTCCCTTCGCCATGCTTGGTTGCTGCTCAGGATTGCTTCCGGTTTCCATCCCGTTGATGGGCTCGGTTTGAGTGGCGTTATCCAAGGCTAGCGATTTCCTTTGCAGGGACTTGCACTTTACGCTCTCGCCGCTTGTGAACTCGCATTTTACCAACACGGGCGAAGCTCGGGAAGTAGGCCGCGACTCAGCCTCCGCCACTCGAGAAGCAGGCGCTCAATCACGTCCCGTTGCTAATCGAATGCATGAACTATTAAGCACGGCGGTTGCCACCGAGAGCCGATTCCCATTTACGAGCAGGCAAATAAGGTCCATTTTTTCTGCTACTTACAGCAGTGCAGCCGCTGCCGCCGTTGACCCTTCCGAACTGGGCGCGTGCGGTTCCACCGGAAGGGAAAATGTTTTTCCATTTTTCCCTACCCCGTGGTCTTGCAATCCACTCGCAATGGATCCTGTAAGTTGCTGAAAACAAAACCACCATTGACTTCGAATCGGCCGATTTCAAGCGGCTTGACCTATTCGGGATCTTTACGGATCACAACCTCTATGTTAATGCTCGGTACCGTTCCCCAAAGCTTGTCGGTTAACCGAAACAGGGCGGCTATGGACTTCTTAAGCAGCCGGAACCGCTCGGGATTCGTACGGGAAAGCCAGAAGGCTGCCCGATCTTGGCCCCGAGGCTGGATAATGGTGGGGCGTCCTGCTCTTGCTAGGCGCAGGTTGCGACAAATCTCTGCCTCGGTTCCGCCACGAATACCGCCTCTCAGATGGACGGCCCAGTCCCGTGATTTATTCACCTCCGGATTCAACCTGGTGAAATGTCGAGCAAGGAACAGACTAAACCTGTCTGGAAAGTAGTTTATGAACCACAGCCCAGTGCTGTGATGCTCATAAGGGAAGTACCGATGCGGCGTCTGGTTAACGAAGAGTATGCCACCGTAATTCATGCTTGACCAGATCAAAGGCATTACTCGACGCCGTTCCTCCGGAAGAAGGTGCTCGTAGACGGCACAGAGCATGACGAAATCAAAGGAGCCGATCCCAGGCGGCAGACTGTTCGGATCCGAAGAGACTAGGAACTGGACGTTCGAGAGATGCCTCACGGCAAGAACTTGTCGAGCGAGTTCAATACTGCCTGCTTTCAGTTCGACACCCACTACCTCTGTCTCGGGAAACATGGCAGCCATCCAGAGAGTGGATGCGCCGGAGCCGCAGCCGAAATCCAACAGGCGCTTGCCACGGAAGTCGGAAGCGTCAAAATAGCCCAAAAGCTGTTTGGCTAGAACTCCGCACACGCACTCCGGATCGTCATGCCGAGCCAAAGCATCGCAGAGCCAAGCAAAGGACTCGACCTTGAGGAAACTCGCTATTACGTCGGGCGGAAGCGAGGTCTCGCAGCTAACACGGGGGATGAACGTATTACGGTCAACTGGGTTCAACTTGACTTTGAATCGACCATTCGGAAGCGGGAGAATCTCCACGGATCCTTCAACCGCCTTGAGGACGATGGCCTGACAATGAGTCTCCTGACCACTCGGGTTCCCCGAAACCTGGGATATCGTCATAATTTATTGTAAATGTTGACAGAACTGTTAGTCGGAATCTCCTTCTTACGTCCCAAACGCAGGCGAGACTCTACACCGGCTCCACTGATCGCGTCAATGTGAAATAATTTTCATCCTGATCGCCCCCAACGGTACGAGATTCTGAACCAGCATCGTCAAAATCGCCCCATTTAGGGCCTACTTTTCCGGCACCTCTCCTTGCCCCAACCCGCTGTAGAGTTGCCGTCCTGAAACCCGGCATCCGCAAGCAATTCAGAGCACACCACTGGTAGCTTTGTCGATAGCGTCGATATCCGCACCAATGTCCTTGCGGTCGCTAGCAGCGCCCACTCCCGGAGAAGCCTTCTTACAGTGGCTTTTTTCATCCGCGGCGCGGCAGAGCCGAAAACTGGCTTCGCCACGGCCCGAACCAGCGAGTCCGGCCGCCTGTGCGTCGCCGACATTCATATTGTCCCGGAGCCAGCTCTCTCTGCTGCCGATGATGATATTGTGCGTGATCTTTCCATTGGCAAAACAGCTCTTAAATACTCCAGCCGGGCCCTGGACCTCGGGCCGAAAAGCGCAATTCTGAGGGCCTCCACCGGCGGATACGACAGATGGTCTTTCTGCGGCAGTGGCAAGTATGCTGTCGGTTAAGCTGAAGTTCTCGATGCCTTCATGGCCTGCATGAATTGAGATGAGTGGGCCCGGAACGAAGGCGGTTACATGTGAGATCTGAACATCGTGAAGCCGTGGCGCGACCGAAATTAGTATCAGGAAGTTGCCAAATCCCTGGTAGTCCTTGGAGTGCACGTTGTCGGCTACCAGATCATGAATGCTATAGCGCTCGCCTCCGGAGCTTATACCACCCGCATCGGAGCGGCCGTTCGCGATATTGAGCACCGACCCCACGTTGGTGATCCGGTTGTAGCGGATGGTTACATCACTGACGCGGCATATGGGGCAGACATTGGCGTTGCCTCGCCCCGTCTGGTTCTTTGGAGTCAGCAGGATGGCGAAGCCAGTTTGGGTAAATCCGCCCCAACTGTTTTCGAGAACATTGCCCTCGAGCAGTACTCGCTGGCCATTCTTTAATTCAAAGTTATTCTTCACAATGAAAGGATGGCCGTCGGGACCGCCGACGAAACCGGGTTCGCCCCGCTTCCAGATAATCGGCTTAAAGAGATGGTTATGGCGAATCTCGATGTCGGCGGGTATTTGCGTTGCGGGCCCGCCTCCGAACATCACGTTTTCGCCAGCCGCCTCCAGGAAATTGTTCACGATCTTGTAGGGGCCGCCGGGACTGTAAAAGCCTCCGTTGGCTACGGTCTGAGAATCGGTACACGCACCGACGCCCGCGGTGCAGTGAAAGTCGTTAAGAAACGAGTCCACCACCGCGACATACGTCATGCCGCGGAGAGCAATACCGCGGGTGGTTTCATCCTGGGCTGTGCCATGCATCCAGACGCGGTCGAAGATGAGGTGATTCGCCGTGTCGTCGCCCTGCGCAAAAGCCAGCGCGGTTATGGTTGCTCCTGGACTACCACGCGTGATCTCCAATCCGATGATTCGATAATGGTTTGCTCCTGCTTCGAAACGCAACGGCCCGGAACCCGCTTTGGCCTCGAACTCAATCTTGGCCATTACATTGCGAACGGAAGTACAGTGGAAATCGGGACGTCCCGGCAGGGATGGAACACCCGCATAACAGGGAGTGATGCGTGTGCCCTCGGGAGGCAAACTTTCGTCTGGAGCACTGGTTCGCACCATGATCCAGTGAGAATCGTCACATTCTTTATGCGGGAATACTACCGGGCCGCTGAATGTTGCCCCGGCCTCCAACTCCAGTGTGTCGCCGCATCGCGCTTTGTCGAGCGCCTCTTGCAGGTTGTCCCCGCGTTGCACTATTCGGACATGACCGGGAGCTGGCGTGTCAGCTAAGGAAGACTTAACGTAAATGCGCGGGAGTTCTGCCGGTCCATCAAATCGGTCTTCTGTGCCGGGTTTCTGTTGCGCAGGAGCGGCGCTCCCGCCATTGGTGAGAGGAGCTGCCATTAGCAACAAAGAAATACAAGGCAAACAGGTAGATACTCGCAACCCGAGCCAACGCATGGTCCTCATCCCTTACCTCGAACCGCACCACTTAGAAAAGTTTGGTATCGCCTGACTGTCGAACTAGAATGACACCAGATCATATCATGCGATCCGCGCCTGGATCCTTCACTGCTCGTGCATTTACAACCCGGCTCGCGCACGTTGGTTGCGAAATTCTGTGTTTTTTTGGGCGGGCAGTTCGATGTAGACAATTTTTTGGCAGAAGATACATTGTTGAAGTTCGTGAATTGTATGCGGAGAAACTCTACCAACCGCAGCCGCCAGGGCAAACGCATCTAAATTCTTTTCGGAGGTTCAAGGCCGCAGAAAGCTCTTTGGAGACCCTGTGAATGGGCAAAGAATGCGTGTAAACGGAGCCCTTCGTCGTCCGGTGCCGTGCTGAAGAGACGAGTTCCTACCCGAGCAGCGATGCCGTCGTCGAATGTCGTTTGCCAAACTACTCAAAAGAGATCAAGGTGGTAATCTCTGAACCCTGAAAATTTAGATGCGTTTGCCCTGCCGCAGCCGCCTTGACAACCCGCTACTTCAACCCGGAGAATCAAAACTTAAGAGTCTCGCCTTCTTTGGCTCAAGCTCGCCCTAACTCCTGCCGTGCACCGAATAGCAGAATAGAGATGTGTCGAAAATGAGTTCTGAGAACACCGGGCAGCCGCAAGAGATCATCACTCCAGGAATTTCGCCGTGGCGCTTTTCTCCCGCCGACCGGCCCCGCCTGCGCATTGGCCTGCTGCTGGACAGCACGGAACTGTCCCTTTTCTACGCCCGCATTATCGAAGACATCCAGGCGAGCAACTTTGCCAAGCTTGAGTTGCTCGTATTTCGAAAAGCGGCAACGCCTCCCGCCGCCAACCATCGCGCCGGTTCGTGGATGGGCAGCTTTGGGCGAGGGTTGTTCGACGCCAAACTGAGGCAGCGGTCTCTTTACAGTCTGTATCTTCGCCTTGATCGGCGCAAGAAACCGCCCAACCATCCTCTGGACCAGAGCGATGGTTCGAACTTGCTCGCCGGCATCGAAAGCATCACCGTGGAGCCGATCGGCAGCCAGTTCGTTCATCGTTTCCCGGAAGACGCCCTGGACAAGATCCGGTCCAAGAACCTGGACGTCCTGATTCGGTTCGGTTTCAACATCCTGCGTGGCGACATTCTGAAGGCGGCGCGTTACGGAGTCTGGTCTTACCACCATGGCGACAACGAATTCTATCGAGGTGGTCCCTCGCACTTTTGGGAACTGCAGGAAGGCTCCCCGCTCTCGGGGGTGATTCTTCAGGTATTGACCGAAGAACTCGACGGTGGCTTGGTCCTGTGCAAATCTCTGTTTACCACTGAACCGACGATCAGCATGTCGGTGAATCGCTATGCGCCGTATTGGGGATCGACCGATTTCGTCATACGCAAGCTGAATGAACTCCACCAGTTCGGGTGGGAACACTTGCAGAACAACGCCATTCCCCCTGTTCCCTACAAGGGGAAGCGGAAACTGTATCGCCTGCCGAAAAACGCGGACATGATCCGCTGGCTCGGTCCGGTCTTTCTAAAGAAAGCGATGCGCTATCCGTTTCGGCGCCGCATGGTTCAGCATTGGCAGATTGGAGTTCGGTTGCACCACAAGCCCCTCATCGAGGACAGTCATGCCCTGGAAGGATTTCGCTGGATCGATGCCCCAAAAGGTCATTTCTGGGCCGATCCTTTCGGTTTTGAGCATGGCGGTAAGAACTGGGTTTTCTTCGAAGACTATTCCTACCTGACGAAACGGGGATGCATCGCTTGCGCCGAACTGGGTTCCGACGGGACCCTGCTCTCACCCGCGCTCTGTCTGCAGAGCCCGGATCGGCACTACTCCTATCCGCATGTGTTTCGCTCCGGTTCCGATATTTTCATGGTGCCGGAATCGTACGACTCCAATCGGGTGGAGCTTTTCAGATGCCGGGAATTTCCCGGCCAGTGGGAGCACGCGCACACTTTCCTTCAGGGTCAATTTGTGGACACGAACGTCTGGCAACATGACGGCCTTTGGTGGTTGATGACCACCCGCTCGGAGCCTGATCCCAGGACCGGTTGCCTGCTGCTGCTGCACGCCGAGTCCCTGACCGGACCGTGGCGTTTTCACCCGGCCAATCCAATCTCTACCGATGCCCGCAATAATCGCGGGGCGGGGCGGGTCTTGCAAGGGGGAGGACGATTGATCCGTCCCAGCCAAAGCTGCTGCCCCACCTACGGCTACAGCTTCTCTCTGAACGAGATCACGGCGCTCACTCCATCCCAGTACCGTGAGCGGGCACTGCTCACGGTCACTCCCGAGTTCTGGAAGGGATTTTGCGCTGTGCACACCTACAACCGGGCTGGGAATGTCGAGCTCATCGACCGCGCAAGAATGACTCCCTTGAAGGACCTTCTCCCACAACCCCGATAGCCGAGGATGCCCGTTAATTCGTAGAAAGTAGCGACTCTCACATCCGCGGTCGAAATGGGCCGAGGGTGGTTTTTCTGCCAAGAAAAAGGAGATAGTCGCTAGGAAGAGACGATTCCAGATCGACCAGCAACGAGCGGTGCAAGAATTCCGAGAGCTGGTCCGCGAACAGAACCCAACATCCAGATGATCTTTCCCATTTTTGGGCAGAAGATACACCAGACCCGCTTGGCAAAAAACAACCCGCGAGCACCAGGCGCGCAGGTTGGCTCCGTTCCAACGAAAGAAGGTTCAGTACACCCCTGAGATCGCCGCTTGCACCGCGCTGATATCTGCGCCAAGGTCCTTGCCATCGCTGCCCGCGTTGCGATACGGGCTGGCAGGGAGCAGTTGGTAGTTGCCGCCATTTGCATTGTTGAAGTTGGTGAATTCTACGGCAGCTGGATTCGCTGGAAAATAGTTTCCCGCCGGCCAGTCCGACGGCGTAGATGCCAACGAGCTGCCGATGATCGCATTCTGGCTGAAGACATACGTGCTGAAACACAGGCCGAGGCTAGTGAGCGGAATGCCGGAGTGAGCGCAGGCAGTTGGCCCGCCGCCCGCCGAAGCCATAGTCTGGCTCCCCAGTCCCAAAATGCTGTTGGTCACAACAAATCCCCCCATTTGAGGATCGCTGGGCATGTCTTCGAGGATCAGGACGCGGCTCGCGGGATCAGAGAAGCCGGTCACGTGATTGATCGTCACATTGTTAAGAACATTTTGCGACCAGCTGTTCAGGACCTGGAACAAATTGCCGTATCCGTTGTACGCTTGCGCGTCCACGTCGTCTACGGTGATATCGTGAATACTGTAACGCGCGCCGGCCAGCCCCTCTCCTCCGCCCTTGGAGAGAATTGTGCCTATCGTCATGCCCCCGCCTACGTGGCTGATCGTGTTGTAGCGGATGGTCACGTCGGTCACCTGGCAGAGCGGGCACACGTCAATCTTCTTTGATATGCTGTACTGGTTCTTGGGCGTCAGTACGATCGCATGCCCATGCTGCGTGAAACCACCCCAGTTGTACTCTAGTATGTTGCCTTCGAAGAGCACGCGTTGTCCATTCTTCAGTTCGAAAAGGTTCTTGACCACGAACGGATAACCGCCTTGGCCACCTACAAAACCGGGGCGCCCCTGCTGCCAAATCAATGGTTTGAAAAAATGATTTCCCCGGATTTCCATATCGGCAGGCACGGTGGTGGCCGCGCCACCCCCAAACAGGATATTTTCACCCGCAGCCTCTAAGAAATTGCCCACGATCTTGTAAGGTCCACCAGGCAGTGAGCCAACGCCACCGCCAATGGCCTTTGAATCCGTGCATTGTCCTACTATGGCGGTGCAATGGAAATCGGTCATGAAGGAATCGATGACTGCCGCGTTGGTCATGCCGATGACGTCGACGCCGGCAGAGGTTTCATCCTGCGCAGTGCCGTGTAACCAGCTACGATCCACGACGATGTGGTCCGCGGCATTTGCCTGAGTGAAAACTAGCGGGCCGACAGTACGCGTGCCCGGTGTGCGGGTAATTTCCAAGCCCAACAGCCGGTAATGGTTGGCCCCGGCAGCAAGTATGAAGGGACCAGCCCCCACGCCCGCGTAAGTGACTTGCGCCAATACGTTTTTCACGCTGGAGCAGTTGAATGATGGACGCCCCGGCAGGGAAGCCACTCCTGCATAACAAGGCGTCAGCCGCTGTCCCTCGGCGGGCAGAGCGCTGTCCGGAGCGCTGGTTCGGATGATGATC
>Ga0209039_10001790_pt1 | contig 19422 bp, 17 predicted proteins | sample BogFormECP12_OM1_FD_188238 | JGI IMG/M metagenome (GOLD analysis project Ga0209039, IMG submission 188238) | Bog forest soil microbial communities from Calvert Island, British Columbia, Canada - ECP12_OM1 (SPAdes) (version 2) | ecosystem: Environmental > Aquatic > Freshwater > Wetlands > Bog ...
AGTACCACCTAAAAAGCAACGCTTGCTGGCCAGCAAGTGGACTTGGAAGATTGCGACTCGCGCAACTCCTTACCCGATTCAAAAGTAGCATGGAGGTGAGTACCAAGCCGCGGGAGAAGAACTGCAAGTTAATGATACCAAAGCGAATATAGTTGAAAGAAAAATGAATTGGTAGAGTTTATTTAATGATGCTGGTTCTGCTTCCTCAGGCCAGACAAATGCAACGGTCGAGGTCGCGTGACGCAATCAATGTGAGATGCAGACGTGCGCGCCGACACGAATGTCGGCGTTGCAGGCTGGAAAGCCTGCTCCACCGGGGGCCAGGACAGTACACTAGCCGAGGAGTTCGAGGAGCGCGCGGGCGGCGTGGCTTAAGGCGCGACGGGTGGGGTAGAGCAAACGGGTTTTGCGCTCGACGTGCAGCTCCTTGACGCGCACCTCGCAGAGCAGGCCCTGCTCGATTTCCTGTTCGACACACATGCGCCGGCTGGCGGCTCGCAATCGGAGCCCACAACATTATAGAGCAGCGGGATATAATGTCGGCTTCGATGAGCCAAACGGAACGGGTACTGCGGATTCAGCAGATGTTGCAGGTCAAGAAGGTCATCCCGCGGGAGGAATTCCTGGGGGAGTTGGAGGTCTCGCTTGCGACCTTCAAGCGCGACCTGGAATTCCTGCGTAGCCGGTTTCAGGTCAACATCGAGTGGAGCAAGGAACGCGGCGGATACTACTGCGAAGACCTCCGTGCCGGGGGTGGGCAAGGAAATATCCCGGGCCCAATGTACAGCGCAAGTGAGATCCATGCGCTGCTGCTCATGCAGGACCTGCTCATCCAACTCCAGCCTGGTCTGCTCGAAATGGATCTCGCACCCCTCCGTCAACGACTACAACTGCTGCTTGGCACGAAGCATTTTGAACCCAACCAGATTCGGCGCCGGATTCGCATCCTGCACATGGCATCCCGTCCGGTCGATGCTAAATGTTTCCAGTTGGTGAGCATGGCGACTTTGTCCCGGCGTCGCTTGGAGCTGAGGCACTGGAGTCGCTTCCGTAACGAAGAAACCGTTCGTGAGGTCTCGCCACAACGTCTGGTTTATTATCGGGCGAACTGGTACCTGGATTCCTGGTGCCATTTGCGCAACGACCTTCGCAGCTTTGCCTTGGACATGATTCGGCACGCCGAAATCAGCGATACTCCAGCAGACGAGATCCCGGATGAAGCGCTCGATGCGAACCTTGGCAGTGGCTATGGGATCTTCACCGGCGCGCCCCAAAACACCGCGGTGTTGCGATTCGAACCGAACGTGACGCCCTGGGTCTCCCGCGAGATCTGGCATTCCAGGCAGACTCAGCACATCGAGCCGACCGGCCATCTGGTGCTGTCCGTGCCCTACTCCGCGGATTACGAGCTTACGATGGACATCCTTCGCTACGGCGCCAACGTCGAGGTCCTCGCGCCTGACGACCTCCGCCGCCATGTGGAAGAGCAACTTCGAGCCGCTACCAACCGTTATCAGGTAGCTTCCGCATAGAGATCTGACATCTGGCTCATGCCCTGAGCTACCCACCGGCTTAGAATCGTTCTTCACTGGCTGAAGGAGCACAAGGCAATGCAAATCAAGTTGATGGTCGATGAACTCGAGGTACAACTCGGGTATGAAACACTCGAGTCGCTGGTCGGCGATCTTCGGCGTGAGGACGAATCGTTGGTCGATCTGTTCCATAAATTGGCGCAATCGAATATGGCCGGCGTGCGAGCGGCCATCGCGCGCAATAGAGTAATCTCGGAGGAAACCGTCGCAACCCTGGCATCCGACTCGAGTCCAGAGGTGATCGACGCACTGGTATCTGCACAGGGCGGAAAGCTCACCGAATCGGCCCTGGTCCACATCATTCAGCGCAATTGGAGCGGGGTAAACCGGTCGATAGCACAAAACGTGGGGGACTACAATCAGAGCGACATCACCGCAGTAGCGAAACTCTTGGCGGGTAGCGCCGATCCTTCCGTCCGCGGCGCCCTTGCGTCTAACGGCTGGGCGCCGAAGCTGATTGTGCGGCAGCTCTTGACGGATCCCGATCCCGACGTGCGCCGGATGGCCGAAGACACCCTGAAGGGGCGATAGTGACCCAAGCAGCGATTTCCGCCGAATGAGGCAACGGAGATAAGACCATGAAGAAGGAGGTGAAGGAAACTCAAATGACCATTACCGTTGGCCTTTCGCAAGGTATCCAGTATTGTATTGGCCAACCTTTGTATTTTGGTGGACAGTGGTTGCGCATTGACGCCAAATATCCGATCGCGGAAAAAGGACGTATAACTAGTTATGCGGTAGTCCTTTCCAAGCCTTCCCATTAAATGATTCGAGCCGCTGCCAACCGGTATAAGGTGACTTCCGCATAGGAATCCGCCGTCTGGCTCACGCCCTGAGCTACTCACCAGCTTAGAATCGTTCTTTACTGGGAAGCAAGGTAATCAGATTAAGGCAACTCGCAGTGACTTGCATTTCGGACGAAAGGGCGCGGTGCGTAAACGATGCGACGAAATAGCGGTTTCCAAACGCCGGTGCGGTGCTTCGTTGCGGTGCGTCCCGGCGATCGGTTCACCATTACCGGACTGGCCGGAACTTTCCTGAAGATTGGCGTGGCCAGTCTCTTGGCTCGAGCGGTGGCAGCCGCGGGGGCTATGCTGCTCTTGCTGATTATCGCGGCAATTGTATACGTAGCCAAGTAGCCCTAACGGAGACCCCGACATGACTGTGGAACCCAGCGTAGAGATTGCTATTCAATACGAGCCAAGGAGCCGAGGAATTCGCCTAGCACTGGCGTATTGTCGAATCCGGCGCGGTTCTGAGGCGTTCTTTGACCTGTACGGCTATTATATTGGCTACGAAGGCGGCGGAGCATATGAGGACTACTTCTTCCACGTTGGAGAACAGGTTGGTGTAGGCTTCATCAGCTTCACGCCTTCCTTTGACGGTAGTTGTTGGCACGATGACCGTATTGGGGTCAGCGGTCTTGCCGGCCGGAAGTTTGCCGAGGGCATCGAGCCTCTCAGGGATCTCGTCCATGATCGCCTGTGGACGGACTGGTGTTGCTGGCCCGACGACGGCGACGTGCCGGACTTAACGCCGGAGGCCAAGAGACGTCTCAATTGCGAGAGGCGGCGGGCTGCGTATAGGTCTCCAGGCTTCAATGAGGAGCTTCTGGCGTTCCTTTCGCCCGAATGGGGGATCTCCGTAACGTTTGGAGAAGCGGCGGAAGATTGGGATCGCTTTTTCGCAGAAATTCGGAAGCGGAAGCGCGCCAAGCGGAACGGGTTCATCGCCGCCCTCGTCAAATACCCGCAACTAATCGAAAATGGTCTCCGGCTCTTGAGTAACGAGGTTGTCGGCCGGTGCGGAAGAAATAAATTGGTGTTTGCCGCCGACCAAGGCGGCGAACTCGTGGCTGCATGCCAATGGGAACCAGTTACCGAGCGCGACGCAGAACGAATCACCACGCTAAAACGGGACCTCCTCTTATCGGAGCACGGGAGAACGCGACTGATAGTGGTAACCACCGGTATTGACCCTGCCGTTGTCCAAATCCTGGACCGCGAGGGCATTTTGTGTCGCGGGATTGGCTGGGGAGAACTATGCCGCTTTCTCGACGGACAAGGCGACCGGAATCTGTCAGAGCTTTTCAAAACCAAGAATATTCCCTGAATCCGGTCGCACCTTTCCGCTGCCGGGAGTGGCACAAGTCCGCATGCACAACTGGAGGTACTTTATGAGATCCACAAATAATGGCGCGTTCAACGGAAGTTCTACCGCAAGGCCGGCACCGTCCGGAGGGTTGTTGTCTCCCGACGAGCTGGCGCTGCCTGCGGTCTGTGGGCAGACCGGTAAACCGTTTTTGATGGTGGTTCGGCGGCAAGGGCGCGGGGTGCTCGAACTCATTCGAGCGGTCGTGATTGGGCTTGCGCCTGCGGTGAGCGGTGTGCCAGTCCGCCGTGCGGGTCCCCCGCCTCGGGCTCAGACCCATGTCCCGGTCCGCGCTGCCCTGAATAGAGGTGCAGATGGGGGAGTTTCAGAACACACGGACGCATCCTACCAGGCACTCACAATGAGCGCTAAAATCGATATCGGCAGCCTCTACGATGGTTGTCCGCATTGCTGCGCGCGGGGGTATTTCCGTTGCGGCGGTTGTAGGATGTTCTCCTGTTGGAACAGCTACAACGAGAAACCACACCTGGATCACACCGATGTTTGGTGCGCAGCCTGCCGGTCATGGAGATGCACCTCGGATGAAGGCGAGGACGATGATTCGTTAAGCGGGTTGACAGCCTACGTGGCTCGTGAGAACACGGTTGACTTACAAGGCCGCATTGCCCCTGAATCAACCAGGCGGGACCAGATCGACCGGGCGACCTCGATAAGGGGCTACTTGAAATAGTGATTATGTGCCGAAATGCGCCGACGCCCACGGGCAAGTCGAACGCGAAGAGAAAGCAACGGTCCAAACATTAGCCAAAAGGCGTTGGCACCGCTTTAAAAGGAGATAGCGCTATGCAGGCTCTGCTCCGCATGATCGACACCGAAGACGACCTGAGGCGCGCGATGGCGGTGTGCTCCGCGAAGAAAGTGAGGATAGTGCATCGTAAGCACCAGCGTAAACTCGACGAAGATATAATCAGATCGGGCGGCTTCAACACCAGCTTTCGCGGCTACCGCAGCCACTGTATTCTCGGGCTCGGCGCAACGTTTGGCGATCGCTGGAGGCTCACCGGCAGACCGGATCCACGGGGCAAGCCGTTCACGGGGCTGCGCGTTCTTTTCGTGGGACCGTCTTGGGACGTGCGTGAATTGCAGGAAGCGTGGGTTGCGAAGGCCGGCGGGCGGGTGGTCGATGACTGGGGCCAAGCCAACGTCATCGTCGTGTCAAACATTCACGCTGCATCGGTGAGCCCGGGTGCGGCCGCTCTGATGGTCACCCCGGAGGTCTTTCGCCGCGCGCTGCCCGCGGCGCGATTGATCCCACCCGCGGTGCGGAGCAAGCCGCTTAGTGACCAAGCCGCCATCCTTTGGAAGCTCCTCTCCTCACGCGACTTGCGGCCGATGCAGCAGGGCGTCAACCTCGCCGGTACCCTCTCTGGGGAGTTCGATGACCTTCTGGAAGGTGTTGAGGTAGATGAAGCAGGTGAACTTGTTTGGGGCCCGCACTTCTCGATAACCCGAGATGCCCAGCCCTTTCTGGATGGGTTGCTACTCAGTCTGCTGTCAGTGGCCCCGGGTGGAACTCGCGCGGCGGCGCTCAGGGCAGCTGTTCGAAAGATCGTGACGACAGCTGCCGGAATTCCCAAGCTGACTGGCTTTGAGATGCTTGAGGAGCTGCAACTCACGCTGAGTGGTTTTACCAACGCCAAGGATCTCAGCGCTTTCGGACCACTGCCGGCGCTGCGTGAATTGTTCATCGAACCCGCGAGGAACGGAGCCGAGTCCGCCGATGCCAGCCTCACTTCGCTCGATGGACTTGAGGCGCCAGCCCTCGAGCAGCTATCCATTCGTTTCGTCGATTTGCGCGACGTCGATGCGCTCGGAAGTTCAACAAGGCTGCAGTCGGTCGATCTGTCCGGTAACAGCAGGCTCAAGCGGATCGACGGCCTTGCCCCCGCGGCGTCATCACTTCAGCGGCTCAATCTCAGTAGGTGCCGGTACATCGAGTCGATCGGGCCACTCGAAGGTGCGAAGCAGTTACGGCAGGTCGTCCTCCAAGGGTGCACCACGCTCGTCTCTGTGAAACCGCTATCCTCCTGTGAGGCTTTCGACGAACTGGACCTGTGGGGGTGCAGCGGGCTCACGTCGCTAGAGGGCTTGGCCGCCACCTTAGTTGGTGGGACCGGGTTTTCGTTGGGCCATTGTAAGAGGCTAACCTCGCTGACTGGACTGCCAACAAATATTACCAGCCTCGATCTGGACGGATGCGTTAGACTTCGTACCCTCGCAGGGCTTGAAGCACTGCGAGCGCTCAAGACCGTTTGGCTGCCGCCCACGATCACCGATGCGTCCGCACTCGCGCATCACAGGCACCTCACGATCGCAGTGTCGTTACCTGAGCTCGTGACGTTCCCCGAGGGGTTGGGGAAGGCGCTTTCAGTGTTATCAAGAGTGAAGCTCGCGATCCGATGCGGGTATTGCCTTGAGGACGGCTCGGGGTTGGCTGCAATTACCTCACTCGTCTATCTGGATTTGCGCGATTGTCAGAACCTGAAAGACATAAGTTGGGTCGTGGGGCTTCCCTCACTCAAACGCCTTTATCTCGCGGAAGGCAGCCCTGCTACGAAACAAGCCAAGGCCAGGCACTTCGACACGAGAACGAAGGTCCGTGAGCTGCAGCTGGCGATTTGTGCTAAGAAGAAGATCCCGCTGCCGCCGCACCTTGCCTGCGTTCCGCGGTAGGAGCTGGTGACGCGAGTGAAAAAGGGCCGGCGCGCCCTCCATTTATTCAATTATTCGGACCGTTGGGCTACATTGGCGATCGCGTTGGAATCGGTGTTTGACGCTCATTCTGTGCCTCGGATTGAGACGCTCAGGCTTCTGAACTCCAGATTGGGGATGCCGTCTACGGCATACTGCAGCTTCGTGTCCGGTTTGCCGCCGACGATGATGCCGCGCACCTGCTGGTTCGGTCCCGCGAGATGCTTGCGCGCCCACCCCACGTACGCCATCGTCTGCTCGACAACTCCCGCCGCCTTCGCGCCAATCCGCTTGAGCTCAACCACGACGATGTCGCCAACAGAGGACTGGCAGAGCAGATCGATTCTGCCGGCCGCGCCGGCGTCACGCTGCCGGCCGATCAACGTCAAACCCGGTTCGATTTGATCGAGGTCGGAGGCGATCAACTCTTCCAGATATGCCTCATGAATGTTCTGCAACCGGTCCGGCTTACTGGGCCCGAACCTCGGCGCGACGAGCAGGGTGCGGCCCGATCGGTTGCCAGCTGGTGTAGGGACCCCGAGCGCACGCGGCGCAGGTATAAGCTCCTCGATGGCCATGGCCTGCTCGGGCGTGAGGGGGAAGTTCGTGCCCTGGGCGTTATTCTTGACGAACGTGGTCGGCGCCATCTTCGGCAATCCAATTATGTCGCTGCGGGGAACCGGTGGCTCCAGATACCGCTCGATCTTAAGCCGGACCCGAATTGCCTTCTCCGGAAAGGGCTCCTTTTCGTACTTCCGTTCCCAGGCCTCGCAGTCAATGAGGGCTGGAGCGGTCAAAACAATTGCCGTCGCATACAATCCGGGATTCCCTCGTCTTGGTCCACCGAAGCATATATACACGGTATGGTCTTTCTCGATTCTTTCCTCGTACTTTGTTACCTCAAACGTGAGCACGTTGCCATGCTGGCGAGCTTCGATAAGGGCGCCTGGAAGCTTGTAGCGGCGAGGGACGCTGTGGAAAATCCAATCACTCGTGCCATTCATAGAAACAGGATGCTATCATACGGCACGTCCCATCGTGCCGGGTAATTCGGGTAATTCGGGGGTAATTCGGGGGGGTAATTCGGGGACACGCTACGAAACTCCCAACACCACTCCGATCTAGCCGAGGAGTTCCAAAAACGCGCGGGCGGCATAGCTCATGACGCAGCGACCGCCGTCGAAGCACGCCACGGCGTGGCTATCGCCCGGCCCGGACCTCGTTCAGCAGATTGGGGTGCCGGTCGAGCACCATGAGGAGCTTCACCAGCGCGAGCGGCGGCTTGGTCTTGCCGTTCTCGTAGCGCGAAAACGCATTGGGGCCGCCGCCGAAGATCGCGGCCGCCTGCCGCTGGTCAAGCGCGAGCTTCTTGCGGACACGCGCGATGAAGCCGGGATCGACAATGGAGGCGTTCACCTGCTTGTTGAACTCCAGCATCGCCGCGCTGACGCGAGACGATTCCGCCGCGGCGAGGACGCTTTCCCCGCAGGCGGGGCAGAAATCGCCGCGTACGGCCGGAATCGTGGTCGTTTCGCCTTTGTAGGTGTACGGGATTTCGCGCGTGTCGCGCACGAGTTTCGCCCCCGCGCAGGATGGGCATTTCATGGCATTGATCCTTCCTTGCTCCTTAAGCATTGTCGCACCGGTAACCGCGCCGGCTGAAAGCCGGCGGCAGCCAGGATTGGCTGCCCCACGGAGCTAGCCCAGCACTAGCCGAGGAGTTCGAGGAACGCGCGGGCGGCGTGGCTTAAAGCGCGACGGGTGGGGTAGAGCAGACGGATCTTGCGCTCCACGTGCAACTCCTTGACTCGCACCTCGCAGAGCAGGCCCTGCTCGATTTCCTGTTCGACACACATGCGCGGCAGGAAAGCTACGCCAGCGTTGTCCTGCACGAGCTTGCGGATGGTCTCGATGGTGGGCATCTCGACGTCCATGTGGAGGGGGACTTTGTGGCGCTGGAATTCGCGCAGGACGACTTCGCGGTAGGGGGAAACAACGTTGTGGGCAATGAAGATTTCCGCACCGAGCTCGGTGATGGAGACGGTCTTGCGTTGCGCGAGACGGTGGACGGGGGAGACGACGAAGGCCAGCGCGTCGGTGTAAATGGCGCGGGACTGGAGGCGCTCGTCGCCGGGATCGTAACTGACGACACCGAGTTCGAGGTTGCCGTCCAGGAGTTCATTGGGGATCTTGCTCGAGAAACTGCGGCGCACCTGCACTTTGATCTTGGGGTAGAGTTCGCGATAGCGCTCGATGTGACGGAGCAGATAGAGGATGGTGGATTCGTTGGCGCCAATGATGAGGCGGCCGGCGGAGTTGTCGCGGAGTTCGGCGAGCGCATTATCGAGCTCCTGGTGCAGGCTTTGAAAGCGGCGAGCGTAGTCGAGGACGGTGCGGCCGGCGTCGGTAAGGATAAGGTCTTTGCCGGAGCGATCGATTAATTTTTCACCGAGCTCGAGTTCGAGGCGCTGGAGCGCGAGGGAGACGGCGGGTTGGGTACGCAAGAGCTTTCCGGCGGCGCGGGAGAAGCTCTTCTCGGTGGCGACGGTCAGAAAGACTTGAAGGGAATAGAGTTCCATGGATGCGCGCGAGCTAGTTCCTTGACCGCATGATGTGATCCTTTGTTGAGAAACCACTCCCTTACGGTCGTGGCTCGCATCGGAGGACTAGCTGAATCATCATAACATATCTTAATATCTACCGCTAATATTATAAATTTGCCAAATCAAACAAGCGGCCAGCATAATGATGATGATGATGGTGAATATCCATGAGTGACCGCGTATACATATTCGACACAACGCTGCGAGACGGGGAACAATCACCGGGCTGCAGTATGACGGTAGCGGAAAAACTGCGGATGGCCCGCAAGCTGGTGGAGCTGGGCGTGGACATTGTGGAGGCGGGATTCCCCATCGCATCGGAAGGCGATTTCGAAGCGGTGGACGCGGTGAGCCGGGAATTTCCGTGGGCGCAAGTGGCGGCGCTGGCGCGCTGCTGTACGCTGGACGTGGAGCGGGCGGCGAAGTCTCTCGAGCACGCCAAGCGGCCACGCATCCATACCTTCATCGCGACCAGCCCGATTCACCTGAAATACAAGCTGAAGAAATCGGAGACGCAGGTTCTGGAAGAGGCGGTAGCGGCGGTGGAACTGGCGCGGCGGCACGTGGACGATGTGGAGTTTTCGGCGGAGGATGGAGCGCGCACGGAGCCCGAGTTTCTGGAGAAGATTTCCCAGGCGGTAGTGGCGGCAGGGGCGCGGACGGTGAATATTCCGGACACGGTGGGCTACTCGACGCCCAAGGAATATGGGGTACTGATCGGGCAGATTGCGAAGGCGTTGGGGGATTGCGCGATTGTGAGCGTACATTGCCACGACGATCTGGGCCTGGCGGTGGCCAACTCGCTGGCGGCGATCGAAGCCGGGGCGCGGCAGGTGGAATGCACGATCAACGGGATTGGGGAGCGGGCCGGAAACTGCTCGCTGGAAGAGATCGTGATGATCCTGAAGACGCGGGTGGACAGCTATCCGTACCACACGGGAGTCCATACGGAGCATTTGTTTGGGGCAAGCCAAGCGCTGAGCTCCATCATCACGTTTGGGCCACAGCCGAATAAGGCGATTGTGGGACGAAATGCGTTCGCGCATGAGGCGGGCATTCACCAGGACGGTTATCTGAAAGAGAAGACGACTTACGAGATTATCGATCCGCATTCGGTGGGTGTGCCGGAAGGCAGGCTGGTGCTGGGCAAGCACAGCGGACGGCACGCGCTGCATGAGCGGGCGAAAGAACTGGGATTCGAGCTCGACCGGGAGGAACTGGACGATTTGTATCACCGCTTCACGGCGGTGGCGGACCATCGCAAGAAGGGGCTGATGGACGAGGAAATCGCCGGGCTGATCCGGGCAGGACAGAAGGCCATGCGTGTTGCAGCGGACTGAGGAGATCTTACGCCCCGTTCCGGGGCTCTTTATCAACACACATGGATTCCGCACGGCTTACGCCGTGGGCTATTGTCTTTCGCCCTCCGGGCTTGAAGGCACGTGGCTGGCAGGCGGAAGCGCTTGCCCCACTTTGGTGCGGGACCAGCAAGAACATGGCATTCGCAACTGGCGGGGAGAGCCGCCTGATAGGCGGCTGCGGGCAGGATTGCCCGCCCCACTGCGTCGACACGAGTGTCGACGCGGCACGCACGAGTGCTTGCGCCACGGGGAACACAGCAGGACAAGGATATGGATCTGAACATTCTGGTTCTGCCGGGGGATGGAATTGGGGCGGAGGTGACGGGCGAGGCGGTACGCGTCCTGCGGCACGTGGCCGACAAATTTGGCCACCGGCTGAATGTGCGCGAAGGACTGCTGGGCGGCGTGGCGATTCATAAGACCGGGACTCCGTTCCCGGAGGAGACTGCGCGGCTGGCAGCGGGCGCGGATGCGACGCTGATGGGCGCGGTGGGACTGCCGGAGTTCGATAATGCGCCGCCGGAGAAGCGGCCGGAAAAAGGACTACTCAAGATTCGCCAGGCACTGGGGGTATATGCCAACCTGCGGCCAGTGCGGGCTTATGCGTCGCTGCTCGATTCTTCGCCGCTGAAGAACGCGCGGGTGGAAGGCACGGATATGATCATCGTCCGCGAACTGACGGGCGGGATCTATTACGGAACTCCACGCGGCATTACCGGTACCGGCGCGGAGGAGCGGGCGGTCAACACCATGACTTATACGCGCGCGGAAATCGAGCGCGTTGCCCGGATGGCCTTCCACCTGGCGGGGGCGCGGCGCAAAAAGGTGACGTCGGTGGATAAATCGAACGTGCTGGAGAACTCCCAGCTCTGGCGGCGGGTGGTGACGGAAGTGGGGCGGGAGTATGCGGACATCGAACTCGACCACATGCTGGTAGACAACTGCGCGATGCAGTTGATCCTGAACCCGCGGCGGTTCGATGTGGTGCTGACGGAGAACATGTTCGGGGATATTTTGAGCGACGAAGGGGCGGTGCTGGCGGGATCGATCGGGATGCTGCCTTCGGCTTCGATCGGCGAACGGCGGCCGTCGGGGGCGTTGGTGGGGTTGTACGAGCCGGTACACGGCTCAGCGCCGGACATCGCGGGACAGAACAAAGCCAACCCGCTGGGAGCCATCGGATCGGTGGCGGCGATGCTGTCGTATAGTTTTGGATTGCAGGAGGAAGCGGCAGCGGTGGAAGCGGCCATCGAAGCGGTGCTGCGGAGCGGACGGGTGACGGGGGATTTGCGGCCGGCGGGCACACCGGCGACGACCGAGGAAGTGGGCGGGGCGGTGTGCGCGGCGGTGGGGTGAACGAAGAACTTTCAACGCGGAGGCGCGGAGAAGCGGAGAAGAGCGAGGATTGGAGGAGTCAGGAGTCAGAAGTCAGAAGCCAGGAGTCAGAAGCCGACAAGAATGTCGGCGTTGCAGGCTGGAAAACCTGCTCCACGGAGAAAGATGGGTATGGAGAGGACGATTATTGAGAAGGTTTGGGATTCGCATGTGGTGCACGAACAGGCGGGGGCGCCGACGCTGCTGTTTATCGACCTGCATCTGGTTCACGAGGTGACTTCACCGCAGGCGTTTCAGGGACTGCGCGAGCGCGGGATCAAAGTGCGGCGGCCGGACCTGACGATCGCGACGGCCGATCACAGCATTCCAACGACGGACCGCCGTTTGCCAATTGTCGATCAGATTGCCGCGAAACAACTGGCGCAACTGGAAGCCAATTGCGAGGAATTCGGAATCCGCTGCCTGGGGATTCACAGCGAGGGGCAAGGGATCGTACACGTGATCGGGCCGGAACTGGGACTGACGCAGCCGGGGATGACGGTGGTATGCGGCGACAGCCACACGGCCACGCACGGAGCTTTCGGCGCGCTGGCGTTCGGCATCGGGACGAGCGAAGTGGAGCACGTGCTCGGGACGCAGTGCCTGCTGCAGCGAAAATCGAAGAGCTTTCAAGTGCGGGTGGACGGAAGGCTGAAGGCGGGGGTTTCGGCCAAGGACATTATTCTGGCGCTGATTGCGCGGATCGGGGTGGGAGGCGGCACGGGCAGCGTGTTCGAATACACGGGCAGCGGCATTCGGTCACTGACGATGGAAGAGCGCATGACGGTGTGCAACATGTCGATTGAAGGCGGGGCGCGCGCCGGGATGATGGCGCCGGACGACACAACCTTCCAATACCTGAGCACACGGGCACACGCTCCGAAGGGCAAGGAATGGGACGCGGCGGTGGCGCGATGGAAGGAACTGCCGACGGATGAGGGAGCGAGTTACGATCGCAGCGTCACGATTGAGGCGGCAGGGCTCGAGCCGATGATTACATACGGGACCAATCCGGGGATGGGGATCGAGATTGGGGCGGTGCTGCCGGACCCGGCGAATGTAGCGGACCCGATGGCGCGCGATTCTATCGCGAAAGCGCTAAAGTACATGGGACTGGAAGGCGGAAAGCCGCTGCTGGGCCACCCGATCGACGTGGTGTTCATCGGAAGCTGCACGAATTCGCGGATTTCGGATTTACGGAGCGCGGCGGCGCTGTTGAAGGGGCGGAAGGTGAATCCGAAGGTGCGGGTGATGGTGGTACCGGGATCGCAGGAAGTGAAGCGGCAGGCGGTAGTGGAAGGGCTGCCGGAGATTTTCCGGGCGGCGGGCTGCGAATGGCGCGAGCCGGGCTGCTCGATGTGCATCGCGATGAATGGCGATCAGCTTGGGCCGGGGCAATATAGCGTGTCGACCAGCAACCGCAACTTTGAAGGCCGGCAGGGACCGGGAGGGCGGACGTTCCTGGCGAGCCCCATGACGGCGGCGGCCAGCGCGCTGACCGGAGTAGTGACGGACGTGAGGACCTTGCTATGAAGCCATTCACGAATTTCGAAAGCCGGATGGCGCCATTGCCGATCAATAACGTCGATACGGACCAGATTATTCCGGCGCGGTTTCTGAAGACCACTTCCAAACAGGGCCTGGACCAGCATCTTTTCAACGACTGGCGTTACGATGCGGCGGGGAATCCGAAGCCGGATTTTTTCTTGAATCAAGCGCGCAACAAGGGTGCACAGGTGCTATTGGCCGGCGATAACTTCGGTTGCGGCAGTTCGCGGGAACATGCGCCGTGGGCGCTGACGCAGTCCGGCTTCCGCGCGGTGATCAGCACTTCGTTCGCGGATATCTTCACGCAGAATTCGCTGAAGAATTCGCTGCTGCCGATTGTAGTGCCGGCGGATGTGCATGCCGAGTTGTTTGCGGCGGTCGAAAGAGATCCGAATGCCACGGTGAAAATCGACCTGGCGGCGCAGACGCTGACCACGCCGGGCGGACGCGAGGTCAAGTTTCCGGTGGACGCCTTTTCCAAGCACTGCCTGGTGGAGGGAGTGGACGAACTGGGATACATTCTGAGCCAGGAAGCAGCGATCGCGGGCTATGAGGCGCGGCGGGTGGGGTCGGTGAATACGGCGGTCGTGGACCGCTGACGCGGCCAAACCCGACCTGGGAGGGCGGGTTGACAGACCACGAAAGACGATGGTCTGTCCCACGCATCTACGATAGTAAGGTCCGCAGCCGAAACGAAGGTTGACAGACCACGAAAGACGATGGTCTGTCCCACATCAGCGTGGGCGGGCGGCGTCAGGCATGCTCGGCACGAGCGAAAGATTGAAGGAATTGCTGGCGCACTTCGGGCTCGCGGAGGCGAGCGCTCTTCCACCTGGCGGCGGATCTCGGGCGAATCGCGATGAAGAGAGAGCGCTTCCACGGCGGCGACAGCCTCGACGAGGCGGGCGATGCGCAGCAGATTGAACAGGAATTCGAGGGCGTCCGGCTGGCGGGTAGCGCTCAGCGCACGCAGCAGGACCAGGCGGAATTGCGGATCGCGCTCGCGGTTCCAGGCCCCGGTAAGGCGCTCGACGGCCTCCGGCAGGCGGGACGAGCCGAGAGAGAGAGCGGCTTCCTCGCGCACGGTTTCAGCTTTGGCATCGCTCCGGCGCGGAAGGAAGCCGGCGACGAAGTCGAGCGCCTGCCGGCCTTCCAATTGAAGCAGGTGGTCGAAAGCCTGTCCGACAATTTGAGATTCTTCATCACCCAAGCAGGCCTTGAGGCGCAATAACAGGATGGCCTCGTCACCTTCCATTTGCGCGAGGGCGCGGAGCACGTCGGAACGCACGGGGACGGCGCGATCAGCGAGGGAGTCCACAAAGTGGCGGAGGACGAGCGAGCGCTCGATATCGACGCAGGCGGGGAGGGCCAGAGCGCAGGCGCCGCGCAAGGTGGCGGCGGTGTCCTCTTCCCCGCCCCAGACCGGTTCCAGTTGGACGTGGCGCAGACCACGGAGGAATGGCGCGGCCTGGCGGTGCTCCAGGGCGACGAGGGCGTGGGAAATAGCGTTCTTGCCCCAGCATTGAGGGTCGCGCGCGGCGGGCTTCTCGAAGAGGTGGTCGAAAGCGCGCAGGAGGTCGGGGAGAAGATCGCGGAGTTGCCGTTCGGCGGCGATCTTGGCAGCTTTGGCAACAATCAGGTTGACGCGATCGGCCAGGGCTTTGCGCAAGGCCGGGATGGCATCGGCGGGCGGGGCTTCGCGGAGGCGGTTCAGGGCTTCGATTTCCTGTTCCACGTTGCGGTGCGCCATGACTTCAGGATAACGGCGAACCTGCCACTTTTCCGGGGCCGGGTGCATCCAATCCTCGGGCCTGAGGAGGGCCAGCGATGAAACGTACGGCTAACGCGCAATGGCATGGCGATCTGAAATCCGGGGCGGGCACCATCTCGACGGCGAGCGGCGTGCTTTCGAACACCAATTATTCGTTCCACACGCGATTTGAGGATGGCAAGGGGACCAATCCCGAGGAATTGCTGGCGGCCGCGCATGCAGGCTGTTTCACGATGGCGGTTTCGGCGCAACTGGCCGGCGCAGGGCTGACCGCGGAGAAGCTGGAGACGACCTGCACGATCAGCCTGGAAAAGACAGCGGACGGATTCAGCATCACGGAAAGTCATCTGGACCTGAAGGCCAAGATTCCAGGAGCCAGCCAGGCGGCGTTCGATACGGCGGTGCAGGGGGCCAAGAGCGGATGCCCGGTGTCGAAGCTGTATAAGACGAATATCACGCTGACGGCGGTGCTGGAGGGGTAGGAGCGGTCGCCGCAGGGGCAAAGCCGGTACAGCTACCAATTCCAAAGGCGGGAATTGGTAGCAGTCCCGGTTTTGCTGCACTATTCGTAGCGGAGGGCGTCGATGGGATTGATGCGCGAGGCTTTCATGGCGGGGTAGATTCCGAAGACTATCCCGACGAAGACAGAGACGCCGAACGCAATCAGCACGGATGACGTGGTGACGATGGTCTTCCACTCGGCGGTGCGCGCGATCAGCCAGGCTAAGAAGAAGCCGAAGGCGATGCCGAGCAGGCCGCCACCCATCGATATGAGCACGGACTCGGTGAGGAACTGGCGCACGATGTCGAAACGGCGCGCGCCCACCGAGCGGCGGATGCCGATCTCGCGGGTGCGCTCGAGCACGGTGGCGAGTACGATGTTCATGATGCCGATGCCGCCTACCAGCAGGGAGATGGCCGCGATGGCCACCATGACGTAAGTGAAAATCGTTTGCGTGCGTTTCTGCTGCGCCAGCAAGGCGGCGGGAATGGTGACGGTGAAATCCTGAACGTTGTGATGGGTGGAGTTCAAGACCGCGGTGACCACCTTGGCCACTTCGATGCTGTCGGCATCGGAGCGCAGGCGGATCTCGATGCCATCGAGATCGTCCTTCATGTCCGAGCTGTTGTCCCAGAAACGGTACTGAAAGGTATTGCGCGGGACATAAACGATGTTGTTGATGTCCTGCATGCTGCCGCCGCTCGAAGTGGAACCAGCCATGAGCTGCTCGTTGAGAACGCCCACGACGCGAAGCCAGGTATCGTTCACCTTGATGTACTTGCCGAGAGCGGGAGTGTAGCCCAACATATTGACCTTGGCGGATTCTCCCAGCACGCAGACGGTGGCGCTCGACAGGTTGTCGCCTTCGCTGAAAAACTGGCCTTCGGCCAGATGGAGGCTGTGGATGGGTCCGTAGGCCGGGTCGACGCCATATAGTTCCGGCACGTCGTGCGACGACTTGGGAAGCACCTGGGAGGGATGCAGGGTGCGGCGCGCCGACAGCAATTCGAGGGATTCGATGTTGGCCTTGAGAATGCGGACGTCGCGATCGGAAAGACCGGGCGACGACTTGCGACGCTGTTGCATGGCTTCATAGCTGGTGGTGGGCCGCGAATCGATGAGGACGTTGCGCACGCCGAGCTGCTCGATGAAGCGGAGGGACTCCTCCCTGGCGCCGGAGCCAATGGCCAGCATCCCGATGACGGAGCCAACGCCGAAGACGATGCCCAGGGCAGTGAGCAGTGTGCGGGTCTTCTGCGCGTGCAGATTGGCCAGAGCCTGGCCGATATCGGAGAAGATCATTTCTGTAGCGCCTGCATGGCACCGCTTGGCTGCCCGGAGGGCCTGGTCTGCTGGTCGGGATTGGACATGGCGACCACATCGCCTTCGTTGAGTCCTTTGACGACGGCCTGGGACTCGCTGCGGTTGAGCAAAGTGACGTCGTGGGGCATGAAGCCTTTGGCAGTCCGCATGTAGACGAAAGTCTTGCCGTCGCTTTCGTAGAGGGCCTGGGAGGGAATCCAGAGGACATCGTCGAGCGATTCGGCGGTGATCAGCATGTTGGAAGTCATACCGGGGCGCATCTCGGGCGCGGGCTGGTCGAGGGTGATGCGGCAATCGAAATGACGGTCCCAGGGGGAGCCGGTGGTGCCGCCCACGGTTTTGACGCGGCCGTTGAAGGACTTGCCGGGAAGTGCCACTACGGTGAGGGAGACCTTCTGGCCCACGGCCAAATGGCCGCGATCCAGCTCACCGATGCGCGCGCTGACTTCCCAGTTTTGCATGTCGGGAATCTGGGCCACGGCCATACCCGAGTAGACGGTGTCGCCGAGCTGCAGCGATTGGAAGGTCATGCCGCTGTAGTACCACACGTTGCCACTGGTGTTGGGTTGAATATTGACATAACCGGAGGTCTTAGCCTTGACGCTCATGCCCTCGATGATTTTGCGGTTCATTTCCGCGGTGACTTTGGCCTTGCCCAGATTGGCTTGTTGAATGGCTACGCCGGCGGTGGTATTGGCGGTCTTGTTGGCGAGGTTCTGTTCAGCCTGATGCAGGCGGCCTTGGGCCGCTTCCAGGGCGATGTCGTTCTGGCGCGCCTTGAGGGCCGCAAGTGTTTTGTTGGAGCGCACATCCAACTCGGCCAGCTTGACGTCGGATTGCGCGGAGAGCAGCGCGTAGTGGTTCTCTTCGTCGCCGGCGTCGCTGGTGGCCTGTGCCTGGATCACCATCTGCTCGGCTTCGGCCAGATCGGCTTCGGCTTCGCGCAGATTGTATTCCTGGAGAGTAGTATCGAACTCGACGACAGTGTCGCCGGCTTCGACCATCTCACCAGGCTCGCGGAGGAAGGTGATGGCGGTGGAATCCGCGCCGGTGGGAGGGACGACGATCATTTCGGTATTGCCGCCCTGGAGTTCGCCGCGCGCCGTCACGGAAATCGTGACGCGGCCGCGGCGGACTTTGGTGGAGGGCAAATCGGCAACGGCTTGGGTGGTGACCGCCTTGACGAGTTTCCTGGTGGCGAAGGCCGCGGCTGCGATAACGGCCAGGATAGCTACAGCGACCAGGATGCGGAATTTCATTTCTTAGCTTCCTTCCTGGTAACATCCACCAGCGCCACGGTAGCGCCGGGGGCGATACCGGAGATGGCTATCTCGTCGGGATTGCGGGCCTCAACCCGCACTTCGACCGGACGGTAAGAGCCGCCGTCGGCGATGTACACAACGGGCTTGCCGTTGCGCGTGAACAGGGCTTTGGCGGGAATGCTGATGGCGTTGGGCACACGGTTCACGACGATGTCCATGCCGCCGTTCATACCGGGGCGCAGGCGCGGATCCTTTTTAGTAATGTTGGCGGAGGCGCGGAAACTGCGGGTGGGCGGCCACTCGGTCATGGTGACTTCGGCCAGGGGAGAAATGACATCGAGTTTGGCGGGCAGCGACAGCTCGGGCAAAGCGTCGATGCGGACGATGACGTCCTGGTTCGGGGCGATGCGGCCGCGGTCGGTCTCCTCGATGCTGCCGGAGAGTTGGAGGGTGGAGAGGTCGGGAATCTCACCGAGGTTCATTCCGGAATAGACGGTGTCGCCGACCTTGTAGGGCTTGGCATCGGCGCCGCCGATGGAACCCTGATAATTGAGGTTGAAGGTGAGGAAGCCGCTGCCGGGAGATTTCACTTCCATTTGGGCGATGCGCGCCTTGGTGATATCGACATCGGCCTGGGCCTGGTCACGGAGGCGAGTGAGGGAAGCCAGCTTGGAGCGGTCGGCGGCGGCGTGGAGGTCGGCAGTGGCTTGTGCCACTTTCAATCTTTGCTCGGCGATACCGAGGTCGATGCGGGCCTCTTCGCCCTCGATTTTGCTTTTGATCTCCTGGAGGGAGGCCTGCACGCTGGAATTCTCGACGGCGAACCGCGCGTCGGAGAGGTCGCTCTTGTCCTGTTCGACGGTAATGCGCGCCTGGGCGACCCACTGGTCCAAGGCGGCGATGGCCGACTTGAGCTGGGCTTCCTTTTTGGCAAGATCCTGCTGGGAGGAGCTGGAATCGAAGCGGACGATGGGGTCGCCTTGTTGGACGGTCTCTCCGGAAGGCGCCATCCAGGCGATGCGGAGATTGGGAACCATAGGGGTATAGATTTCGACGGAGCGGGCGGCTTTGAGTTCACCGCGGCAGCGGACGATGACCAGGAAATCGCCATGGCGAGCCTGGGCGACGGGAAATGAGACGTCGGCCTGGACTTTGCGCAGACGGTAGAGGCCGGCGGCGGCGCCGGCGACGACCAGGAGAACGACGAGCAAGGTGAGCCAAAA
>Ga0209039_10001791_pt1 | contig 19419 bp, 17 predicted proteins | sample BogFormECP12_OM1_FD_188238 | JGI IMG/M metagenome (GOLD analysis project Ga0209039, IMG submission 188238) | Bog forest soil microbial communities from Calvert Island, British Columbia, Canada - ECP12_OM1 (SPAdes) (version 2) | ecosystem: Environmental > Aquatic > Freshwater > Wetlands > Bog ...
AGATGGTAAGCGAAGGGCAATGCTAGGGTATCTCCTGGGAGAACAGCACTGGTAAGCCCTGTTCCTGTTGATACCGTGCAACCAGGTGCTGCACCTAATGGGGCCCCAACCCAACATCCATGTCACCAGAGGCCAAATTGGACAGGTAATCGACAGGCAAACCCTTGCAATTCATTTTCTGAGACCCCGGATCTGCTCAAGATCCAGGTTGCCCTGTGCTCCCCAGCCTTTAGTGCCTTCCGGGACCTCGGGTCTAAATTTCTCGTATAACGCAAACGCTTTGCGGCCCAGTTCGTCCGGACTATAAGATTTCGCCAATTCCTTCATGGCCTGTTCTACTTCCGCCAAGGCAGCGCCAAATTTTGTCGTCAGATAGCGTTCTACGCTATCGGGTTGCATGGGTTTTCCTTTTTCCGTGGCGCGTACGCCACCTTCGGTGTTGACCGCCGGAACAGATCTTCCGAAAATTTCCACAGAGAATTCTTCATTCTGGGTGCGCTTGCGGGCTTCTTTGGTTTTTTCTTCGCTGGGATTGAAGATGCCCAGCCGCCTCCCTTTCGACTGTGCGCTGAGCCCGGCCACTGCGCGCCCAAGGGTCAGAGCTTCCTCCCTTTTGAAACCCAGCCGCTCAGCGACCACTGCCGCCCATAAAGTTAAGACTGGTGCACGATTTACCTTAATCGTTGTTCCAACCATAATCCGATTCCTTTTGTTTTGGATGTCTGTGAGAGTTTGATGGGCAAGGTTGATATAATGGCTATGCGCATTAGAAAACTAATAAAGTGCTTCTTGAGAAGCAAGGGCATTCCCTCATAAACCCCAATACATAATGATCCGGACCTTTCTCGACCACCAAGAACTGCGGCTACGGAGCGGAAGAGCTATATCTAGACGCGCGTAGGGTTAATGGCCAGCGATTTGCTCATTCTTCCCTGGATCTCACGTTGTTGGTCGCTGACCAACGCCCCGAGGAAACACGCATAACGCGTATTCTGCTGCCGGCCGGATACTTGCCAATCGAATCCATGAGTCGCACGCGGAAAGAGGTTCGGTTTACCTTCTCGATCACGCCCCTTCCACTCCCCTGACGCCAACGCACACGCACCAAGTCGTCCTCCCGGAGAGTGCTCTCGAATTTTCCCTGAGACATATTCTTCGGATGAGCTGGCATTAATGTATTTTATACCAAACCCGAAATTAAATATCCGGCTAGTGCCGTTCCAACTATCAAACTAGGACATAAAAGTGCTTGAATGTCGGTCATGGGCTTCTCGGAGTAAGTTGTTGGTTGGCACCTCAACTTTATCCGAAAAGCCCTATTTCGTCATTTCAATTTTGGCGAAGGTATTGATCTAGAGGAATTATTTCTTGACCAGCTCCAGAGGGATAAAGCCCTTCGGCAGCAGTCCGGCTTCCATGACGATGCGCGGTACGATCTCCTCCCAACCAACCGGCATGATGTGCAGGCCGTGGATACCCTGCTTTTCGAAGCCCCGGATCTTGCGTGCCAGTTCGAGCGCAATCTGAACGCCCTCTTCCTGGGCGTTCCCGGCCGCGTCGGCGGCTTCCATGCGCTTCAAGATCGATTCGGGCACGAATACTCCCGGTACTTCGGTCATGTAACGGGCCATCTTCAGGCTCTTGAGCGGTGTGATGCCTACCAGGATGTAGACATTGTCCAGGATGTTGCGCTTGGCGAGTTCGTTGAGCCAGGTTTCCATGCGCTCGATATCGTAGACCAGGTTGGTCTGAAAGAATTGGGCCCCGGCATTGACTTTCTTTTGCTCACGGAGAGCCTGGAATTTTGGGTCAGATGCAAACGGCGAAGCCGCCGCACCGAGGAAAAACTTGGGCGGGAACTTTATTTCGCGTCCATCCAGATAGTGGCCTTCGTCACGCATCCGTCGCAGGATCCAGAGCATCTCGATAGAATCCAGGTCATTGATATCCATACGGCCGCGCGGCTGAGGCGAAAGCACGGGGCTGTCTCCGGTAACGCATAGGACGTTGTGTACCCCCAATGCGCAGGCACCCAGGATTTCGCCCTGCAGGCCGGCACGCGTTCGGTCACGGGCAGCAATCTGCGTCACAGGTTCTGCGCCGTGTTCGATGGCGATTTTGCTGCAGGCCCAGGAAGTCATGCGCGGGGTGGCAGAGGCGTTGTCGGTGAAATTAATCGCAGTAACATAGGGTTTGACCAGTTCAATATTGCTGGTCAGTTTGTTGGTCGAAACCGACAGCGGCGGGGCTATCTCACATGCTACGACGAATTCGCCTGTTTTTAGTCGGCGCTCCAATTCTGAGGCGGGTTCGGTGTATTTTGGTGCGTGGTATTCCCGATCGCCCTGCCACCAGTCCGGCTGCCGCACCGGTAGGAAGACGCTCTCCCATGTAGCAGTGCGCTTCTCGGGTTCTCCAGAGAACAGTCCACTGACCACTTTCTTCGTGCCAACTGATTTCACCTGATGGAGCACATCACCCCAGGTTTCCCCGCCGACCTTTTCCCAATCCAGAGGCGGTAATACCTCCAGCAGGATATCTTCCCGCCCCATTTTGAACGAACGCTCATATATTTTGTACCAGATACAAGGTCGGCTCTTGTCTACGTAACAATATTCTGGCGTGGATCCTCCGCAAGGTCCGTTGCGCATCCCCTTTGGACATTCCATCGGACAGATAAAGGCTGTCTCCTGAAGGAGGCAGTTACCGCACATCCGGCAGCCGAACAAAGGACCTTTGATAGCCAATTCTGCAGCCTCTAGAACGCGCATCCCAAAGGTTTCGTTCTTGAAGGGTGTGTAGGGCGGCTGCCAGCGACGACCAGGTGTGAGAATGGACATAGTCTATCCTTTCGATGAGTCCATCAACGCTTTAGCCAATGTAACCGCGCGACTTGCATCCGCCGCATACCCGTCGGCACCGATCTGTTCGGCGTACCGCTGGGTTAGGGGGGCCCCCCCTACCATCACTTTGACTTTGTCCCGCAAACCCGATTCCTTGAGAGCGTTAATCGTCGTCTGCATGTTGGTCATGGTGGTCGTCAGCAGGGCTGACATAGCCACTAGATCCGCGCCCTTCGTCTTTATCGCATCCACAAACTGCTCGGGGCTCACACTTACCCCCAGATCAAGGATTTCAAAACCTGCTCCTTCCAGCATAAGGCATACCAGGTTCTTCCCTATATCATGCAGGTCGCCCTGTACCGTCCCTGCCGCCACCTTCCCAGATGGTTGTACATTTGCCTTCAATAAATATGGCTTAAGCATGCTCATCCCATTCTGCATTGCCTTTGCAGAGATCATCATCTCCGGTACAAAAAATTCTCCGGCCTCAAATAATTTGCCGACCTCGGCCATACTGGCGACCATGCCCTGGTTTAAGATGGTCTCCGGATCGATTCCTTGCTTCAATGCCTCCTCAATCTTGGAGGCAGTCAACGCAATATTTCCATCGATAATTCCCTTGAAGATTTCCTGCACCAGATCTGTCATGCTTTCCTCCCGGAAAGGTTCTCTTGTTTAAAAAATGGAAGATAAACCTGAACAAACCATCAACTCATACCGCCTTATTCTCTTTCTCTCTTAATGATTCTGAGGCACGGAAGTATTTGATGAATCGCATGGCATAGTCGTCACGGCCCAGAAGCAAATCGACGGATTTGACGGTTGTGCCCAGCTTGGTCGGATCGGTGATCGAGCATGTCGCACCGGCCTGGATGGCCATCGCCAGGAAAGCCTGGTTGACACTTAACCGGTCAGGCAGACCAAATGAGACGTTGCTGGCACCTAAATTGATGTTCACCCCGAATGCTTTGCGTACCAGTTCAATCGTCTGGAGTGTCACCATGGCTGCCTGGCTGTCCGAACCTACCGTCAGTACCAGCGGATCAATAAGCACGTCCTCGGCAGGAATACCCAACTGGGCGGCTCGCTCGAGGATCTTCTCAGCAACAGCCACCCGCTCTTCAGCCGTCTTGGGAATGCCCTTGTCGTCCATCGCGAGTCCTATGACCGCCGCCCCGCGGTCCTTGACAATCGGCAGCACACTTTCCAGCCGTTTCTCCTCCCCACTCACTGAATTGACCAGCGGCTTCCCCGGCGCGGCTGCCAGACCCGCAGCCAATACCGCTGGATTACCCGAATCCAGGCAGAGCGGCACATCCACGACCGATGCCACCAGTTCCACAACCTTTGAGATCATCACCACCTCATCCAGTCCGGGTACCCCCACGTTAACATCCAGTACGTTCGCTCCCCACGCCACTTGCCGTTCGGCCAGCTGGTGGACGTAATCGAGGTTGCCCTCCGTTAGAGCGACAGCCAGTTTCTTATGTCCCGTCGGATTGATTTTCTCGCCAATGATGACAAACGGTTGGTCAATCCCAACCACGACATCCTTCGTAGCACTTTTTAGAATCGTGTGCATATCATCTCCTCGGTTTTACATTAGTCGAACTGAATTAGTATTGGTACTGTGGTTTGCAGTAGAAGGCAAATAGCCCTGGGCGACTCAATTAAAACTCTCTCCCCTTGCAGGCGGAGAGAGTTTCGTTAAATCCGTTCATCCCTCTAATTGTATCGGCCGAATTCATGCGCCGCCTTGCTCATCAGGTAAATGTGATAGGCGGGAACCGTTGCAGGGATGTCACAGCCTCCCATGAAAATAAAGCCGCTCTTGATCTGTTTGCCTTTTTCTATGTTTTCACGATAAGCCTGATATAACTTTTCGGGCGTTTCCTTGACCACGAGATCGGGTTTTATATTCCCACACAGGATCTCCTTTGGAAAGATCGCGGCCGCGTTCAGCAAATCCACTTCGTTTCCAAAACTGAGAATGCCTGGATCTCCCCAGGGTAATTTGGCAAGCAAAGGCAGGTTTTTATTCTGTTCACCGCAAATGTGGTCGTAGATGTGCTTGACGCCCTTATCCAGTACGTGCTGGTGTAACTCCATACGGTAAGGCAGGACCAGTTTTTCATACATACGGGGTGAAATCAATCCGTCCGTTGGGGATGCGACCCTCGGGAGTACACGTTCAGCCCCAAACTCGCTTATGAACCAGTCGGCCACCTGTTTCAAATGATCGGTCATCAAACGCATCGCATGATGGACGGCCTCCGGATTGCTGGCTGACCACTCCAGGAATTTATCCACTCCACAGAGGTTGGCGCAGAATGTATATGGACTGCCATAGATAAACGCGATCTGCGTTTTATATTTTTCCTGCAGCCGGGCAAATTCCATCATACGCGGCAAACAGCCTGCCTTTTTCACGTCCGGCAGCTCCAGTTTATAGATATCTTCAACGGTTTGCACAGGGCGCTTTGCGACGGAAGGCCCAGAGGCCCAGCGGTCCGCAGGCCAGGAAATCTCGCCACCGAATTCCCATGCGCCATAAGCAACGAAAGTATAGAATGGAGCCATTTCAGCATCGTACTGCTCCATCGTCCATAACTGCGCATTGAAGCTGGTTTCTGGATACTCGAAAATATCTGCTTTCGCGACACCGGCATTCGTAGCGCAAAAGCTGTAGCCCTTGTGAACAAACGGTACGCAGTCGATGGGTTGGCGATTCAGAAGGGCTTCGATACGTTCATTCTGGGTCATTGGATCCTTTTTCATTTTCTTTTTTCCTTTCTTCACATCTTTGTCGGATCGATGGCAAATTTAATGCCTTCAAAACGCCGGATGCTCTCAAACGCTGTGATGAGCTCATTCAACGGCATCGTTTTTGTAATGAACTCCCGCCCATCCACGAGGCGGCTGGCCAGCATATTGAATGACCTTCGGTAATCGTCTGGATCTTGATGGTAAACCCCGATCAAGGTGTGTTCATCGTAATGCATGGCGTGGGTATCAACCGTGATCGTACTGCCCGCCTTACAACCTCCGTGAAAAACAACGGTTCCAGCTTTACGGATCATTTGGATGGCTTCTTCCCAGGCCGAAGGGAAGCCGGCTGCTTCGATGGCGACATCCACCCCACGTTCCCCATCGGTGAGTTTCTTGACCATTCCAATGCGATCTTTTGCTTCGGTCACCTCCAAGATATTTATAAATTCATTCACGCCGAACTTGCCGGCCACGCGTTTGCGCTCTTCGGTGATCTCGCCTGACAGGATCACACGGGCGCCCTTCAGGTGCGCCAGACGGGCAAGCATTAAACCGAGCGGGCCCGAGCCTAATACGGCAACCGTATCGCCGGGCATGATCCCTGACCGTCGTATGCAGTGAATCGCAGTACCCAGAGGTTCTGAAACAGCGGCTTCCTGATAAGTCATCTGGTCAGGAAGCTTGTAGACGTTGTGCTTGACCATGCGCTCAGGAATGACGATGTATTCCGCATATGCCCCGTTCAATATCAGTAAATCCTCACAGAGGTTCCCGTGACCGGTTTTGCAATAATAACATTCGCCGCAAGGCACGGCGTTGCAGGTGCAAACCCGGTCACCTTCCTTGAACTGCTTCACGCCCTCACCGACTCCCATCACCTTCCCACTGAACTCATGGCCGAAGGTGGAGGGCACTTTTTTAATAATGGTCGGGTGTCCCCGTTCATAGGTCTTAATATCGGTGCCGCAGGTCAGTGCAGCCCCGATCTTGACCAACAATTCACCCGGACCCGCCGTCGGAATATCAATGCGCTCAAAACGTACGTCCTTGGGAGCATAAAACATTGCAGCGTTCATTTTCTCCATGATGTTTTCTCCTATTTGACAGCAAGGAATTAATTTTGGAGCTTCTAATCCAATTCTTTCAAAGTGCCTTGCGCTTCACGTTTCACGGCTTCGTCTAAAATCGCAGCCGTGGCCCGCGTCCCAATCATGGAGGCACCCGCTTTCCGATATTCAAGTACATGGTCAAGCGTGCGAATCCCGCCGGCAGGTTTCACCTGAACCTTTGGGCTGCAGCTTTGCCGCATTAATCGGACGGCTTCCAGAGTCGCCCCAGCGGGTCCATACCCCGTCGAAGTCTTCACAAAATCAGCTCCCGCCCTTTCGCTGATCTTACAGGCTTCCACGATTTTCTCGTTGGTTAAATAACAGGTTTCGAAGATCACTTTTACCGGAACATTTCGGGCATGGCCTGTTTCCACGACCGCCTTGATATCCTTTTCCACATAATCAAAATGTCCAGCGACCAAACGGCTGATTGCCAAAACCATATCCAGGTGGCCAGCCCCTTGATCCATGGCCAGCTTGGCCTCGTATACCTTTGCCTCAGTGAGGTTCGAACCATGGGGGAAATCCACCACGGTGCTGACCTTAATGCCGGTTCCTGCCAATTCTTTTACGGCCCGCGAAACATCATAGGGGGCAACCATCACGGTCGCACACCGGTATTTCTTGACCAGTTCAACCCCTTCCGCAAATTCTACGTCCGTAAGGGTTGGGCGTAGAAGCGAGTGATCGATCATCCTGGCTATATCGGAGACATTCAGAATCTTTCCGCTCATGTTGTTCCCTATCCTACTGCTGGCTTAGAGAAAATCGATTGGATTCCATGACAAAGCGAAGGCGAATGAGATATACACCGGTGGCATAGGTTATCGGTGCGTTGTTGCCCATGAAAGAGATACGCGTCCTGAGCAGGACTGGCGTTCCCTCTTTTATTTTCAGAAGCTTTGCATCACGGCCATCCACCTCCTTTGGGCTGACCGTATCGATCGCGCGGGCAATCTCTATTCCATATTTTTTCATTAACATGTAGTATGTGGATTGCTCAAAACCCGTCTCGCCAAACATGGATTGATCCAGATTGGGAACATATTTCGAGGCGGCGTACCACTTCTCAATAGCAATGGGTTTCTTGTCCACAAAACGCAAGCGCTCCATGGCTGCGACCGTTTCGGAGGGTTCGAGCTCTAAAATATCTGCGATGCCTACCGGCGCATGAGTGTGTTTCAATTGAAGGATACGAGTCGACAAAGAAAAACCGCTATTCATCATCTCATTGGTGAAACTGGCAAGGTCAGATAACTTCGTCTCCAACTGCGAAACCAACACGATCGTCCCCTTGGAGCGGTGTCTTTCGAGCAAACCCTGATAAACCAGATCTCCGATCGCCTGGCGGATGGTGGCGCGGCTGACCGAAAAGCGCTCCTGCAGATCCGCTTCGGTGGGTATGGTTTCACCCGGCTTATACAATCCACTCTCAATTTCTCGCCGCAAGATACGCGCGACCTGATAGTATAACGGTATCGGGGTTAGACGGTCGATTTCTCGCAATTGGGTTTGAATTGCCATGACTTTCCCTCCTTCACCTATGTTTTACATAATCCGGATTCGCACAAAACTTTGGAGATTCCTTCTTGACAATAAAATTATATATGCCTTCGCATAAAACCCGGGCACCAATCTCGGCAGCTTGAATGGACGCACCCGCCAGGTGAGAAGTTGCGGTTACGTTTTCCAATTGATAAAGAGGGCTGTCTGTGGGCGGCGGTTCCGCTTCGGCGATATCCAGCGCCGCACCGGCGATGCGGTGTTCTTTGAGCGCTTTATAAAGGGCATCGTGCTGAACCAGCTCACCGCGCGCCGTATTGATGAGATAAGCAGTCTTCTTCATCAATCCAATCTCGCGCTCGCCGATCATGCCCTTGGTTTCTTTGGTCAAGCGGGCATGGAGCGAGACGAAGTCTGATTTTTGCAGAAGAGTGTCGAGGTCTACTGGATCGCACCCCATCTCACGGATTGTATCTGCAGAAAGGTACGGGTCATAGACAAGCACTTTGGAGCCGAAAGCCTGCACCAAGCGGGCAACCTTGCTGCCGATCGCACCCGAACCCACCAGACCGACCGTAGAGCTGTTCAGCTCACTACCCACAACCGTGTAAAGGTCACCCCGCCAGCGCTTCTCAGTCATGAGCGACATATGGCTGCTGGTGATTTTTCGGGATTGTGCCAGCATCATCCCCACGGTGTACTCTGCGACCGCGCCGGAATTTCGTCCAGGAGCATAGAGAACTGGTATACCCCGCTCCGTACAGGCATTCCAATTGATATTCACTGGACCACCCCTTGCCGCGCCTACAATCTTAAGCTTTCCTGCCGCGTCGATGACCCTCTTGGTCAACGGCGCCGTGTGGGTAAGGACGATTTCCACGTCGCTGATGACCTTAAGAACCTCATTCTCACCGCCGACAAATTCGCTGATTTCGTCGGTTTTCATGACCGGCGTGACCGGCCAGGTGTCGGTTTGATAGACATACTCAAAGGAAAGCCCGGAATCCGTGAAAGCCTTCTCAAATGCTGCCTTCAGGACGGCATTGGTAACAAACAGATCACCCAAGACTGCAATTTTCATAGGACTCCCTCATGGTATCAAGTATTTATTCCCGCGCGCATCGCATGCTTTTTATTGAGCGGCCCGTTTTTCATAATCGACCAAGAAACCGTCGACCTTGGCCCACTCTTCCAGGCTTAATTTCATGTCCATGGCTCGAGACGTCTCTTCGATCTGGTCCGGGCGGCGGGCGCCAGCAATGGCGCCGGTGACCTCGGATCGGCGCAAGGTCCACGCAAGAGCCAGATTCGCAACCGACTGCTTTTTGGCGGCCACAATGGGTCGCAGCTTTTCAACGAGCTTGAGGATCAGGCTCAACTTGGGATCGCGGAAAAGGTCGTCCTTCTTCCGCCAATCGTCATCCGGAAGGGCGGCAGCGCGTTCCTTCGTGAATTTTCCGGTCAGCAGGCCCGCCTGCATCGGGCTGTAAACGATCACTCCTATCTGGTTGCTGGCGCAAAAACCCAGGATGTCTTTTTCAATATCGCGCTTCAGCATGCTGTACGGCGGCTGTAGGGAGGCGATGGGGTGGATCTTTTGGATGCGCTTCATCTGGTCGACAGAAAAGTTCGAGACACCCCCATAACGAACTTTTCCCTGCTTGATCAAATCGGCGATGGCTCCCCAGCCCTCCTCGATACCCTCATCCGGCAGCGGCCAATGGATCTGATAAAGATCAATGCAATCGGTTTTTAAACGCTTTAGACTGGATTCGCATTCTGCCTTGATGCTGTCCGCTTTGAGGTGGCCATAGATATCGCTGCCATCCTCTTTCCACAGAATCCCGCATTTTGTGGCAATATAGACCTTCTCGCGCCGCCCTTTCACTGCCTTACCGACCATTTCCTCTGAATGTCCATGACCGTAGCCTTTCGCGGTGTCGATCCAGTTGATCCCGAGGTCCAAGCTGCGCTGGATTGTGGCGATCGAATCCTTATCCTCCTGCGGACCCCAACCAAAGGGGTTTTGCCCTCCACCAATCGCCCATGTTCCCAAACCGATCGTGGTCAACTGCAGTTCGGAAAAACCCAGTTTTCGCTCTTCCATCCCGGCCTCCATTCCTGTCCAGTGGGCTCAAATTTGATTATTCAATCCTCAGCTGGGTCTTAGCATCAAAATAATAGAATTGATCGATGTCAAAACGCAAACCGATCCGGCTGTGCAAATCCGGCAGGGTGTCCGAATCGATCTTCGCCTTGATCAAAGTATTCTTGAGGTTCACGGTGATGATGGAGGTCTGTCCCAGGGTGTCTCTCAGGACCACCTCCCCGCTGGTGTGGGCCTGGACATCTACGGCAGGACAGACTCGAATATCCCTTGGGCGAACACCGATCAGAAGCTGGCAGTTCCCAGCTTTGTCCTCAAGCATCTTCTGGGCTTTCGGAGGGATCGAGACCTCATATGGAGTGTCACATTCGACCGTGGCTGAGGAGCCGTGAAAATCGGCCTTGAAAATATTGATCGGCGGCTCCCCTACAAATTGGGCCACGTATAAGTTCACCGGCTTGTAATAAATATCATCCGGCGTACCCACCTGTTCTATCCTTCCTTTGTTGAGAACAGCAATCGTATCTCCCATAGAAAGCGCTTCCAACTGGTCAGGAGTGGCATAGAGGGTAGTAATGCCCAGTTCCTTCTGGATCTTTTTTAGCTCCGCGCGCATCCGATGCCGTAATTTAGCGTCCAGATGAGCAATCGGCTCATCCAATAGATAGGCGCGCGGACTCCGCACCAGCGTTCGGCCAAGCGCGACGCGCTGCTTCTGACCACCCGAAAGCTCACGCGGGAAACGCTCCAGCAGATCATCGATTCCCAGCATAGCCGCGATCTCGTTCACGCGCTTCATACGTTCGTCTTTTGTGCTGGTGCTCTTCCGCTGAGGCGCCTCTAATGGAAACATCAGGTTTTGATAAACTGTAAAATGCGGATAGAGCGCATAAGATTCGAAGGCGGTGGCCACGTTCCGATCCTGGGGAAAATCTTTAGTGATATCCGCGTCGTCCAAAAGCACTTTTCCCTGGTTGGGAAGTTCGATGCCGGAAATAACACTGATGGTAGTGGATTTCCCCGCGCCGGAAGCGCCCAGCAAGACGAAGAATTCACCGTCTTTGATCGTGAAGCTGACATCCTCCAGGGCCGTTACCTTCCCGAACTGTTTCGTAATATTCCGCAGCTCAACTTTTGCCATGAATTTCTCCAGTGTGTTTTTATCTAGTCGCTGTAGAGAACGTTGACCCCGGTATCGACATCGAAGAAGTGCATATGACGCTGGTCAAATGTGACATGGATGGTCTGCCCGATATCCAGCCGCAGATCTCCCAGCACCTGGGCCAGGAAGGTTTCTGCAGGAGCCATCCTGATGGATATGATGGTGCGGTCACCCTGCTGTTCCACGAAATCAACCGGCACACCGAAGCTGTTCGGCACAGGCATTGTATGGAGGTGGACATCTTCCGGACGGACACCCAGTTTCAGTTGATTATTCTTCTGGTAACCTGATAGGTTGGTACGGCAGATATCGTCCAGCTCATATTTAATGGTCGGGGATTGGAGAAAAACCCGCTCTCCATCGCGCACCAATTCGCATAAGGTAAAGTTCATCGGAGGTTCTCCAATAAAGCCTCCAACGAACTCATTGCGCGGGTTGTAATAGATCTCGAGAGGTGTGCCGACCTGTTGAATGTGTCCCTTATTCATGACCGCAATGCGGTCTGCCATCGCCATGGATTCCACCTGGTCGTGGGTGATATACAGCGTTGTTACACCCAGCCGGCTCACCTGCGTCTTGAGCTCATCGCGCATCTGCTCCCGCAGACCAGCATCCAGGTGTGAGATGGGTTCATCCATGATCAGGACTGCTGGCTGGCGCACAATAGCCCGGCCGATCGACACCCGCTGCATTTCACCGCCGCTCAGCCGGCGTACATACATCTTCAGGATGGGCTCTAATTGCAGGAACCTGGCAGCCTCTTTCACCTTCTTGTCGATCTCTTCTGGAGGCATATTGCGAACACGCAGCGGGAAGGCGATATTTTCATAAACGGTGAGGTTCGGATAGAGGGCCCAGTTCTCGAAAACCATGGCAATATTACGCTCACTGGGCGATTTTTTATTCACGACCTCATTGTTGAGGAGGATCTCGCCGCGGGTAATTTCCTCCAGCCCCGCGATCATCCTCAAGGTGGACGATTTCCCACATCCGGAAGGGCCGAGGATGGAGAAGAACTCACCGTCTTTGCATTTCCAGCTGGTGTCCACGACGGCTTCCACCTTCCCGCCGTAAATCTTCCAAACATTCCGCAGCTCTACACTGGCCAATGGACGGTCTCCTATGCTTCAATCTGCTTCTTTGGTGGTGCAGGAAGCTTAAATTTAATGAACGCCCATCTCATAGGCGGCATGAAAAAGCCATACTGCGCGGGAGGACTTAATGGGAACGCCTTTATCAGAAAGGGTGACGCGGAAGCGTTCCAGGACCGGTGTCCCCGGTTCGACCTTCAGATAATCAGCTTCGCGCTTCTCCAGCCGAACGACCGTTACTTCGTCATGGGCCTTATCGGAGACCAGCCCGAATTTCTTCTCCATGACCGCGAAGGATGACTGACCTGACCCCTCTTCCGTGAAGAGGTCGGGGGTGATTCCGGGATAGAACTTGGCTGGAAAATAAGAGACCTCGATCGCCACCGGAACTCCATTGGAAGACCGCAGGCGTTCCATGATCTGGACCTTGTCACCGGGTTCGAGCGCCATGCGTTTGGTAATGGAAGGCCAGGCATCCACCAACTGCCAGTTGATGATCTCCACGCCAGGCTCCTCGCCGCGCTTCTTGGATTCCTTGGTGATGCTGTGGCTTCCGCCCAATATCCCCCATGGCTGCCGTTTCGGAACACAGATTTCTTTCGGGGGTTCAGGCAGGGCGCGTTCAAGCTCGCCTTCATAGATCAATTCGGTCAGGGCGTCCTGCATTTCAGCTTCCGTGGCACCGAAACGGGCTGCCAGCTTCGATGCCGGCGGCAGGGCCTGACCAGGTTTGAATTCACCCGCTTTGATTGCTTTTTCGAGTTCAAGGAAATATTTGTTCATGGTTTCACCTCACATTTGGATGGATTGGGATATGTTACGCGATGGAAACGAAATCAACCTTTTACGCCACCACGAGTTAGCCCTTCAACAACGTTGCGGGAGAACAATAAAACCATTATATAGATCGGGATGATGCCTGCCAGAGCGGCCGCCGACATTTCGCCGAACTGCATCCCGTGCTCCCCGATAAAGCGGGAGATGCCGATGGGGAAAGTATTCGAAACCGGGCTGTAGGTCAGGATAAGAGCAAAAAGGAATTCATTCCAGGAGAGGATCATGCAGATCACTGCCGCAGATACCACTCCAGGTTGGATCAATGGAAAGACCACCCGCACGAGAGTGTCAAACTTGCTGTAGCCATCGATCCAGGCTGCATATTCCAATTCTTTGGGAAGATTACGAATATAGTTATCCAGCAGCCAGACCGCTACGGGCATATTTGCCATGGCATGCACAAGGAGCAGGCCGATGAGATTGTTTTGAAGGTGGACTATCTTCACCATCGCAAAGATTGGGATGGCTACTACGATAGGTGGCATGACGTAAGTACCGATAATCCAGGTCGGCAGAAACCAGCCACCGGTATTAAAGCGGATGATCGAATAGGTAGCCGGTACTGCAATTCCGATAACGAGGATTGTGCTGGCGAGAGCAACGACTGTTGAATTGAAAAGAAAATGCACCAGGGGCACGGTCTTGAATGCATTGACCCAGTTGACTCCGGTGATTCCAGTTTTAGGAAATAATGACCCGGATAAGCTGATCTCCAGAGGTATTTTAAGGGAGGTCGTGGCAATATAGAGGATTGGCAGGAAGATAATCCCGACAAATACCACGGCAATGAAAATACGAATGGGCCTGCCCAGGAAAATTGCTCTCAGGAAATACCCAGGGGTCTTCTTTGCAGTATTTTCAACCATCTCATCCATGCTGTTCATTGTCCAATCCTCTTAAGCAGTGCTTCCCGGCCTTTGGTCAAGAAAGTAACCACCACACTGATCGCGATCAAAACCACGATGCTCAACGCAGCCCCATATCCAGTCTGGAACTGTCCGAAACTGACCCGGTAGATATAGAACGAAAAAACCTCGGTAGAATTCCCTGGACCGCCGTAGGTCAACATATAAATCAGATCGAACACTTTAAAGGCGATCAGCAGACGGAAGATGAAAATAACGATGATTTGAGGTAAAACCATCGGGAATGTCAAACGCTTGAAGACATACCAGTCCGATGCACCATCCACCATGGCGGCCTCGTATGGCTCTCTCGGAAGAGACTGCAAGGCGGCCAGACATAACAAGAAGCAGAACGGCGTCCACTGCCAAATATCCGCTGCCATAATGGCAGGAAATGCCAGAGTTTTAGACCCTAAAAAAGCCACGGGGGCAGAGATCAATCCCAATTTCGTCAGGTAGTAATTCAGGAACCCTGAATTTGGATCATAGATCAATTTCCAGATCATGGCGATCGCTACAGGAGGGGTAAAGAGGGGCAGGAGCGCCAATGTTCGCAGGACACTTCCCAACTTTCTTTCGTGCCACAATGCATAGGCCAACACAAATCCTAAAAAGGTTTGGATCGTAGTAACAGATATGGCATAAACGAATGTATTTGCCAGCGAAGTTCCAAATTCTCCATCGGTAAACACCTTTAGATACTGCGCAAACCAAACAAAATGATCAAATGGCTTGACAATGGTCGCATTCGTCAGGCTGGTCCCCAAAACATAGATCAAGGGTATCAACGAGATGATCAGGAGGATCATGAAGGCTGGAAGGACCATCAGCCGGGGGGAATATTTCTCGGATTTTGTGCTCAATCCTTTGCTCCTCTTGAAGAGATTAGGAGTAAAACTTACTCTATCCCTGGGAAACTGGATGGGAGTTAGCTCCCATCCAGTTTCGTTTGGAAAACGACAGATATCTTATTTCTTAACTAGCTGTAACCAGGCAAGCTGAGTGTCATCCAATGCTTGCTGCGGGGTTTTGTCACCGGTTAGCGCTAGCGCCAGATTATCAGTCAGAGGTTCCTCCATCTGAGACCAAACTGCGCTGGTCGGCCAAAAGACCGCATGTGCATGGGCCGCTTTAACCGCTGCAGCGATTTCGGGGTGAATGAAATTCTGGTAGGTCGGGTCATTTAGCGTAGATTGTCGGACCGGATCGATGCCGCCTACGACCGTGTTGTACTTGACAGAGGTATCCGGGCGGGCTACAAAAGCCAGGAATTGATAGGCACAGGCTTTGTTCTGCGACCCGGTGGAAACACCCATTCCAAACCCAGCGTTCACCGGTGCAATGGATACGCCATTCGGTCCAGGTCCAGCTGGCATCGCCTCTACCCCATAATCGCCGCCGACCTGCGATGACTTCGGATCATCGCTCATGGCGCCCAGGTCGGTCCAGAATTCCATCATCGCAACTTTTTTGGTCAGCCAACCGGCAATAGCTTCATTAAACCCTGTCGCTGTAGCCGTCGGGAGGGAATATTTGGTCTCCTCAACCAAAGCTGTCAGAGCTGCGACCGCTTCCGGGCTGTCGACAACCGGGTTGCCATTCTTATCAAAGAACGTGCCGCCGTATGCTCCCAATCGACTGAGGAAGGTACCGATGATAATCAGAGGGACCTTTTGGCCCATGATGGCAGATCCATATGCCGCACCATGTTCTCCCTGGGTGATGGTCTTTTCGACATTCAGGTATTCATCCCAGGTCGTTGGGGGTTGAAGATTGTACTTCGCCAGTAACGGCTTGTAGTACCAGAGCAGGTGCAGATCTCCATCATAGGGGATGCCATAGCGAGAATTGCCAATCTTGGTGAAGGCATCGAAGTAATCCTGGTAGTAGTCAGCCGTGTTTAACCAGCTGGCATTGTCGGAGTACCATTTATCCAGGTTCTCAAGCACACCGTCTTGGACCATCTCGCCAAGACCTGGGTACCAGTACTCGACCACGTCGACCTGGTCGGCCCCGGAGGTGACATCCAGTACCGCTTTTTCGGTGACGACATCGTAACCCACAACGGTCAGGTTGACCGTGGCGCCCGATATAGCCTCGAACCAAGTCTGCAGGTTCTGTGCGGCTACCTGATGGGGTTGAATGGTCAGGAAATTGATGGTCTTCCCTGCGCAGTCGGCTTTAATGGTGGCATTGGGGACCACTGCGGTCGGGGCGACCGTCGGGGCAGCGGTGGCGGCAGTGGTGGGCGCTGCCGTAGCGGGCGCCGTTGTCGGCACCGGGGCCGGGGTCGGTGTTGCCGCAGTACCGCAGGCCGTCAGAATCATCCCTAACACTGCGAACAAGCAAACTATTTGGCCTAGCTTTTTCATTCCTTCCTCCTATCGAGAATATATGAGCAAGTTTGATATAGGATCGTTTGATAATAGTGAAAACTCTTTACTTCGGGCACCTCCTTCGGCCTTGACTTCAATTATTTCCAACTTTCGACTCCTGCTTTGGCACTTTCTTCCCAGATCGACCAGGCAGCTTTGATCAAGTCTTTATAGATCTTGTAAAGCTGGTCGTATTTAGGAACGTTTTCTTGGATCGGGGTTTGCTCACGCCCGATCTTGACCATCCGCTTGACGCCTTCAGCGTGATCCTTGAACACTCCCACCGCAACCCCGGCATTGATCGCCGCGCCGCGCGAGCCCGCATCTGAACCGGCCGGCACTTTGACCTTGCTGCCCAGGCAATCCGCAATGATTTGGCACCAGGCCTGGCTCTTGGAGCCGCCGCCAGAAATATAGGCGGTTTCCAGCTTTCCCTCTTTGATCATGGCTTCCATGTTGTGACGGGTGGAAAACGCGACTCCCTCAAAAACCGCTCTCAACAGATGGGCGCGCGTGTTCCAATCGCCCAGGCCAAAGAAAACGCCCCTTGCTTCTGGTTTCACAAATGGAGCGCGCTCACCCTGGAGCAGAGGCAGGTAAATAACACCACCAGATCCGACCGGGATCTTGACAATTTCCTCATTGATCACATCATAGACGCTAACACCGCGTTTCTTGGCTTCCTCCCGCTCTGCAGAACAGAATTCCCGTTCAAACCAATCCAGATTTCCGGCAGCAACTTGCGCCATGGAAGTTTTATAAAAGACCCCCGGCACGGTATGAGCCATCAGGCTGTACACGCGATCCGGATCGAGAGTGGGTTCAGAAGAAAGCACTACATGCACCCCGGCGGTAGCGATATTGCAGCAGGCCTGACCCACTGCATATCCACCAGCTCCGAGTGCGGAACAAGCTCCATCAAAACCGCTCCCGGAAACGGGTGTCCCTTCCTTCAAACCAGTCATGTCGGCAGCAGCCTTTGTAACTTTGCCTGCCACCTCCCAAGCGTGGACAAGCTCGGGCAGTAGATGCTTATAGGCTGTAATCCCCGCCAGGCTGAGCAATTCATCAGAATAATTAAGCGTCCTCAAATCCAGGAGGGCTACAGAAGCCATAGAAGGGTCGGTGCTGAATTTACCGGTCAAACAATATTTGACCCAATCCTTGGAGGTTAAATTGACATAGGCCTTTTTTAAAGACTCGGGTTCGTGCTCGGCCAGCCAGGGAAATATCGTCACCGGCCCGATGCCCGCAAAAAGATTCCACCCCGAAAGGTCATAAAATTTTGAAAGCAATCCCTGTTCTCCCCACTGATCCAGAGTGGGTTTGGCGCGGCCATCCAGCCAGATAATCGCCGGTCGAACGGGCTTCCCCTCCTTATCCACCAGCCAGACACCGCCTCCATGGCCGCTATGTGAGATACCCGCAATTTCACCAGCATCCACCTTCGCTTTTTCGAGCACATTTCGAATGGCTGCCGAGGTCGCTTGCCAGATCTCCTCCATACTTTGTTCGGCCCAGCCCGGTTCAGGGTGTACCGTTTTCACTTCTTTCCCGCTGGATACCGCGATCTCCTCCCCATCCAAGCCGAAGATGGTTGCCTTGGTGGTGGTCGTTCCGTTATCAATCCCAAGGAGGTAAGTTTTTTTCATCATGTGCTCTCAAAAGGTGATTGTGGAATTTTTCGGCAAGCAACTGTCCACTGACCGAGATGAATGTGCCCGGGACTTCTCGTCCGTTCGGCGCAGTAACAAGGGACTATTCACCTGAAGCGAGTTCACTAAAAAAACGTCTACCTGCCAAGACCAGCTGAGCAATCTGCTGCATTACAAGTTGTAATTTGAATTTCCAGATCTGCTCGTATCCTATCGATCAGGATCAGGAGCGCGAGGCTGAAATTTCTTTCGGCCAGGTCGGTTCCCGTGAGCGTACTTGCCGTGCTGACCACGAATTCGAAAGTGACTTCAGCAGGAGGAAATCAGGGCTAGTGATCTATTCAGTTGTTTATTGATAAAAGGGGGGTACCAATAAGATACTGCGTAGAAGAGAGATTAGATGGTCAAATGGTAGTATGGTAGTATTGTCCGTTTGTACGTACATTAGTATAGTGATTCTAAACCGCATTGTCAATACCCTATTTTATTTTTTAAGAATACACGGGAAAATCGGGTGTGCAAAAATTGAATGTCGGGTTTAAGATACAATGTCCCACGAGAAAGGAACAAGAGGATGATCCTGCTTACGATTAACACAAATGCGCTCGCATCAATTTCTAACTACTATATGAGGAGGAAGAAATGTTGCTGAAATCATTACGCGATGAGGTCTATGAGACTGCCCTCAAAATGGTTGCGGATCATGTGGCTTATGGTTCACAGGGGAACGTCAGTGCGCTAGACCGTGAGACCGGATATATCGTCGTTACTCCCTCGGCGATCCCCTACTCTAAAATGGTGCCAGGGGATATGGCTGTCGTTGATCTGGAAGGTAATTTGATCGAGGCCAAATGGAAACCCACCAGTGAAATGTCCATGCACCTGATTTTTTACCGCGAACGGAAGGATGTGGGAGCAGTAGTGCACAGCCATGCGCCGTATGCTACCGTGTTTGGTGTCGTGCATGAAGAACTACCTGTCGTCCTAAACGAAGCGTCCATCTGTCTGGGTGCTCCCGTGCCGGTTGCTCCTTACCGTCGGTCGGGTACGGATGAACTGGCGC